>Ga0247834_1000086_pt1 | contig 152413 bp, 208 predicted proteins | sample LaCruzMarch2015__8_FD_187118 | JGI IMG/M metagenome (GOLD analysis project Ga0247834, IMG submission 187118) | Freshwater microbial communities from meromictic Lake La Cruz, Castile-La Mancha, Spain - LaCruzMarch2015_12m | ecosystem: Environmental > Aquatic > Freshwater > Lake | place: Spain...
AAGTGCAAGTCGGAACGAGGCTGCAAAGCACTATAAAAAAAGAACGGGCGGTGATAGGGATGAAATCTGCGGAGAGAACGCAGAGAGTAAAAACTTTCAGTGAGGAACATTGTGATTCCTCGCAAGCGGGCAAGTCCGAAATGCCGGACAACATAGTCTCGCTTGTCAACAAAAGGCTAACCTATATCAAACTTTAAACATAGTGTATATCGCCAGAAGGTCGGCTTTTATCTGACCACCGGGTGCTAGAAAGACACACATTTTGATATGAATGGGAGGATTGTGCTGGGGGATAGCACAATTTGGTAGTGCGTCGGTTTTTGGTACCGAAGGTTCTAGGTTCGAGCCCTAGTCCCCCAGCACAATCCTCTCGGTACCATAAAAGGCCGCCTTAACTCAGTTGGTAGAGTATCTGTCTAGTAATCAGAATGTCGGCGGTTCGATTCCGTCAGGCGGCACCATTACTCATTATAATGCATCTGTATGCCGCCTGTCTTCGAAACAGGAGAAAGCTAATTGGATACATGTAGGTTCGAGTCCTACCAGATGCGCCAATCTTTATTATTCTTTATGGGCACGAGGCTCTACGGTGGAGCAACTGACTTTTAATCAGTCGAGATTTATCTCAAGTGGGTTCGACTCCCACCGTGCCCTCCACCTATTTTGAATTCCTTTTAACAAATTGTTAAAAGGAGGTTCAAATCCTTCTATCTGCACCAACAACGGGTCTATAGTTCATTGGTAGAACGCTGTCCTGACTCGACAGAGGTGGAAGGTTCAATTCCTTCTAGACCCACCAAAGTTTATGGGGCCGTCTTGTATGTCTATATTCCAAAAATAGAAGTAACCAAGAGAAAAATACGGTCCCGCTAATTAAACGATGTCAAAAATAATTCTCAAGCAGGCAACTTTTTGGTTGACATTATTCCTGTTATGTCGTACATTGAGAATATAGAGAGTGACAAAAGAAGTTCTCTCGTTCTTTGACATCGTTAGAAAATAATAAGTCTCTTGCGAGACTTATTAGATGAATGCTACGTTGAGCCACCCAAAGGCTCATAACCGTACAAAGGTTTTTGTGGGTTCAATTCCCACGTGCGGGGTTTGGGAACGTAGTATTCTTCTAATAAGTATCGTGTGAGACTTATTAGATGAACATTCTGAGCCGCAAGTTTTGATGCTTGAGGAATGCAGACAGTAGAGATGAGCGATCTACCGGAATGTTCTTCTAATAAGTATCGTATGGTCTGGTGTTCTTAGAAAGGGAGTTCCTGCTAAGTGGCGAACTCTTTTGCTCTGACCAGCAACGGAGAGGATAGGTCAGTATCCTAGGGAAGTGCAATTCTTCCAAGCATTAACAATAAGGGTCGCAATCAGCCGAACCAATGATTGTGTGATTGAAGGTAATATGGTTCCTTCTTCCGAATGTTACGCCGAAATAGCTGATGTGGTCTTAGCGCCTGATTGAAGCTCAGGAGATGCTCGTTCGATCCGGGCTTTCGGCACCAAGAATAACCCTTACTGTTACAGTAAGGTAAAGAATGCGAGTATGGCGAAATTGGTAGACGCACTAGTTTTAGGTACTAGCGGGCAACCGTGGGGGTTCGAGTCCCTCTACTCGCACCAACCATAAGCAGTACCGTCTGCTGAACCAATATCGGATTGAGATTAAGTTCTCTTGGTGGGTATTGAAAACAAAACGGTTCAATTTATTGCCCCGATGGTGGAATCGGTAGACGCGGAAGATTCAAAATCTTTTGCCGCAAGGCGTGGGGGTTCAAGTCCCTCTCGGGGCACCAAGTTTGTAGTGGGTGTTGGAAGTATTAGTCACAGAGCCTAGGCTGGCCAGTTGAATCTCTGTAAAGGATGACGGTTCAAGTACGTATCATAGCAACCATCTGACGATGACTTCAACAACTAACCCTACCGACCGGCGCTTCTAATTGGTCGATAATGCTGCTGATGTTGTGGTACAGCAGGCCCACTATAAAGCATAAATATTCATGGGAGGGTTCCTATGAAGAAACTAGCAATATTGTTTTTGTTCTTAGTGCTTACAGCGTGTAATCAGCCTAATAATACAGGTGCTGACAACTATCGATTTGTTGGCTCAGATTTTAATTATCGATTTGGCGCAAAACAATACGAGAACAGTAGAGTTACTGTTGATATTGTCACCTACAAATCAAGAACTGACTTACAAAAAGAAGCACGTAAATATGGCGTAACTGATCCTAATTTGGCAGCATTTACTCTTTTATTTAAAAATGATCAAGGTAAATGCACTATACACATGATGGATCCATCTATTTCATATGAGCCTGAGTTTGTGGGTCACGAGTTCCTACATTGTGTTTATGGTCAATGGCATACAGATAATAAATCTACAAGATAATTGCCCTGTTAGTTAAATAGTAGAACGACTGTTCGTAGACACCAATCTATATCAAACAGGTTGACAGTAACATCAATATATAGTACTATAAATACAGAGAGAAACAGGAGGTTTCAATGGCAGTGCTAGCACTAGATGTGTCGGGAATTCCCCGGACATGGATTTCCCACGATGACGCGATCAGCTACCACGCAAAAGATTTGGTAGCTTGGACACTCGGTGATATCGTCGCTAGATACCACGGTGGCGTCCAAAAAGACGGCACCCGCAGCTACCTTGAAACTCCTAGCATCATCGCGGTCAAGGGCCATGGCTTTGATTTCCGCAAGCATAACAGAGTTATCCTATCTAATAAGACATTGTTTGCCCGTGATCGTAACATCTGTGCATACTGCGGTGGAAACTTCAGTCACACGAAGTTGAGTCGCGATCATATTGTTTCGAAGTTTCACGGTGGTGCAGACGAATGGATGAACGTAGTTACAGCTTGTTATAGTTGCAATCAACAAAAGGGTTGCAAGACACTGAAGGAAGCACGTATGGAACTACTGTATGTCCCATATGCACCAAATCACTATGAACATTTGCTATTGCAAAATCGTCATGTTCTTGCTGATCAGATGGAATATCTGATATCAGGTGTTCCTAAGCATAGTAGACTACTGATCAATTAGCAAAATATTTTGGCTGTGTTTTGATCTTATAAATACTTATATAAAGGTTGATCCCAGGGACCGAGCAAGTGAACGGGCCTGACTGTTAATCAGGAGGCGGCAGGGGCGGTACCTGCCCTGGGAGCCAAAATTAATGCCCCTATAGCTCATTTGGTAGAGCATCTGTTTTGTAATCAGAAGGCGGTGGGTTCGAATCCTGCTGGGGGCACCATTTTTTCGATAGAGTCCAGGTAGGCCCGGTGAGTGTATTTAAGGTTGCGTCTAAAGCGTGTGAGTCGGGAACCCAAGCATGTCACACCGCATTCATTTCGGATAAAAATTCTCCTCCCGAACTATTGAAAAACTGCTTGACATACTATCATCAGTTTGATATATTATAGAATGAAGTGAAGGGAATACTACAATGACATTAGTTCTTACTGACCAGGAAATTGATATTGTTCTGTATACGCTATTAAAGCAGGTAGACGAGTTGATGGTTGAACAAGATAAATATTGGCATACTGGAAACACTCTGCGAGCCGCAAATATTCTAAAGACTCGTCGTCGTCTAATTTCGGCTATTGCTAAGATTCGGCAACATTCTGATCGTTCAGTGGGCACGAATTATTCTTTCTATGTGTAACACTATTGACTCCTTAGCTCAGCTGGATAGAGTCACATACTTCTAATATGTAGGTCGCTGGTTCGAATCCAGCAGGAGTCGCCATTTTTTACTGAGAGGTAAAACGATACTAAATATATATCTGCGTTGTGCAGGGGGAATTAGCTCATTAGAACTCTTCATTGGCATAAATAGATGCGATAGAGGAGTTCTCAATGAATAACGGAAGATACTATACTGAATCATACCAGCAAGGTCAAAATGAAAAAAATGATCGTAGGTTTGGTGCAGTTGAAGAACATAAAAAGACTTGTGCATGTTGTGGAAATGCGTTTGTGTATGTCGGTAGACTAAAAACAAAAGCATTTGCAGCTTCAAAGTTTTGTAGTAGAGGTTGTGCTAATAATAGAAGCGAATGGTGGAAATCAAACGCTACTCAATATAGAACAATCGCTTTACAAAATCACGAGCATCAATGCGTTGTCTGCGGCTTCGATAAGATAGTTGCAATACATCACATTGATGAGAATAAAAAGAATAACGATCCGAGGAACCTAATTCCACTATGCCCGAATCATCATGAAATGGTGCATAGTAAATTCAGATCAGAGGTACAGCCATTCATTGATGACTGGCAGAATAAATTGGGGATGTAAGCTAACGGTAAACTGGCGCCTTTGCAAGGCGCACTTAAGGGTTCGATTCCCTTCATCTCCACCAAAATTATCGGGGAGTAAGTCAGCGGTAGACGGCCTGCTTTGGGAGCAGGAGGTCGGAGGTTCGATCCCTCTCTCCCCGACCAAAACAAGGCCCGGTTAGCTCAGTTGGGAGAGCATCTGGTTTACATCCAGAGGGTCAGCGGTTCGAGCCCGTTACCGGGTACCATTCCTAAAAAACTACAGATTTAAATATCTGTAGTTTTTTCTTTTTGTGATAAATACTCTACTGTCTGACAGTAAAATTGAAAGAAAGGTTTTATGAGTTGGCTGACGTTCACAAACACATCCTGGTTAAGGGTTTTATAGAAGAGGCAACAGGGCCCGATTATGTATCAGTCTTGAATGACTGGTTTCTTAGGCTTGTTGATGCTATCGATATGAAGGTTCTTATGAATCCTCACTGCGTATGGTGCGACGACGACGGGAATGAAGGCGTGACCGGTGTAGTGGGAAGGAAAGCATATGTCTAAGATTCTACAACATAAGCATCTGATTATTAGAGCCGAAGTAAAAAATCCTCCAAAATGTGTAGATTTTATGGATAGCTGGATGAAGTCTCTAGTCGAAAAGATTGGGATGAAAATTTTAGACGGTCCTAGAACTATATATTCTGATATGGAAGGTAATAGAGGACTTACCAGTTCCGTAATACTTAATACGAGTAATGCTTGTATCCATACATGGGACGAAGTGGATCCGGGGATTTTGATGTTTGACATTTATTCTTGTGGTGATCTTGATCCAGAAGCAGTGTTACCTGAGTTAGATGTTTTTTCTCCTACCAAAGTAGAGTTTTTGTTTTTGGATAGAGAACATGGGTTAAACTTACTTTCACACAAAAAGCCTTAAAACTTTTTCTGAACCGACGATTCCTTTAGGTATTTGTAACCTTCATACTCGGTATTGGGGCATTCATATATTTATCTTATAAACTGATTGTGTGGGAATGACCGAGTGGTCGAAGGTGACAGTCTCCAAAACTGTTGTGGCGCAAGCCCCGCGTAGGTTCGAATCCTACTTCCTATGCCAACTATCTTTAAAAATAATCTCGCAAACTAAAATTAGTTATTGACATTGGCCTGGACATGTCGTATATTGAGAACATAGAGAGAGAGCAGCGATGAGCTTTCTATGTTCTTTGACATTGTTAGAAATTCTAAATACTAATTGGTATGGCCGCGTGGTGAAATTGGTGATACACGCCAGACTTAAAATCTGGTTCTTCGGAGTGTCGGTTCGAGCCCGACCGCGGCTACCATTTCAACTTGACAAGGAGCTAAACATGGATAATGTGATTCACGTAGACTTCAGTAAACAAGCCAATGAAGAAAGGCTAACCGTGTCAGCACTGGATTATTACCTAGACGGTCTTAGGACACTGGGTCTTGATGAAGATGACGTACTTGATGTAGCAGATGCTATTAATAGTTACGACGAATATATAACAGCCGATGATGTTGTGCAAAAGTTTGCAGACGGTTGGTTGAAAAATCTACTTTAGTAATGTAGTTATTTCACTTGACACCAAATAACGCGCTGTTAGCTCAACGGTTAGAGCGTCGGACTCATAATCCGCAGGTTGAGGGTTCGAATCCCCCACGGCGCACCATTTTTAACGAGAGACAATCATGCCCGTATCTTGGAGAAAGCTCAAAAAAGAAATCTCTATTGAACTAGCTAAATATGACAACGTATTTGTCATGGCATCAGGCGGGGTTGATAGCATGGTTCTTTTGGACCTAGTAAGAAAAATCCGTTCAGACACCATCGCAATTCATTTCAGGCACATGATTCGTTCATCTGACTTCAACGACATGAATGCAGTTATCTCGTATGCACAAACATACAATCTTAGATTCTACTCAGGTTATGGCAACGGTTTAGCTAATATTTCCAACCAAGAGCATGAGGCAAGGAAACAAAGATGGAAATTCGTTGACGACACATTAAGTAACTTTTCTGAGAAAAATGTAGTATTAACTGCACATCATTATGATGACAATTTAGAGCAATACTTTATGGCTTCTATGCGAGGTTCTAAGAATCTAGTCATGCAGAAGCTATCAGAAACAGAAAAGAATTATGTCAAGTATAAGCCTCTCTTAGAGGTAGAAAAGGCAGATTTAATTTACACTGCACTATCTAACAAACTTGAATGGGTAGAAGACGAGACCAACATGTTGAACTGCCATGAAAGAAACGTACTTAGAAATAAAATCATTCCGGAAATGATGAAGATCAGAAATATCAGAAAGTCTATGCGACCACTAATTGAAGGACTTTCTTTCGTTGCCGGATGTGATTAAATAAATATTAATACGGAAGCGTGGGTGAGCGGTTGAAACCTACAGTCTTGAAAACTGTCGAACCTGAAAGGGTTCCGTGGGTTCGAATCCCACCGCTTCCTCCAACATAATATACGGGGGAATGTCCCGAGCGGCAAAGGGGAGGGACTGTAAATCCCTTGGCGTTAGCCTTCGTAGGTTCGAGTCCTACTTCCCCCACCAATATTGTTCGTATGAAATGAAGGAAAGACAATGCCTGGATACTATCTTTTTCTAGACGATATTCGTTACCCAAGCGATGTGCTTTGGGTACAGATTCCCCGTGACCATGTCTATGAGGTTGTTCGTAGTTATGACGAATTCGTATCTCACATCATTAATAACGGTATTCCAAACTTTGTCACGTTCGACCATGACCTGGCTGATGAACACTATGTAGCAATGCTTCAAGAGTGCGAAGGTAAGGAACATGTAGACTATGGTGTTGAAAAATCAGGTTACGATTGTGCTAAATGGTTGGTACATCATTGCGCTGAAATAGGGTTAATGTTTCCCAACTATATGGTTCATTCAATGAACCCAATCGGAAAAGAAAGAATTGATGCTTACATCGCAAATGCAAAAAAGCATCTGAATATCTAGGAGGGTTGCCAGAGTGGCCGAATGGGCTGGTTTGCTAAACCATTGTACCTCTCAAAGGTACCGAGGGTTCGAATCCCTCACCCTCCACCATATTGCATAAATAGTGTATCAACATTGAGGATGTTATTCATGGATAGTCGTGCAGACATGCGAAAACTAATCTCGATCTGTGAGGGTATTCATACCCAAGGCCCAGATCAAAGGGCGCCCGATACTTTTCCGGTATCTGGTGAGTTTGCGCGTGATAAGCGGAAAGATGATAAGCGTTATGGTTCTCCTGAAACAAATCAAAAAAAGCACGAAATCGCGACCGCGCTAGCAACAGAGTGGTCCAAGATAGAGGATCAGATCACAGGTACTTCTTCTCACGAAAAGATCACTCAGCTTGAGAAGAAAAAGGAAGAGCTATTAAACATCGCGAGAAAATATGAGATCGGCAATATCCTGACCTATATCATTTCGGCGAGGTCGGCTCGAAGAGATAAAACAGAATCAATTGACCCGATCTATGAAGGCTGGGATGATGACGATGAATATGAGAAAGAGCCAATGCTTAAGCTTGATCTCAGAAATATCCCAATCAATATGGGACTTTACGGACCTAAAAAAGCACAGAAAATTGCATACAAAGGGGTACGTGGTCTCATTGACGGGACGATTGATGAATACGATTTCCGTGACTGCGAACGCGCCTTCCGTCAAGCGTGTGATCTACTTGATAATCATGGCCTGATCCCGTTGATCCGTTCTTCTAAAGTAGAATTTTTCGAATTGCCCGTCGCTTTACATGACTATAATGGAGTAGCGCCACTTTTAGGTTTTGGACGGATATGGGTAGACAGCCGAAAGTCTGCGTCATCCATGGCTAACACGATCATTCATGAATTGGGTCACATCCTGCACCAGAGCGTCCCGAGTTCATTCTTCCCGTCACTGATCAAATTTTTTTCTCGTTCATGGTCAAAAAACGGAGACGATTGGTTCCCGACTGATTACGCCCGAACCAACACAATGGAATTCTTCGCTGAACTCTTTACCGCATATGTACACGATGAACTAAGTGGGCCACAGCAAGCTTGGATGGACAAGTTCGTCAGGCGCTATCTTCGGTGGAGACGCTAAACAATCGGTTATTTAGCTGCTTTTACGGCAACAGATTCTAGACGAGTGTAAGTTTTTCACCATAAGAAAAAGGTTGACTTCACCTACCCGTTTTGCTATATTGAATTATAGAAATTGAATAGAGCAAAGGAAAGATACATGAGCGATTCGGTACATGAACTAGCTGCCGCAATGCGGAAAGTGACTGAACTTCGCAACACGAAAGCACATCGTAACACGCTCACCGCAGCAATCAAGCGGCTTCGTAAGGTGGCGATTGAATGTGATACTAGACATGGCATTGAGGATCCTAAAAATTGGGCATCTGACTATCTCGTAGCAGTTAGTAGCGGGTTCCCTTGGTATGAACGATATGCCAAAATCGCAGCAGACTTTTGATTGTATAAAACGAATAACGCACCGTTGGCAGATTGGGAATGCGGTGGACTGCAAATCCGCTACACAAGTGAAGTAGGTTCGATTCCTACACGGTGCTCCAATTACTTTGAAAGGAGGAGAAAATGTCTGGATTAGTATTAGCTAAAACGGGTAAGAGATATACTCGTCAAGAATGGGTGAGTATGGATCCTGAGGAACGAGAACTTCTACTGAGTAGAAACGGTCCCGCCTACACAGACGAAGCGTGGAAAAGACATTTCGGCAATAGAAAGAAAAATAAATGAAGTATAAAATGTACGTTATCTTTGCCCTCGAATCAGTAAAGAAAATGAACGGAGTCCGTGGCAAACTTGCCTCGATGAGCGGACATGCTTACCTACACGCTTATTGGGATGCAACCATTCCCAATGCAAGACATACTGAAATTGCTGAACCTGAAGTTTTTGCTAAGAAACAAGAACAAGCGTTAGCATATGCCCACAGTGACCATGCGTATAAGATCACTCTGATTGTGGACACTGTTGACGAACTTAGGGAACTTCAAAAGAAGCATAAGGACATCTGCGGAACGAGCCTTGTTACTGACGCAGGCTTCACGGTATTTGATGAGCCTACCACGGTTTGTCTTGGCATCGGGCCAATACGAGAAGATAAAATCGGTGATGACATCAAGGCATTGAAGACCTTCTGCTAAGTCATACTAAAGTTTGGTTCTTTGTCCAAATCATCACAAGCAAACTATAACCCAAAATGCACGTAATAAAGGTCGATTAGCTTAGAAGTAAAGCACCCGCCTGATAAGCGGGAGACGGTAGGGGCGGTACCTACATCGACTACCAATTTTATATACTTGATGTAGTTGGTTAGAACTTTTAAAACTAAGCTAGGTTAGTGTTAGCGGTTAGCACACGAGTTTGTGGAACTCGGCGGATTGGTTCGAATCCAATACCTAGTACCATTTAATGACAGTATAGCTCAGCTGGTAGAGCGTTGGTCTCATACGCCGAATGTCGTTGGTTCGAGTCCAACTACTGTCACCAAACTTACTAGAAATTATGGCTGTAGGGACTGCTTGGTGTGGTCGCCGGACTGTCACTCCGGATGTTCAGAGGGATTCGAATTCCCTTACAGTCGCCATTTTTAATACCCAAAACACTGTACAACAGTGATCGTCTATACTATAATGAGAAAATAGAAACAAAGGAAACACACATGAAGATCAATCTACGCAAGGCCAACGCTATTCAAGTAGCGATCAACGAGATGATTAAGGGCCTCGAATTCAATGCCACGACTAGCATCAACGAGTTCCAAGACGCTGCTAATGAGATTGGTGCCGCATCTGCGAAGTTTACTCGCAACCTTGCTCGTCGTGTTGCTTTGCTCGATGCCCTTTACGAGATTCGTAAGGCTGTTGCGTCGGCAAATGATAGAACAGGCATCGATAACCGTCTTGCTGACGTTGCTCGCCTTGAAAAGGACTTTCAGTTCTACAGCACGTATGCAAAGGCTTCGGTCATTGCTGATTCCGCTGTCATCAACGGCAAGCTAGAAAAGATTCGTAACCGCAAGGAAGATGCTTATTCTTACCGAGACGAGACGGTCGACACCTCCATCTTCACTCATAGTCAAGTTGACGGTTTCAAGGATATCGTTGCTTCTGCTAAGAAGCAGAAGCAGAAGCTGCAGGACGAACTCCTTGAGTTGAACGTCCGTACTGAAATTGAGTTTTCGGCGGCAACTGTTACTACGCTCACCAACGAGAAAATCCTTTAAGGGGTATATTGCTGGTCTAATCAACGTTAAGGTAGATCACAGTTATCGATAAGTTTGGTAGTCAAGCATCTTAATTGATGTAAACTACCCGGAAGGAAAAAAGAGACGAGAGTAGGCCTTAACATTGAGCTGGCGCTTGAAACGCTGAACACTAGCATGAGTCAAACCTATTTTGTTGCACGTTGTGGTTTGAGTATAAGTTAGTTTTTGTAGTTTGTTTTTTGTTGATTGCTTGATAGGTTGTTCTTGTATGAGCCACCGATGCAGATTGCACAGTCTATCACTTACTTTTTTCCTTCTGTATTTTTTTTATAATAGGCAAAATAGTTCTTGACATTGAGGTCAAGAACAAGTATATTAAGTAAATCAAGACGAGAAATTGACTTGACGTTCTTTGAAATTGTAGATTTATATACTCATTAGATGGGTAGTGGCTCGCTCCTAACCGTACATAAGGGGCCTTGTCACTTCAACAGGCTCTAGTCCAGCTGGCTAACCTGCTCTCGTCTTGATAGTAAACCACTATCCTTCTAATGAGTATAAAAATATAGTTTATCGCGGGGTAGAGCAGTTTAGTAGCTCGTGTGGCTCATAACCACAAGGTCGGAGGTGCGAATCCTTCTCCCGCAACCAAGCTCCTATAGCATAAAATTAATGTACTGCGCTTCCAACGCAGAGAAGTCGGGGAGGTACCGACTGGGAGCTCCAGTTTAATGCGGGTATCGTATATAGGTATTACACAACATTGCCAATGTTGAGAAATGGGATCGTCTGGCCCATTACCCGCTCCATTTCTATATTCCTAACAAATGTGCTTAACTATTTCTATCCAACCATTCTTCTGCGCAAGTAGGACAAGCATAAATACACATGCTGGTACCCGCTACAGTGTTAGAGTGGTCGGGATAGTCATCCGCGAACTACATCTTTATTTATGATTGGAAGCTAAAGTTTTAATTATCTCATACCAAGGTATATATGACGGGCAGAACTTTGAGTCTGCTAACACCCCGGGACAGATAGGCAAAGCCTTCAATAACGGGTTTTCCTGCATGGTTGACGTATGGCGGTTTGATAATAAGTTATATCTAGGTAGAGAAAACGACTGGATAGAAGTCACTGATCGTTATCTACAAGGCAATCGATTTTGGCTCAATTGTCAAAACACTGATGCCTATGCTTATTTAATATCGCAGCCTGTTAAACTATATCCCAATGTATTCAAGTTCAGTGATGTTAGCACCGAATCTGTGCCTACAACATCAAGGGGTGGACAAATCATCGTTCCTGGAAACGTGCCCATTGACAACAACAGTGTTGTTTATTTGCCTGAGATTGTAGATAGAGGCATGCTTAGCACTGTTAAATTGCGTTGTTATGGTATAACTAGCATATATTGTACATTCATTAAGAGAATACGCAATGAAGGGCAATGGTACTAAAATTCAAACTTACAATATGCATTCTTGTCACTCATTTCTGATTTTTCCCAATCACTAGCTAAAATAAATCCAGCAGTCCGATATGTTTTCCAACTTGTATATTTTGGATAACTCCAGCACATTGTTGCATTTTCAGTTTTAGCTTGTGATATTGTCGCGTTTAATAATGCAATTCCTATACCCTGTCCCCTAAATTTGGGAAATACATATAATCCCCTAGAACGATAACCATCATTATGTTTAGTATAGTGTCCGCTGTTCACACCAGCTAGTTCATTGTTCACGAAGTAACCAAGAAAAGCTGGATTACCCTCCATATTTTCGTAAGAATATCCTCCTAAAAAACACATGGCGCTAGTAGCCGTGATCTCACTAACTCTATTTGGCCATAGATCGTTTTTCCATATAGGAAGTATTTCTGCAAAAGATATTGATTTTACATTCGTAGAATACATGCTAAATTATTTATAGCATTCAGTGTAGACAAAGATAAATAAATCTATGATAGCAATACTTAAACAGAGACTCCAAAATTTAAAAGATGCTGCCGCTCCTCTATCCGAAGAGGAAAGAAATGTTAGGTACGATATTTGTAAGTCATGCGAACACTTTGTTTCTTTGACTACTCAGTGTGCCCAATGCAAGTGCATCATGGCGGCAAAGACTTATCTTCCCTTTGCAGAATGTCCTGTTGGCAAGTGGAATAAAGTAAAAAGAAATCAGCAGGGATAACAGGGATTAACTACAATGCAACAATATATTATTGACTTTGTTAATAGTGCTACAGCCGCAGATATCAACGCATACTTAAATTCGTGCGGGGCATCTATAATCAAGAGCTTCAATGCGTTCGAAAAGGTAATGCTAGTAGAATGTTTAGAAGTCCCACCTGCTAGTGACATCGTAGAGCATATCAAAGATGACGATCACACCAACCACATCAAATTGTTAACTACTATTCCTATTCAAATACCCGTTCTACCTTCTGAAGGCAGCAAGACAGTTCAAATTAGTGAGCAGAAAGATTGGTGGAAGGTGTATAGTGGTTCTGTCGTAGACTTAGATGCTACTGAATTTCAACTTCCATTAAGCGGTGCTGGATCAGTCGTGTATTTGTTGGACAGCGGCATCAAGCTGGATCATCCAGAATTCGAAGGTGCAGATATTGAATGCTTATATTCACTCACTGACGATTTCGTTGACCGAAAAGGTCACGGTACTGCTCTTGCAAGCGTGATCGTAGGTAAAACTTGCGGAATCACTAATGCAAAATTGAAAGTAGTTAAGTTATTTGACACCGAAGTTCCTACTAGGCTCAGTGATTTCTTGAGTGCAATGGACGCTGTATACAATGACTTTGCGACGAACAACTCTTATGGCATAATGAATTGTAGCTGGGCAATTGCAAGAAACGAATACATCGAAGCAAAGATCCAGACCTTGTTCCGAGCAGGGATACAGATCGTAGTTGCTTCTGGAAACAATGGGTCTGATATTGGCGATGTAACTCCTGCAGCAATGCCCGAATCAATCGTAGTCGGGGCATATAATTCTTCTCTATTACCGTGTGACTTCTCAGATTATACCGGAACATCAGCGATTAGCGTAACGCCAGGTAGTACTAACGGCGGCAAGCTTTCCGGCTGGGCGCCCGGGGAAGACATTTACGCTGCTAAACTAGATGGTAGTTGTGGCTTTTCTTCTGGCACCTCGATGTCAGCGGCTATTCATTCTGCTATCATTGCATATAACGTAGCATTACCTCCCTTTCAGTTTGATGATAGTACGAACGCGATATGGAATAATGCAACAAGAAACAACGTCTCGTTTATGGCTAAAAGAGGATTGTTGATATTGGATGATCCGAAATATCAAAACTCTCCTAATTTGGTTAGCCTTTTAATCACTGACATGCTCACTCCTTACGATGCACAAGGATCGGAACCATTATTGTTCGCTGCAATATTTGCGGGAGCACCGGTCAGAGTCACTTTATTCAATCCAATGACCGTTTCTTCTGTAACCTTGCATGATCCTCTACCGAACGGTCTGGCGATTAATAACTATGGAGTTATGAGCGGATATGTTGATTCTGTCGCAGGTGAAAAAGAAGAACATCAGGTTTCAGTGAGTATAACTGATACAAATGGGAATACTAGCAACGGTAACCTCAAAATCGTAATTCTGAAAATTTTACCTATACACAATGTATCTTATGCTGTAAATCCTATCATTCCTTATCAGTTGAATCTTAACAATTGCGATAACGTGGCTGTACGTTGTACCTTCGGGGACCCTGTCGAAGATTGTACTGGGCGTTTTTGCGACTTCGCCCAGGAATGTGCATGTGATCCTCCAAAACCATTTGGACAATGCATATGCCAATGATGTAACTAATTATGCATGATTGGTTCAAGGTCAGTGACAAACTATTAGATTTCACGGTTACTGAATTTAAAGAAACCGTGAAATCTCCATTATTAGCAGCAATCGAAGCGGTAAATGACATCGTAAACAATTATCCTGCTCCTTATAATGTACTAGTGAGCGGCGGTATAGATAGTCAAGCTATGCTGTATGCATGGAAAATGTCTAATCACCCATTCAATGCTATCTCGTTTCGGTACAACCAAGATTTTAACTGGCACGACATAAAAACATTACCACAATTCTGTGAACAAGAAAACATAAAGTATCAAATCATTGATTTTGACTACTTTAGATTTTTAGAAAACGAGTACGATAATATAGCAAGAAAATATCAATGTAGTAGTCCACAGGTAGCCATGCATATTAAAATGGCAACACTATTATCCGGTACTTCTATTTTTTCTGGAAACTTTCTATCACGTAATGTTGCAGAACTGTCTTGTGCCATACTGGGTACATATAGATTTAGTATGACAGAGGAAGGGAAAAATACTATTCCTTATTTTTTCTTGCATACTCCGGAATTGGCATACAGTCGTAATTATGTTAGGTACTCCAACAAACATATTGGTACAGTGGTATTAGAAGAATCAATGTATTATCAACGAGTCATTGAATACCAAAATATCGGGTTTCCTGTGATAGCACAACAGCAGAAGTATACTGGCTTTGAAAAGTTTAAAGAACATTACGACAGTCATCAGTCTGTTTTGATGGACAAAGAAAACCGATTGAGATTCCACAACAAACCAAGCCATCGTCCATTTGATTGGTTATTTAGATACCCATATGAAAAAATGTTCGGGGATTCTCGCATTAAATACGTTTTAAATTCTCCTCCATATATTTTAGCTAATTAACCCAAAACATCAAATATTACAAATAAACTTGATTATGACGTTGACTCTACTATAAATATATAGTATAAAGTAATATATGAGCATCAAAGTTGCAGACCTTCCTCAACTTGTTACCGGTATCCTTGTTCGCAAGAACGAGGTCATTCTTTGTGATGACTGCGATGGTCTCGGCGTTATTGCAACTGAAGACAAGCGCACACATATCACACTTCGACGTAGTTGCGAAAAGTGTGAAGGTGATGGAAGACTAATCAAGACCAGTGAATATATAAAGTTTATCGAGACCACAGACACTACTAAAAATATACCGTATACTTCTTTTAAAGACACAGTTGATCCTCACCTATACGAAGAACGATGGTTTAGGCTCAAACTAGACAACAGAGACTATACACTAGAGAACAAACACCCCGATCTAGTATGCTATCATATGACCACTATGATAAATTAGCAGATCAATATCGATTAATCGAATTGTTAAAAAAAGAGAAAACAAATGAGTAAGCTATTTGATTCTGTTAAAGAAGTATGTAAGCAATGGAGTGATAGTATTTTCCCTATCATCAAAACAATCTTAGGACTGACGGTCCTAACAATCATCGTTGCTGCCATCATTGCAGGTGCAGCAGAATTCGTCTCGTATTATGGATCTGCGTTATTTGTCGTCACCCTCGTCGTGACAACTTTCGTAGTTTCAGTGTTAACACATTGGCGTAAGAAAAATCTTCCTGAAAAATAAGGCTTGACATCTTACCCAATCTGTTATATTGTCTATATAACAAATGGAGATAAGACATGACTTCGATTTTTCTGACTAGTGATACACACTTTGGTCAATATTTATGACATTTTGATAAATAGCAGTAAGGAGAATTGCTGCTATGGGAAGACATACAAAATATCATGATATTACATTGTCTTGTGTCGTGTGCGGAACTGAATTCGTTGTTCCGGAAAACAAACTAAAGAAAACATGTTCTAGAGATTGTTACAAAAAGTCCTTATTGGGTTCCAGCAACCCTAATTATGGAAATAAGTGGACTGCTACACAAGTTATGGAACAATCAGCCAAAATAAAAACACTCTATGAAAATGATGAAACCTATAGGTACCGAGTAGGAGCATCAAATCGTGGCAAAACTTTTTCACAGGATAGAATTGATGCGATGCATAAGCATCGGGATAAGTCATCCTATTCACATCCGCACAGTGTTTTAAGTAAAAAAACAATAGGAGAGAAATCAGCTAAAAAGTGGACTGATGAGTATAAAAACCGTATGTATATTCAGGGAGTTGAAGCAGGCCGAATAATTTCAGACGACTTACGGGAGGACTTTGCAATTTATCAAAAAGAATCACACTGGATTAAAGGAATGTGGGGTATAGCAGAGGGTTCAGAGAAAGTATCCATCGATGGTGTGTTCAACTGTAAAACTAACAGAAATGGACGTGTACGTGATCATAAACTATCCAAGACTGATGGTTTTAAGATAGGGTTGTTTCCTGAAATACTACGCCATCCCGCAAATTGTCAAATATTAACACATAGTGAAAACTCATCAAAAAGGGAAAAATCTTCAATAGGTGTGCAAATATTGCTTGACAACATAAAAATATATGCTATCTTATGGGAAGAACATGAACTTGTTCTAGAGTTGATAACCCGCTGGGAATCAGGAGAAAGATTTTCGGCCCAAACATATAGGAGGAAATCGCAATGCCAAATGTTTACTTGACATCCGATACACACTTTCGGTCACACTAATATCTGTAAATTCACCAACAGTGATGGTTCCCCTGTGCGTCCATGGCATGACGTTCAGGAAATGGACGAAGAAATGGTCAAGCGGTGGAATGAAACCGTCGGCCCAGACGACAAGGTCTATCACTTGGGCGACGTTGTAATCAATCGTAAGCATCTGTCGATCTTGGATCGACTGAATGGCGATAAGGTATTGATCAAGGGAAATCACGATATCTTCAAGCTGTCTGATTACACTAGGTATTTTCGTGACATCCGAGCGTATCATGTGATGAACGGTTGCATTCTGTCACATATCCCTGTTCACGAATCTAGTCTAGCAAGATTCCACAAAAACATACATGGTCATTTGCATGGTAACCAGGTGAAGAAGCCGATTGGGTTTGACGACGAAACAAAAACTATCATTTATGGGGACGAAATAGATCCTAGGTACTATTGCGTGAGCGTAGAGCAGATCAATTACACTCCTATCCTATTTGAAAAGGTAATGAAGAAGCTAGTTGATAGAGATAAAGAGCTAGGTTTTATAGACGACCGAGAATCCATTCTGGGCCCGGACTCGCCCTAGACATTTTTGTTTTACTTCCGTTATTCCACCAACGAGTGCCGTTTGCGTTTAGATTGGGTTTACCCTTTAGACCAGACGGCACTAGACCAGCGGTTAACTAAATACCTTATGCAAGTCTCATTCATATACCCTAAAGGGGAACAGCACACTGCCAAAGAACATGTCACAATACGCATCTGTGAGTTAGCAGCACTACACATAGATTTACCCGATCAGATCGTTGTTGAGTTTCAAAGAATGGGACCATCAGTATATGGATCAGCGATACTTAATCCAGCGAATAATAATCGTTTTTGCGTAAATTTAGATTTGTCTATCCACGAGATTATCTATCCCATAGTACATGAGTTGATACATATCAGCCAGATGTATCGGGGACAACTAGCAGTCAGCAGGTCTGGTGTTTTTGTCTGGGAAGGCAAGACATATAATATAGACCAAGCTAAACTAACATATGCACAATACCAAAATTTGCCTTGGGAAAAAGATGTCGCTGATCGATTCACATTTCTTTTAGAAAAAATATTAAAATAGAAGTTATTACGATTTCAGTTGACATGCCCGATTTGTTTTGCTATATTAAGATATAGGATGAAAGGTAACAAAAATGGACATCGAATCTATGGTCGGAAAGACTTTTACGAAAGTCTGGGCAGATCACGACACTATGATTTTTGAAAACCACGTAGAAAGATATACATTTTACCACGGCCAAGATTGCTGCGAAACCGTAAATATCGAAGACATTTGCGGCGACCTTTCAGACTTAGAGAATCTGCCACTGTTGGTCGCGCGTGAAATATCTGGTGAAACTCCGGATATGGAAGGGTTTGAATCTTACACGTGGACGTTCTATAAGTTCGCGACTTTTAAGGGATATGTTGACGTTCGTTGGTTTGGCAGTTCGAACGGCTATTATTCTGAATCGGTCGACCTCAATCACGAACTAATTTAAACAGAAAGAAAACATGATGACTATTTTAGATACACTCAGAGCAGACCAACTTGATGCTCGTAAGAACAGAGACACGGTTGCTACCGCACTATTGACTACCCTTCTGGGCGATGCTACTAAGGTCACCGATGAGGACTTCAAGAAAGGTGCCACAGAAATCACTGACGAAAAGGTGATCGTGACTATCAAGAAGTTCCTAAAGAACACTGAAGAAACCAAACGTATCTTAGATGCTGAGTTTGAGCGGGTCATGGGTCATTCTTCCAATGACGGCAAGACGCGTCCATTGACCGATGAAGATAGAGTGTTTATGGAAGATATCGTCCCTAAGATGCGAACTGCTGACCGTGAGATCAATCTGTTGAATATGTATCTCCCGCAGCAAATGGACGAGTTCCAGCTACGTAATACGATTGATGCATTCAAGACTACGAACCCAGACACTAATATGGGCGGAATCATGTCGTATTTGAAGACTAACTTTGCCGGACTCTACGACGGCAAGATGGCAAGTCAACTAGCTAAGTGATATAAAGGAAATTATGATGAATTTCGAAACGATTTTGAAAACATTTGATTATAGTATCACGGACGGATCAGCATATCAATGGAAATGCTATCCTGCAGCTAGGTTCATGGTGTTAGAGAGTGACAGTGCAGAAGTAACTATTATTTACTCTACTGTTGAGCAAACGATTTACGAAGCCAGGGTCGATGCTAAAGATAGTTTGTCTTCAGTTCCTTATCGTTGGTTAAATCCATTCTGGAAAGATGCTTATTACGCGGAAGCCGCCGAACGCAACATAGATCCTGTGTTTGCATATGATGATGTTAAGTGGACTGATCTTGAGGTCGAAGATGATTTCTTGACTAAAGCTAGGTTCATGTTTGACGGCAAGTTTGATTTTGATAAGCGAATCCAAATCGAACTTGATCTTGATCTTCCTGATGATCTATTATTGCGTCTTGCGATGCAAGCGCATGAATTGGATATCACACTGAATCAGTATCTGGAACAAGTTTTGAGACAGGCAGTAGAAAACACGAATGCTTGAGTCAATTAAGTGGATCGGTACCGGATGTGTTATTCTAGCAACAATATGTCGGGTATACGATCAGCATATGGCAGACATCATTTTGTCATTGTTCGGAGCAGGTATCTGGGGATATGTTGCTGCCGTAACGAAGGATAAGGCACTGTTGACTGTTAACTGCTTTATTTTCACACTATTACTTTTTGGAATCATGAAATGAAAATTGAACCCTCAGAACTAATTATCAATCAGCCTACAGAAGCATGGACGGATGAAGAATGGAATACGTTTGCTATTTGGGTTAATGAACTGTTGCGTACTACTGAAGTACTAATCACGTTCACTAAGAAAGACGGCAGTGAGAGGGTAATGCGATGCACCCTCAATCCTGATGTTCTTCCTAAGAAAGAAATCAATGAAGAAAAGACTTCGCGTAATATTTCGACGACCTCAATTCCTGTATTCGATCTAGATATGCAGGCCTGGCGAAGTTTTACTATCAGATCAGTCAAGAACGTCTATTCTTCACTTATTTAAAATAAAAGTATATTATGCCAAAACGATTGCACTAAATACTACTGTCAACAAAAGAGAGAGGTTGACAAGAAGTCTTGATTAGTAGTCAAGGTTTCTATTTTAACTGATATTTCAGTTAATTGTCGTCAAGTATTTTTGAAGCGGGAATTTGTAAACCGTATAATATAATATTATACGGTTTATCCTTTATCAAAGATACTTACGGAAGTGCTACTTTAAGATAGATAGGGTGTCCCGTAAGAAGGACGTTATAAATAACCCATCGTCTCTTAGAGCGGCCCAATTAAGGAAATAAAATGTTCTTTTCTCAGAAAAGTTCTAACCAAGATAAATCATCTTGGAAAATAATGTTAGTAACACTGTTTGCAGGCGTTGTGCTTCAAGCAATGAATATAGAAAATACAGCATATGCGGCGACAGCTATGTCTGTTACTACGATACACCCGAAGACTATTTCGGTTGACACTTCAGTCGCACCTACTAAACCTAAGTTCTTGTCGATAATCGACACCACTGAAAAGCTTACGGTTAACGAATCTGATCTTTTCTGTTTAGCTAAAAATATCTATCATGAGGCCAGCGGTGAGTCTACCTTAGGTAAATTCGCTGTGGCACAGGTTACCATCAACCGAATGAAGAAGAACCGTCTCGGTGTATGCGAAGTTGTGTTCGCCCCGTCCCAATTTTCATGGGCTAGTACTCGGGGGAAACGATGGACTACTCCATCTGGTGTAGCATGGGAATCGAGTAAGAAGATTGCACGTGAAACATTGCTCGACGGAAAACGTGTTTACGGTATGGAAAGTGCGCTATATTTTCATGCAGCGTATGTCTCTCCCAATTGGCGTGGCTTGACTAAATTAGTACAGATCGGTAATCACATTTTCTATCGACCAAATAGATAATAAAGGTTGACATTCCCTCGTTTCGGGCATATAGTTTATCTATAGCTTGGAACGAGGGATTTTCTATTATGAATGCTCTACTCAAAACGATTACAATGTATGGTGTGCGGGCTAAACGTGACTGGACGAATGCTGATGCATATCCTAGTTTGTATAGTGGTGGTCGAGGTGGGAATGATGGCAACCGAATTCTGGTTTCCGAAGGTCACTATTTGAGCAACCATCGAGACTCAGACGGAAGTCTTGCTCACGCACGGCTTTGGCCAACACCCCAAAAAGTAGTTCAAACATTTAAGCAGACTTATTATAATTTAGCATCCGTTTTTGAAATTGTGCCGATCGAAATTGTTATTCCTGATGACAATGTGGGTACAACTCCTATAATTCTGTGATTTATTTAAAATAAGTGTTGACTTAGGTTATCCATTTTGCTATATTAAATTATAAGTAGAGACGGCTAGGACATCTGATGGCTCGTAAGCGCAAAGTACTAAAGGCCGCGATTCCGGCTGATCTCGTAGACAAAATCTATAAAGCAGAAGGCTGGATCAAGATAAGAGATGAAGTTCGCACCCGTCGTTGTAAAGAAGTTTACGATTTTTCGGTAGACCATCGTGCTAGTCTCTACATAGCGACCCCCAAAGCGGGTATGGAGATTTTCTGATGTGGACACAAGCCAAACTTGACTGCGATTCGATCAAAGAACACTTTGGAGTTAACCTGTGAAAGTCAAATATATTGAGGATTGTAAGAAATACTGGGGTCCAGAGTTTGCTGAACTAGCAGGTGTCGAACATCAACCCGAACACGATGAAATTGCCGCAATGGGCTGCTATACGATGCTGTATGAAGTTGCCGACAGTTTTCGTGATGGTGAGCTTAGGACAGAGATTTTGAAACACTTTGGAATAGAACAATGATCACTGCATTCGAGATTGTCGCACTTACTGTAGTAGGGGTTGTCTGGTACATTATCATCACAAACAAATATGATAAATAGGCATGATTTTGGTTGATATCAATTACCCGTTTTGCTATATTGAATTATAGGGAATGAGGGAGAATCGAGACATGGAACAAAAACGAGTTAACCTCTACGTCAGCTGGACTGGAGAAGGCCCAGTAGCTTTCTATAAGCAGTTCAAAAATATGGATGTAGCCAAAGCGTTCACTAAGGAATTCCAAGAACGCGAGAACTATTGCCCGGTATGGCACTACGCTGAAACAGAGGACGAGTAAACATGTCGAGAATCAATTGGGAATTTTTGGTTGTATGGACTGTAATTATTGCTGGTTGTGGTACCATTTGGTACTGGGTAATTAAGACTATTTTGTCTGCGTGGTAAAGGAACGGAACATGTCAAAGAAATATAATAATCGTCACGGTGGTCCCTATGACCGCGGTTCTGCTGATAGCTACTATCGTCGTGGTTATCAACCTCACTATTATGTTGGGGCCACCCGTGCATCTGATCGGGTTGAGAGGAAAAATATGACCCCCGAAGAAATCGAAGCCTATACCGCAGGCTACGATGCCAATGAAGAGGCCGGTAATTTCAAAGAGTGGGATTAATTGATAAAAAATTGTGCCCTAAATCATTTTTTGGTTGACTTCGGGTACCCATTTTGCTATATTGAATTATAGACAGAAACAAACGAACGGAGATACGAACATGATCTACACCCTCAAGATTTACCGTATGGATCGTCGCTGCAAGACCGGTGAACGCTTTGTCAGTTCCTACGAGTTTGATCGTCCCGATGATGCTTCGATGGATCGTGAAGTCAATGCTCTTCGTGGCTGCGGCTACTTCGACGACATGTTCCGCATCGAATACGCCCCCAAGTTCATCACTGTCAAGAACCTGATGAGCGGTAAGGATGTAGAGATTGCTGCCGATACTCCTTGGAGCTGCCGCGTCGATTCTGAATCTTACTGGAGCAACTAAGATGGTAACCGACATTGATCACGCTATGCGTATCGTAGGCAAGATGGCTAAGGAGCGTTATCGTTCCGGCGACGAAGTTCTTGCTGAATTTATCAAGTATGAAAAGAACGGTGAGTGCCAGCATTTTTGGCCAGATGAGAACACTGCTTGCCAGATGCTTTTGGCCGAACTAAGGTAAGAGCGAGTTATGCAACATCTGATGTATGACAAAACGTCCAAAGAAAAAAAAATAGAAAACGTTCGTAGTATAATTAGAACAATCGCAAAAGAAATCTTCACTCCTGTACTTTTTGGATTGATTGTCAGCCTTCCGATCATGTGGCTCTGGAATCTCTGTTTGGTTCCTGCTCTTACAGTTGTCAAATCTATCAGCTGGATTCAGGCCTGGGGCCTACTAGTTCTATGTGCTATTTTGTTCAAATCGGCGACCGATTCTAAAAATTAATTTGACATTGTTCCTTTTCAGTGCTATATTTAATTATAATCTGAATTGAGGATTTTTCGTGAACAAGCTGATTGAAGGTAACGTTGTCACTCTTAAAGTTCGTAGTCCGCTTTGGGACACGAGAGACCGTTACGCAATGGGTGTCATCCGTGAGTTCAAAATCTATTCTGGCACTATCATGCGTCAAAAATGGTTTAATGAGAATGAAATCGGCCTGACAAGTCAGGATAAATATCCTCCTTTTCGCGTGATCCGTATGGAAAACATCGTTGAAATCGACGGTGTTGTATCTGACTATGTTCCCCCTGTTGTGTCTGCTCCCAAAACTGTCGTAGTCCAAGGTTCCAAAGGTGATATGTACACTGTCATCAAAGACGGTCTCAAGTCCTCTTGTACTTGTAAGGGCTTTGGTTTTAGGAAAACGTGCAAGCACATTGAAGGAGTCAAGTGATGCCTAAGTTGTATGTCCTAGTCGGTGTGCCCGGCGCTGGTAAGAGTACTTGGGTAGCTAACCAAGAATGGTCGAACACGGCATTCATCTCTACGGACAAATTCGTAGACGAATATGCTCAGTCTGTTGGCAAGACCTATTCGGAAGTGTTTGAAGGGTACATGCCAACTGCTATCAACTTGATGACCAAAGAGGTTATCGAGGCCCGTAATGCAGGTAAGGATATCGTGTGGGACCAGACTTCGACCTCTCGTGCTGCCCGCGCCCGCAAATTGAATATGCTCAAGGGTTATGAAGCTATTGCAGTCGTGTTCGAGACTCCGGAACCAGAAGAACTTGCCAAGAGGCTTGCTAGCCGACCCGGCAAGAACATTCCAGATCATGTCATGAAACAAATGATCAATAACTTTTCTATGCCTTCTAAGAAAGAGGGCTTCAACAAAATAATGGTGGTATGAAATGCAGTTTGCAATCGCATGTAAAGACGGTAATGCATCAATTTGGTGCGAACAAAATAGTGTATTACCAGACGGACGAATTACTTTCATAGTGATTAACGGCGACTGGACCGGAATCTATGATCCTCAAAAACATGAAATATATGTGGATTATACTAAAGAAACTATCTACGGTAAGCTGATCTGGCAAGGCAAAGCACCATTTTATTCACACGACTATAATAGTGCATTGCGTTGGATCGACGAGCAAGTCAGTTTGACTAGTGGTAGGATCCGTGATTGGATCTATGTTGACGACGATGTAGCGGAACAGATAAAGACAGGTGAGACAAATCGATGACTATGCATCTAGCTCCTATTTTTGTTAGCACAGTCAATCACGGGAAGATCAAGAAGAAACTGACTGCTCCCCAGCTTAGGGCTAAAATAGAGCATGAAGCTTGGTTGTCTAGGCAAGGATTGCATCCTGATCAACTCAAAGCTAAGAAGTCAAAGAAGCGCGATAAGGAAGAAAGTGCCATTATGTATCAGCCTCGCTGTACTATTCCCACTTCTAACCTGGTTGGCAATGGGTTCAAAAAGGAAGAGAACAAGTATACAGGTACACTGATCACTGGTATTGCTACGCTTCATAAATCTAATGCAGTCCCGGTTATCAACAAGAATCAAATAGAAGAAATCGCACGGATGAGGCGTTGAGCATCCGATATAAGTTGCTATAAATAGAAGCATATATTGAAGATAAAGTGGAAGTGAGACGATAAAATGAACTACTATATTAACACATCCCACGAAGATGGTTATCATTTTGACGCACGTGGCATTGCGACTATCGAGCAAAGGTATGGTGCCAAATATATGGGATACTGGTGCACAAAGAACTCACGTGGCGGTTGGAATGAGCAACCCGTAGATGTTTTCTATCAGCCAAATCCCAATAAAGAACTTGGGCATAGCCATTATTTTGGTATGTTCAGGACTATAGATGGTCAAGTCATGATCACCGACGCAGCATCTTGCTTTTCAGAGCCACTGACAGGTGCTGTGTGCGATGATGAAGAGGTGATTGTTTCTCGCTATCGTCACGACTACATAAAGAAAAAGGGTGCCATGATTGACGGTGGTCGCGATTACACTCGCACTAGTACCGGTAAGCTCATTCATGTTAATGTGGTGGGCTCAGAGTTCACTTTTTCTGATATTGACGGAGACAAAGATGATGTCATGGAATAATGTGATTTCTACCTGCGCAAGAGTTAAATATCATCAGATGAAAGTCAATAAAGGATATGTTGAAGATGAATCTTGCACATGAAGCACACGTAGGAGAGCTTAGGAAGCTCCGTGAAGACGTTGAGCGATTTCAGCAGGGGTATGAAGCAGCAATGAGAATCGTTCGTGCTACGTACCCTGACAAGTTTCCCGACACGTATTTTATCTGCGGGGAAGGCGGCACTAAAGACGACAACAACATGCCGGAAAAGATTATGATATGTCCAGCATATGGCTGCGACTTCTCATATGTGTATGAACGCAGAGAAACTACATATGAAAGTTAATATAGGAAAATTTTCACCAAGAAACGGCAACAGAAAGATCAACGTCAAGATCGAAAAGTTCGATGCTTGGTCTTTAGATAACACGTTGTCGTTGATCATTTTGCCTGCACTCATTCAACTCAAACAGTCTAAGATGGGCGTACCTGGGGATTTTGTGAATGATAGTGCAGAAGATTATAATGATCAAGCTACATTTGACTTCATGAAAGAAGATAAGGATGAAGTGTTCGAAAAAGGATGCGATGCATGGGACGACACGATTGACAAGATGATTTGGTCTTTTCAGCAGATTGCATTGGGTGACTATGATAGCAAGTATCATCACGGTGAGATGGATATCAGCTGGAAGAAGACAGACAAGCAGTATCCAAATTCTGTAACAGGAAAGATGGAAAGCACCTACCAGATGGTTGACCATAATCCCGATGAACACTGGTATGATTCCGTTGGACATCAACTGCATGAGGAGCGAATCCAAGAAGGTTTAGACCTGTTCGGTAAATATTTCCGCTCACTCTGGGATTAGGTTACTTATAAATCACGATGAAAGATTTAAAAATGGAACCCAAATACATATCCCTTTATATGGATATCGCTGAAAGAATAAGCCAAATGTCACACGCTAACAGACTTCAAGTTGGTAGTGTGATTGTTAAAGAAAATACTATATTGTCATATGGATGGAATGGTATGCCTGCGGGATGGCCAAACATATGTGAATACAAGGAATATAAGAAACCTTATTGGACTGGAATTGATCCAATGACGCTCACTCCGTTTGATGAATTGTATCCGTTAGAAGACGAAGAGGGTAGATATAGATGGGTCACAAAACCCGAAACACTACACGCTGAAATGAATGCATTAATGAAGGTTGCGCAATCCACAGAATCCTCGACAGGAGCAACATTGTTTTGCACCCATGCTCCATGCATCGATTGTGCAAAAGCTATCTATCAAGCTGGTATCTCTACTTTGTATTATCGAGAAGAATACCGCTCAACATCGGGAACACAGTTTTTAAAGATATCGGGAGTAAATGTCTATCAATATACCAACTGCGTATAGAGCCAATATAGAAGTTCCATACGGGGAACTACAGAAAATAGTTGAATGGTGTGACCGCAACTGCACCTCTGATTGGCGTTATATGGAAGATGTGAATAATCAATGGGGCGGATATGAGTTTTTTTTTGAGTCCGATCGTGACCTCGTAGCCTTTTTGTTTTGGAACAAGTGATGACACATATTTTTATACATAGAGAATCTAACAATTTTGATGACATATTGAAGGACGTAAATCTTAAGCGAAAGATTTTAACCACCTTGAAGTTTACTAATCATCTGATTTTGTATTTCAAAGAAGATGAGGGTATTATTTCATACTTACTACTCAAGTACGGTGATGACATCCGAGGTACATCTCAAATCATTCCGGATAGAACACCAATTATGTACCAAGACTACACTCCTATAAGGAAACGCCCGTAAAGATAAATAATATACGGAGAGGATAACAACATGAATGATCCCAGAGACCTTTACAAGCTATTCAGAGAGCTTGAGAACCAGCACCAAGAAAATGACACTGTATGTTTGTATGACCGTTTTGATTTGGAACTTAACGAACACTTCGTCATTGAAAGCGGCGTGGTTGGTTTAACAGAAGACGGCGTTATCATCCAGCTTGACGAAGACGCAATGGAGTTCCTTGACTTTAACGGTGTCCTACTAGAATCCGAAGGTAATCTCAAAGAAGATCAAGAAAGCATTGAGGCTGTAGCGCACGCTATTCTACGCCGAATTTTACGCCAACACACAGATGTATTTGCTAAGTACGGTCCTGCTGCTGTTATGGATGCAGTTGATGATGTTGCTGAGTTTGCGGGCGGAGATGGCTTAGAAGAAATTGGTTCTAGCGATGTTAGCATTTGGACCAACCAAGTCATTCAATATTTAGAAAGTGGTCGTTACAACGAAAATCCAGTATTAGAAGATTCCGACATCTTTGCTAAGGTCGTAAAGGGCGATAACCCTTTCCAAATAATTTATGATGGTCTCTCGGGTCATTTTGGGGAAGAGTCACGAATTAGACTTCAGGATATGTATGACGATATAGTGATTGATCGTGGATATCATCCAGACGATGACCTTGAACAGATTATCAATCATATGATTGACCTTATTTGGAATAGCCGTGATCACTCCCAAGCTGAACTTCCCGAAATCAAGAAGCTTGCATTAGGCGAAGCGGAATATCAGGGGCGCAAGGTTACGTTAAACAAGCCCATGCAAGGTGATGTGGCCAAAAGCAAAGTATACGTGAAGAAACCAAACGGCAAGGTTGTTAAGGTAAACTTCGGTGACAAGACTATGCGTATCAAGAAGTCTAATCCTGCTCGACGCAAATCGTTTAGAGCTAGACACAACTGCGAGAATCCAGGACCTAAGTGGAAGGCTCGCTACTGGTCCTGTAGAATGTGGTAAAAATGTACTGCACCCTAACCTTCAATAAATATTGATATGACTACTACAACTTCAATAGAAGAAATCTACGGGGCCAGCGAACTAATGCGCCATTCGGTCCGAGCCACGTAATGTCAAATACACCCGGACAAGACAATACACGGTATGAAGTTATTACCCAAGAAGATGAATCGGGCGATATGGTCATACCTATTCCTATTACCGTCCTAGAAAAATTAGGATGGAAAGAAGGGGATAATGTAGACATTGGGGTTGACGAAAACAACCAACTATTTTTAAGGAAAACGAACAAGTGAACAATGATAACATTTATGTTGATCCGGTCGAGACAATAGACAAACTACTAGAAATAACTGATGTTGATCCTTCCTTGCCACAACTTTCTGCGGTCAAAACCGCAATTCCAAATTCAGGAATATTAACGGGAGGAAATTATATAGGTACTAATCAGGGATTATTTGTTAATAACACTATTAGTGCAACATCAGGATCTTATACTATTTCAACTAGTCTTGGAACTCCTGTCATCAGCAGTGGGCCGAACGGCAATGTAGTGATAACCGGCGAACTTACCGTTGGCGGAAAGAATATCGGAAAACTCCTAGATACTATCGAACAGCGTTTGGCTATCTTGCATCCAAACGCTGAACTAGAAGACAGGTGGGAAGAACTAAAAGAACTAGCCGATCGCTATAGAGAATTAGAAAAGAATATTCTCGAAAAAGAACGAATTTGGTCAACATTGAAAAAGTAAAGGACAAAAGTAAATCTAACACTATGAGTAAGAACGATATAATTAAGGCAGAAGGTCAGGTTATTGATGTATTGCCGAATGCTACCTTCAAAGTAAAATTATCCGACACAGACCTGACTATACTGAGCTATGCTTCAGGCAAGATGAGACAACACGAGATACGCATTCTCATGGGAGATCAGGTTGATGTAGAAATGAGTCCGTATGATCTTTCTAAAGGACGAATTGTCAGGCGCAAGTAACGATAAATACTCTCATGCTAGAGTTTATCAAGTTACTTGAGGGTAAGGCTAAATCTACGGATTTAGAAATCATACCATTAAACTTCACCGAGCGTGAGGTGTCATCTGTGATGAGCGGTGATACCCTCGACCTACATTACACCAAACTGGCAAAAGGTTACGCTAAGCGGTATAACGAAAAACAAGGGGACCCTGAGTTTAATTACGCAGGGGTTTTCCTACATAATCTTTGGTTTACGCAATTCAGACAAGTCACTCTTAACAATAAGCCCAACGGTCCTATTAAGGGATTTATTGAAAAAAACTACGGAAGCTATGACAGCTTCAAAGATAAGTTTGAAGAAATAGCGATGACGATTCAAGGATCAGGCTGGGTATATCTTGCACACGATGGCAGCATCAAAACAATCAAAAACCATGAAGTTAAAAGCGACATACTATTATTAGTAGACTGGTGGGAACATGCATTCATATTGGATTACGGTTCCGATAAAAAAGCCTACTTGCGTAACCTTTGGAAGATCATTAACTGGAATGTGATCTCTACTCGTTTAGGAAAATATTGGTCAAAGTAAATGGATACTGATGACCTAAGAAAACTTGCAGGTATAGTTGACAGTAGGGGCAAACCTACTCATATGGAGCCTATCAATCGTAGCGGCATTACCGCTAAGCCAGGTACAGATGATTGGTTTAAACAAATGTTTCCCGTGAACGATATGCAAATGCCAGTTGGATTTAGGGGGCGCAAAAAATGAAGGCTAGCGAATTCATTATCGAAGGCAGCAATACAAATTTAGAGAACGCTGTCAATAAGATGGTGTATGGGTATCTTCATGGGAGATCCATAGAAAAAAACACATGTTATTCTTATGTGGGACAAGAGTTAGCCCGCATAAAACCCGATCGTGCCACCATCAGATTTTGGGGTCGTAAGCCCAAACTAATCGTACATGGTGATGCTGTACTCCCTGATGGTAAAGTAATCTCAACTACGCCACCTGACTTATATGATAAGTTTGGATACGAGATAGTAGACACCTTGCTTTTAAAAGATTTATTAGCAAGAGCATCATCTGACGCAAAGCTAAATGAATCTGACACTTCAGTGGGTGACCGTATTCAATCTCAACTAGGATTGAAGTCTTTTGTTGTGTTTGCACGAGGTGATGACCTTGAATTAGCTTCATTGATTGTCGGTAAAGACAAGCAAGGACAGGGTTTGGGTACTAAAGCTATGAAGATATTGACTGACTATGCTGATACGCACGGTAAACGTATCATATTGACTCCGGGTTTACAAGATAAGATACAGGGTACTACTTCTAGAGGTAGACTCGTTAAATTCTATAAACAATTCGGTTTCAAAGAAAGCAAAGGTAGAAACATCGATTACGCACTAGGTGCCGGAAAGATGTATCGTGAACCTAAACTAGACGAGATGGCTCTTCCTGCTGATTGGGAAGAGGGTGCATTAGGTGCTGATCAGACCTTCAAGAATCGCTTACAGTACGCTCTAGAGCGAGCTAAGAAGCTTGGCACTGGGTCATCGAGAGTCGCGTTCATAATAGAGCTTGAGGGGCGTCCTACAGTCTTGAAGGTGGCAAAAAATCGCAAGGGTGTAGCACAGAACGAAGCTGAAGTTAGTGTACTAGACGATGGTTACCTTGGTAGGTTAGACATCGTTATCCCACTCATCGACTATGATCAAAAGAATCCGTCTCCGCTTTGGATTCAAACTGAACTTGCTAAGAGAGTAACCGCTAAACGATTAGCAGAACTATTGCACTGTAATGACTTCTGGGAGTTCCTTGATTGCGTTTACACTATAATTAATCCTAAGTCAAAATCCCGGGCTATACGGGGTCAAAATGGACCAACTGAAGTGAAAATTGAACCGAGTAATCTAGAAAAGACTAAACAACGATTACTCGCCAATGGTAAATCTGAGCAAGAGGTAGAACTATTTGTCGAATATGTAGATGATACCGTTAATCTACTACACAACTCTGAAGTAGTATTCGCAGATTTACGTCAACCAGCCAACTGGGGTGAATATCAGGGTAGACCAGTTATTATCGATCTTGGATTTACTGAAGCAGTGCGACACCTTTATCAGAGGGGCAACCGATGAAGATCGCAGAACTACTAACAGAAGACGAAGAACCAAAGACACTCAAATATTAACCCTCACGCCAAAAGCTGTTGCGGATGCGGTACTTCTTTTAGTCCTTGTTGATAAATACAACATGAGGACATGCAATGAGTATATCAGGTAAACAGACAATCAATGTTGGCTTGCCCAACGAATCTACAGGAAGCGACTCCCTATATACTGCTTTCAACAAAACTCAATACAACTTTGACACATTATTTGCTTGTGCGAGTCCATTCAACACCTTTACCTCAAGTAACGGAATAGACATCGTATCTGATGCTGGCAACGGCACAATAGCATTCACCAATACTGGGGTGACCAATATCATTGCCGGCACCAACATTATAGTCAGTAATGCAAATGGTAATGTAACTATTTCATCAACTGCGGGCAACGGCAATGGCGGAGGAACTGTTACGAGTGTAGCATTGGTTCCTTCTGCAAGACTGACTGTTTCCGGATCTCCTGTAGTCTCGTCCGGCGTTATTAATATTGATTTAGCTGCAAGCGGAGTCTTGCCGGGCACATATGCAAATCCAACAATGACAGTTGATGCTTATGGAAGAGTTACATCGGCGACCGGTGGCTCCGTATCAGGCACAGTAACTAGCATAGGACTTACCCCCGGCTCTGGTATTCAAATCAACGGCGGTCCAATCACTGCTAACGGAAACATAACAGTCACGAATACAGGTGTACTTAGAATCAATGCGGGCGCCGGTATCGCGCTTTCAAGTGGCAATGGTAATGTAACCATTTCTACTACTTCTGTTGGTGGCACAGTTACTAGCGTTGGTGTTTCGAGCAGCCAACTAGTCGTTACTAATAGTCCGATCGTTTCAGCAGGAACAATCGCTATCAATCTTCCATCTAGTGCTACGTTTGCAGGTACGGTCACCGCAAGTAATATTGCCGGAACATTAACAACAGCAGCGCAGCCAAACATTACAAGTGTCGGTACGTTAACATCATTAGCGGTTACAGGCAATGTAACTGCTGGTAACTTACTTGGTATTTTTGCCAATGGCAACTCAAGTGTTCGTATTCCTGCAGCAAATGGTAACGTTAACATTAGTGCAGTAGGCAATGCTAACATTCTTGTTGTAACCGGTACTGGTGCCAATATTGCTGGTACATTAAATGCAACCGGTAACGCAAATGTTGGCAACATTGGTGCTGCTTCTGGTGTATTCACTACTGTTGCATCAACTACTGCTATCTCAGCAGCAGGAAGTGAAAATCTATTAACTGGAAGTGCAGCTAATTTAGCAGTAACTTCAAGTTATTTTACTACATTGGCCCCATCAACTGCTACTCTTGCTGCCGGGACAGCTGGCCTAATCAAAACATTTATGCTAGTGGCTGATAGCGGTGACATGGTTATTACGGTAACCAATGCAGGATGGAAGAGTTCGGGCACGGGCACGATGACGTTTGATGATATAGGGGACGGATGTACTTTACAATACATCAATAATAAATGGTATTGCATCGGCAACAACGGTGTAGTGTTCGCATAACAACAATAAGAGGAAAAACAACATGGTCGACAACATTAAAATTACAGCACTTACTTCGATAGGCGCAAATATTGCGTATACTACGCTTGTTCCGGTTGTCAACATGACCGGAACGCCGTTGACACAGAAAGCAACTGCACAAGATTTAGGAAATTTGATTCTGAGCGGAGCAGGTGGTTCGTACTTTACTCGTGCTGCCCAATCTAATTTAGCGTTATCAGTAGCTAATGCTGCACAGCCTAATATCACTAGCGTCGGCTCTCTTACTTCTTTAACTGTTACTGGAAACATCACAACTGGGAACATTAACGGTGCAAATATTGTTGCAGCAAACTTCTTTTCTGGTGACGGGGGATTCTTGACAAACGTTTACAGTAACAGTAGTGTTGCAAATTATCTACCTACATATACAGGTAATTTGTCTGCCGGAAACTTAAACGTAACCGGTAATGTTTCTGCTGGTAACTTACTTGGTATTTTTGCAAATGGCAACTCAAGTGTTCGTATTCCCGCTGCAAATGGCAACGTTAACATCAGTGCAGTAGGGAATGCTAATATTCTTATTGTAACTGGTATCGGTGTCAACGTAACCGGTACATTAAATACAACCGGTAACAGTAACGTTGGTAATTTGGGTACGGCACAGGTACTCGCAACTGCAAATATAACCGCACCACAATTGATCTCTAACGTAACAACTGGTACTGCTCCATTCGTAGTAACTTCAACGACACAAGTAGCAAATCTAAGTGTGGCTACTGCCGGCACAGCAACAAGTGCTACCACAGCAGGTACTGTAACTACAGCAGCACAACCAAATATTACATCAGTCGGTACATTATCAACCGCAACGATCACAACTGGTAACATCACTACCATCAATAGCGGATTATTGCAGAACGGCAATTCGAACGTTACTATAACAGCAAATGGCAATGTTAACGTCAGTGCAGCCAGTACCGCTAATTGGACATTCGGTACTAATGGCGTATTTTATCTAGCCGGCAACACTGTAGCAATTAATTTTGCTAACGGTAGTGCCGCGTTTAGTAACATGGTTGAATGGACTGCTTCTCCGATTGCAAACACTAGTGCAGGAACAGCAGGACAAGCTGCGTATGATGCAGGAGGAAATCTCTATGTTTGTGTAGCCACAAATACATGGAGTAAGTTCTCAGGTACAACTAGCTGGTAGAATGAAGTAGTAGTTTTGATTTAGCTAAGCTACTCATGTCACTATTTCGGCGGCGATGATGACGACTAGGGCGATGAAACCGAGGGCCCAGGCGATTCAGGCCGTGATTAGGCGGCCACGGTTGCTACCGTCGCCAACCACTTTCGGTCTTTTCGATCCTTCATTGCACTGCCTCTAAAATATCATTAACCGAAACATTCTTGCGAGGCCTATTCTTAATTGCATCAAGTGAAACTGCACCCTTCATCTTGATTGTTTTCGAACTCTTACGAGCTTCGCGTTCCTTGTCCTCAAGCGTATCTTTAATCGTAGCCTGATCTTCGGCTGACGAAAACTCTTTGCACGTAAGCATATACTTGAGAGCCTCGATTTTAGTCATCTTATTAGGAAGATCAATGAAATCGATACGGGAAGCCCTGCCCTTAGAAAACTGTTTTACACGGCGACACATGTCATCAGTGAAGCGAATCTTAGCGTCATTACCATGAACAGTGATGCCGACTACAGTAAATAGTTGTTCTGTCATACTATATCTCCTTAAATAAATGTGTTAAGCTGGGATTACAGATTCTGAAAGCAGTGCGGGCCCGTACATTGCTCGCGCCGTATCGATTGCGCGATTCATGTTGTTCTCAGCCATAAATTTAACCAGAATCTGAGAACCAGACGAAGTACGAATCCAAACTTTCCAAGCACGCATTTGATTACTCATGTTATATCTCCTTTAATATGCAAAAAAAGCAATTACAATGACTGCTACAGCCCAGCAAATCAAATCAACTTTGAGCCAAAACGTCATATCTTTATTATACGCCCAAATTTTAAGCTTGTCAAGCATTTTATGCCTCCACCTTGTAAGCGTTGTTCCACTTACCGATGTTGATGTCAACATAGTAAGCAATATCATAATGATCGATTTCCGAGCGGGTGTTGTTGTACCAGCCTGCACTCTTGAGAGCAGCAAAAGCTTCAGTAAGAAATTTCTTAGCAACACCTTCGTAGTGTTCGTGGAACCAGTAGGGGTTCACTTGATTGCAATCAGAACTGAAGTCAATCTTGCCGGACTTGAGAGTCAACACGATGCTAGAATGGTCGCGGACAGAAAGAGTGCCTTTAACACCGAACTTCTTGAGAACAGGCTTCAAGTTAGAAGCGATGATTGCCTTCTTTTCGGAATTCATATAAGCCATTTTCGTCAGCTCCGTTCGTTTGTTTCTGTCTATAATTCAATATAGCAAAACGGGTAATTGATGTCAACACTTATTTTCGTATTCGGACAAAATAATGTTGATAAAGATTTCAGATAGGTCTGCGTCAGCAGAAGCCCGAGCAGCATCAGCAGCAGCAGCACGAGCAGCATCAGCAGCAGCAGCATAAGCAGCAGCACGAGCAGCATCAGCAGCAGCAGCATAAGCAGCAGCACGAGCAGCAGCATAAGCAGCACGAGCAGCAGCACGAGCAGCATAAGCAGCAGCACGAGCAGCATAAGCAGCATTAACAGCAGCAGCATTAGCAGCAGCATCAGCAGCAGCATTAGCAGCATCAGCAGCACTAGCAGCAGCCAAATCACCATTACCATTCAAGGCATCGATGACCTGTCGACAGGCATCTTCTACCGGTTGCCAGTAATCAGGCAGAATAGTTGGTTGTACTTTTCTCGCCTTAGCTAAGGCATATTCGATACATGCGATATGAAACTTGCGCATCACTATATCTATATCGATAGTATTCCAAGTAAACGAAGTTCTGTTGAACTTTTTCTTGAATTCTACTGTATCGAAATGGCGTATCAGGTCGTTGAACTGCTCGGGCGGTTCACAGAGAACCGCCCACATCTCAGCTTGATGGTCTATATTCAACATAACTTATGTCACCTATTTTTCAACTAAGAGCGAATTATTTTTAGAGGTTAAATATCAACGCCGCGCCGAATTAAAGCAACAGTATTATTCTTTGTCCTGAGATTCATCTTGTCCGCGACTATCAGCCCAATGAAAGAAGCCAAAAAGAATAGCAATAGTTATCACGGTAAGAACGATTTCTAGTAAGGTCATGAGGTATTGTTCCGTAGTATTAAAAAGTAAACTTATTGCGCGCTGATTGAGATCCAAATGGTTATCGCTAATACTAGGATTGCGATAACCATTCCACCGTTCAAACAATTGCGGATAATAAAGTTAATTATGGCCTCCATCAACGATGCGCCCGGACTTCGGCATCAGGATTACCCACACAAGCCTCCAGATAGTCCTCCACGAACGGAACGAAATGCTCATACATTCCCCAGCCGTTAGGCGCATTGAACTGCTTATAGTGTTCAGGTTCGGCCTTCAGCTTCTCCAGCCCCTCAGTCAGCGGCGCGATCAGTTGCTCGGCCTTTTCGATGCCAATTTCTTCGGGACGCCACAGATGCATATAAATGCCCGCAGCTTCGGCCATCTTGTTCAGATTGTGGGTGATATTACGGCTGTACACTTCTGTGGGACGAACAGCAGTCAGATAAACATCCAGAGACATATCATAAGTTCCTTTAATTGATCCTATAATTTAATATAGACTCTTTATGAGAATAAAGCAACTGTTATTCAGAGACCCAAGCATTGCCAGAGACCCTAGCATTGCCAGAGACCCTAGCATTGCCAGAGACCCTAGCATAGCCAGAGACCCAAGCATTGCCAGAGACCCTAGCATTGCCAAAGACCCAAGCATTGCCAAAGACCCAAGCATTGCCAGAGACCCTAGCATTGCCAGAGACCACAGCATCGTCATAGACCTTAGCATTGCCAGAGACCCAAGCGTTCTCTTGGAGGTTCTCGAATTTTTCGATAAAGCCACCAAGATCACCAGCCTTAACATCATGAATAGGCATATCTACAAGCGCACGAATGCGATGCAGGGTGGTACCGGTATGTTCGATGGTTTCATCGGTCAGTTCGTAGTTCATGATCATTTCCTATTTCTCAGCTTATAATTTAATATAGCAAAATAGATAGCCGAAGTCAACTTTTTTTTGCCAAAATAATAATTATTTTGGTTCAGGTTACCGCCCAAATCAGTAACCATTAGAATTCAGGAAATGCTGACTTTAGCTAATTCTTTTTCTCGAAATAACACTAATGGGTATATCACTTTTATCGAGAAACAAGAACCTTATCCGCTAGTCCAAACTCGACAGATGCTTGAGCGTCCATATAGTTGTCACGTGCCATAGCAATCTTAAGTTCTTCGACGGTCTTGCCAGTATTAGTTGCATAAATCTCAGTGAGAAGATTATTCAATCGAACCATTTCTTCCATTTGAATTTCAGCGTCCCATATCGTGCCACGAGAACCGCCGGACACAGAGTGCACCATGTGGCGAGCCCTAGGAAGAATGAATCTCTTTCCTTTGGTGCCGGAACTTGCTAGAAGTGATCCCATTGAACAGACACTTCCGATTGCGATAGTAGAAATGTCTGACTTGACAAATTGCATAGCATCAAGAATAGCTAATCCAGCAGTCACCGAACCACCTGGGCTGTTGATGTAAAGTGAGATGTCGGCGGAGGGATTTTCTGATTCAAGATAGAGCAATTGCGCAACGATGAGATTAGCCATATAATCATTGACTTCCCCCTCTAAAAGAATCACCCGGTCCTTTAGTAATCGACTGTAGATATCCATTACTCTTTCGCCACGACTGGACTGTTCGATTACCATTGGAACTAAGTTAGACATATTTTTTTTACCTTCATTGTTAATGTAAGTGTATGTTACTTCATCGCAACCACAATGTCAATGACTTTGGGATAAACAAAAGTGTTATTACTTTCGTAATGAACGTCCAACATTTCCCATAGTAGATATGCGCTTTTCTTTTGGCTTTTTTCTACCAAGGGCAATGTCGGCTGCTTGTTTGGTAAACTCAGATGAAGTGGGAATACGCTTTTCTCTACCTATCTCGGCATCTATAATAGGTTGATCTTTGGCTACGCCCTTGCCGCTGTCGATCTTAAATGTGAAGTTTCCCTTGATGCCTGTACTGTAATATGTCTTGCTTGCCGAAAGATAAACACCCTTGATACTATCACCTGGGTAGACTGTGTTGAATTCGTCAAGAGTCCATTGACCTTTGCTTTCTTTAGCTTTAGTATAAACCTGAATCAACGCCCCTTGATTGAGGATGTCTGCCGCAGCTTTGCTGAAGTCAGTTTTCTCGTTGACTTCCTCTGCTGCTTTATGGGCTACAGCAGCAAGCAAGAGATAGTAAAAATTAACTTTGTCTCTATCCAATGATTTTCTGGTCTGTGCTAGCTTTAGCAGATTGTCAGATAACCCGAGATTATCTAATTCACTCATTGTCAAAGGACTATCATTCTTGAGTGATAATATCATCCTAGCATCTGTTTCATCGATGATGTCAAATTTCAGTCCCAAATAGATAGGCGCGAGTGCTTGGCCCCGACGTTTTATCTCGCGTATAATCTCAATCGTGTCAGCATATTTTTCACGTAATTTATTGCCCCCTTCAGTCTGAGATAATTCGTCAACGCTGTTGATTAGATTAGTCGTACTCGCAGTAGCTCCTTTGCCACCTTTAGTACTGACCTTGATCGACTTGCCTTCATCACTGGTCATGATGCTATCGCTTAGTCCAGCAGTTTTCGTAGAATCAAACGAGATAAGGGTGTTTTTAAAATTTCCATTTAGAAAAATTTCAGCAGCTTCTCCTGCATTACCTTCGTATTGCCCCATCTGCAATGCGATCGGCTGCAATATCTCACAAAAATAATCTCTAAATGCAGAGAAGCTAAGATTCTCGGGTGCGTCAAACGTCATCGGAAGGGGTTCACCTGCTACTAATCGGTATGTAACGTCATATAATATATTATCGGTACCCAATTTCTCGGCCAATTGCTTAAGGATGTCGTTAGCAGTCAAATCATTTTTATTTGTCAATAGATCCTGAGGGCTCAAGCCAGCTTGAGCCTTCTCAGCCGATTTGCTAGCTAATTTATAGTCTCCTACTAAATTGGGAACATAGTTGTCTGTGAAATTTGGCTTGATCTGTTCTAGATATCTACCGAAATACAAAGGACCGTCTGTACCGGTGAACGTAGCGAGCGCAAATCCTCCCATTCTAATAGTGCGAGTATTCATCCATTGAATATTATGATCAGTCTGACTATTGATATCTAACAACACATGATCTAATTGTTCAGGAGTATATCTTCCGATTTTTTCTGGAAAGAACTCAAGTTTGTCAAATATGATTTCTTCGCCGGCTGAATTACGAAATACAGCACCGGCTTTCCTACCAGCAAGGCCAGTACTTTCGGCTAGAGTTTCAATTTTATCAAGAAGATCACGCATGAAGTATTTATTCTAATCAAATATTAAACAATCATAAATACTAGCAGAATATCAACAATAGGAGATTCATGATGTTATTTTTGAAAAAGCTGCTAACTAAATTTACGGCTACTGTTGCTTCCGCAAAAGTTGAACCCGTAACTGAAGTAAACGAGCCTGCAACAGTAGAAGAAGTAGAACCCGCGCAAGAAAAAACGAAAACTAAGAAAGCAACAGGTAAAAAAACAACCAGTCGTAAGCCAAAGTTAAACATAGCTAAATAAAATATATTTTATGCAAGACATTGGCTTTGACATAATAGGCGACCTGCATCTTGCGCCCGATGACCATTTTAATTGGGAAAACAAAGCGACCAGTTTGTATTGTATTATAGCAGGTAATGTTAGTTCTGATCTACGAACGATCATACAAACACTCTCTCATCTTAGCAGATTTTACCAAGGCGTGTTTTATGTTCCTGGTCCACTCGAATATGTTGATGCAGTCGATATTTCTACTAAAACAAAAGAACTTATTGCTATTGCAGGTAGTATTCCTAATATCTGTTTGTTGCATCAACAAGTAGCTATTATTGATGGTATTGCCTTGCTAGGCTCGAATGGCTGGGCCGATTCGGGAGACACATCAACGATCGGAGAAACAGTAAGAACGGTAGCCAGAGACGAAGATATGTTCTATCTTCGCAAGTCGATTGAAAAACTGCAAAAACACTTAGATGTCAAAAACATAATAGTGATATCGAATGCGGTACCGTTGGAAGAACTTTATTTTGGTGAGGCTCCTCACCAAATGAATGATCAAATACCTCTTAAAGAGGTACTAGGTAGCGATACTGAACATAAAGTCACTCACTGGGTATTTGGTACTTACCGCAAAACTGTTGATACCTATATCAATGATATCAACTTTGTCAATAATCCTTATTTAAGTAAGAATCCCTATTGGGCAAAAAGAATCACATTAGTTGTGTGAGTCATCATGAAAGAGGCATTCTGTCGCTACAACAAATCTATAAGAATTTGCGGCTCTGAATTTTAGACTCAGAGCCGCAATATACTAACTGTCGGCTTCAACCTTAACTTGAAGCGGATACCCTTGGGCACGAGCATCAAGCGTAACTTCAATGCCGCGCTGTTCCGCAATCTCATAAGGTAGAACAGCAACGATTGCACTGCCCTTTTCATGTATTTCAGTCGTGATGTGACTAGCAGTATCTGGGTTATAATTGAAATAGTCTATCAGTGACCCGACCACAAATTCCATCGAGGTCACCTCATCGTTGATGTAGATGATCCTAAAAAGCGGCGGCTCCTTTAAGGCAATATTAGGCTTGATCTTGCTACGGGTATCTGTGTTCGCTGACATTATTATCTTCCTTTAAATGTGCTAGCAGTCAATGACTGCTAGCACGGTTGTTGTGTGTAGTATATTATTTCTGCTGTATAGGTATATTCTTTGGTTTTTGCTCTTCAGGTATTTCACGCTTCAAGTTTATATTGAGGATGCCGTGTTCTGCTTCCGCACTTATCACTTCAACATGTTCTGCAATCGTAAAAGTACGAACAAAGTTACGCGCCGAAATACCCCGGTGCAAGTATTCAGTTTCTTTTTCTAAATCATCTAGGGGTTGACGTTGCTCGCCCTTGATTGTAAGAATTTTCTTCTCTAGCGTGATGGAAACATCTTCTGGCGTAAATCCTGCAATAGCTAGCGCGATAGAAAAGTGATCTTCATCGTGCTTTATGATATTATATGGAGGGTAGTTGGGAGCATTTGCTTGTTGTGCATTGATTCGCGATAGTTCATCAAAGATGTTATCAAATCCAATTCCAAATTTATGCAAGTTCGGAATATCCAAAGAACGAAGGGTTAGTTGTGAATTAGTCATATTATTTCTCCTTTAAGCAAATAATGACAGTAGAGCCTTTAAAAGCACCCTACTGTGTTATTTATACAAGAAATTTCGGTAGTTGTAAAGTATTTTGGGTCAAGTTATTTGCTTTTCGAGTCAAACACCAGTTTTAGGTAAAAGATATTTTGCTATTACTAAACTAGGATCCTTGATGTGTTCAGTAGTGATTATTAATTCAGTGACCCCGTGTTCTCTAAACTTGCTAACGTGGAACATCGCTGGCATCAATACTCGCTCTATCTCAGTATGAAGACCACGCGCCCCAACGTTTAACTCTATACACCGCTGCGCAAGCTGTGCTATAGCTTCGTCAGTGAAAGACAATTTAATGTTGTCTATCTTAAATAGATGCGTGAATTGGTCGATAAAATTGTTTTTTACTGAGGTCAGTACCAAAATCAATTCGTCTACTGTAAGTTCGTTCAATGCAACAGTCGTAGTGAATCTGCCGATAAATTCAGGAATCATTCCAAATTTGATCAGATCATCTGGAGTGACAGCACTACTTTTCTTATCCTTAGTCTTTATATTTTGCACGAACCCGATCGAAGCACCCTGAATTCTATTTTTGATTATAAGATCAAGGCCCGTAAAGGCGCCTCCGGCAATAAAGAGAATATTTTTAGTGTCGACCTCAATCATATCTCCTTGTGGATTCTTGCGTTTGCCGGTTACTGGCACACGGCACGTCGTCCCTTCGATCATCTTCAATAGTGCTTGCTGAACGCCTTCTCCGCTTACGTCGCGCGTAACAGAAGCATTTTCACTTTTACGTGACACCTTGTCAATCTCATCTATGAAGACGATACCTCTCTCTGCTAATGCAACATCACCGCCTGCACTAGCCAAGAGCATACTAATCATACTTTCTACGTCTTCGCCAACATACCCTGATTCAGTTAAACTAGTCGCGTCAGCAACCACGAACGGAACACTTAGATACTTCGCAACTGCTCGGGCGATCAAGGTCTTGCCGGATCCTGTAGGACCAACAAGCAATACATTTCCTTTTCGAATCTCTAGGTCGGTTGACGGATATGTGATTCTTTTATAATGATTAGCTATAGCAACTGCCAACACTTCTTTAGCAGCGTCTTGGCCAATAACATGTTGATCTAAATGTTTCTTAATACTATATGCATCAAAACTTTCAGGTTCAGCGGCTACTGGTTCCTCTGCTTGCTCGTTGATAACAAGTTGGTTACATAATGCAATGCAATCGCTGCATATAGCCGCGTCGTCGCCCACAATCAATTTAGTTACATTGTCTTTGTGCGTCCCGCAGAAAGAACAATACTGAAGTTTATCTGGCATTATTTTACTCTACTCTTTGATGACTGAAACTGCCTAGGTATCTTTTTTGATGTATTCTTCTATTTGTAACTTTTCGTTTTCGGTCAGCAAGTCAACATCATATTCGCCTCGTTCGATTTGGGCAATAAGGTGTTTTATATAAGCATCATCATACAAATAAGAATCAGATTGTTCTTTGTTAATTTCTATCCATTTATAGCTATCAAACTTATAAACACGATTCGGTAACATATCTACACGCACAAACACGTCTCCTTTTTGTGCAATCTTGGGAAACTGTGTTCCAAAATTAGTATTGATAGGATGATCTATATCCGCAACAATGGCAAATAAATCAGGGCGCATCGTCTTTAGTGCTGCTGTACTCATAGATTTTCCGTCATATTCTACATAGTCACCACCGGTAGACCGTAAAGTTACCCCTTCAGTCTTGATGCTGGGTTCTGCTAGTCTATGTCGTTTTTCAGTTTCGTTTTTAGGCTCACCCAATCGTTCCACATCTTTACCTGAGACGGCCAAAGATGTTTCGTCAGGCTCTTCTCTAATTGGTTCATCGAAATCAACAGGTAGCGCTTCATTGCGCTCTGGTATAGGTTTAGCATCATTGTATGCATCCTCTGCATAAGGGAAAATATCGTTTATAATTAATACCGGCTCTGGTATTAATTCTATCTCGGTTGTTTTTAGAAGTTCGTGTTCTAGTGATTCCGTTTTTTCTTCCTTCGGAACAACATCCTCCTGAACTTTAGGTTTAGACTGTTCTGCGGATGGCAAAACTTCTATACTATCTGTGGATTTATCTTCATTTTGATTTTTTGCTAAATCTTCATTTAACCATTTATAGCTGCTCTGTGCAGCTACCATAAGTGCAAGCGCCAGTGGATCAAACACTAGTACGAGAAGAATGATAACCCAACGTACCGCGCGTTCTAATAAATTAGTATCTGGGTCGTCACCGTATATCATTGCGGCGATGTACTTGATCGGACCTATTTCGGCCTCAACTTTGCGAATCTCGGCACGAATGGGCGCAACTTCTTCGTTAAGTTTTGCTATTTCAGCTTGTTCAGCTTCTATCTCTTGTATTAATCGATTGCGTTCGGTGGCTTGTTGCCTACGAACCTGAATCGCACGATTAGCACCCCTGTCATCGTCGGTTCTACCCAATAACTGATCAACCTGACTGTTCATTTGCTCAAGAGCCTTTTGGCTCATGGCAATGTTTTCGCGCGAAATCTTGATCTTTTCATCAACTAGCTCAACTTTAGCAGCGGTGTCGCCACTTACTAAAGTCTGGTCACTGTGAGCCTTTGCCAAATATCCATATGTCCCCATAGAGGTGATTAGCATCAATGACACAACTGCCAGCACTAGATACGATTTCAGCGCCCATCCGGCTTTGGTCCAGTATTTGTGAAGCCATACCACCGCCGTGATTTTACCTAACTCTAATGCACTTCCCATAACCATCACTGGCACTGCTGCCGCTGAAAAGATGACGGCCAAACCAGTGATGGAATAGAAAGCACTAATTGCGGAAATAAACAGGGCAACTAGCAGTACGATGGCATTAAATATCATTTGTGTTTTCCCTGCTGGAGCAACGATATCCAAATTTTGGATAGGTCACGGCCATAGTGAGGGATCCTACATACCATTTGTCTGTAGATAGGCGAGTCCATTTGTATGCATAAAGTGTCATTAGCTATTTAGTCTAATTTTCTGTTTCTGTTGGATTTAAAACAGATGACCATATGTAATATGAAATTCGTCGAGCATCATCAACAACTTTCTGGGAATACCCGGTCCTTGCTGAACATGATATGTTACCCATGGACCAGTCTCTCTACGTTTGATCTGCACGATCTCAATACTGTCACCGTCTTCGAAAACATATTTCTTACCGACCATCTTTTGAAGTTCTAGGTAATCGACTGGATCTTCTTCCCAACCTTCTATATTGTCAGTGTTCTCGTTCATTCTTCGTCACCAAACAAAAACTCCTTCATGCGTATCTGGGTAACCGCTTCATCCTTCATAGCACAATCAAAGCAGATTTCTTCATGATTGATGCCAAACGGTCGAGTCTCTGCAATAATACCACAACCTTCGCAGCGTTGAGGTAGTTCTTCGAAAATAATATTTAAACCAGACATTTTAGTTCCTCACTTGTCATATCGAAATGATTTAAATCTAGGAAAACGTAGACTATAAGTGCCGTTTTGATTAAGAGTTATCGCATCTGCCATAATTACCACCGATCGCCCGATCAGATCGTTTCGGTTATCCCAATATTCTTGTCGTTCAGCATCAGTAAACCCGCTACCCACATTGACTACAATGTGTTTTCCGTCGTCCATTCCTTCACAGACCAATGCTCCCATTCTGTCCTTGTTCTTTCCGGTACCGGATTCCACACCGATTACAGTGAGGTCGTAATCATGCACGGGCTTGTACTTCATCCAGGCGGTGTTACGCTTACATTCATACGAGGTCGCAAGATCCTTGATCATGATGCCCTCAAATCCAGCAGTAACCATATCTTTTGCATAACGATCAAGCTGATTTCTGCCCTCGAGTGTAGTAAGATCAACAAGTAGATGTGGAAGTAATTCTAGGTTGGACATCTTGTCAATGGCAGACTTCATTGCGTCAAGCAATGCGAGACGTTTGGTCAGGGATGCGTTCCAGTATCCCCTGCTAAAATCAAGAATAGGAATAATGTCAAATACGTGAAACACACTGTCCTCGCTCGCAACATTTTCTTTACGACGAGCCTGGCGCATCAGTTCTTGAAAACTATTACCCACAACTTCACCATCAAGCACAAATCCAAGAGTTAGGTCTGCCCCAAGGCCTCCTACCTCATGCCTAGCAGCAATCATTTCAGGTAAGTTATCAAGTACTTGTTTTTCGATGTGGTTAAAGTTTTCAAATACCTTACCATTACGGCTATAGCATGTGACATGTGCCCCGCTGTCAAGAACTTGCACTACTAGTAGAACACGGCAGTTGTGGACTAGCACCCCATTTGCAAAAAAGTTTTCGGTATTCTTTACTTGTATGTCATACCGTGCCATTTTGGTTGGAGGTAGTTTTTTAATACTTTTGATTTTTAGGGTGGTCATGTCAATCTTTCAGTTAGCATTAGTTTGATGTCTTCAAAGTGATATTTGATATCATATTCCCAAATTACAATTATGTCAACCCCAAAATAGCGGATATGGTTATTTCGTATTTCATCACCTAACCAGACCTCAGCGGCCGTACACGGACCGTCAAAAAACACGACAACATCAGACTCGTGGTATATTCTTGGATTCATGTGCCATCTATCACCGAATATTTCTATTACGACATTTTTATCAGGAATAAAAATATCAGGGATAGGTGAATACGTTCTTTTTAACTCGTCATTAAATTTTCTAAATAGACCAGCTTTGTCATTGTCGTGTTCTATAGTCAGAGTATGTAGGAAATCTGATATTTTTTTGTGAGGTTTAGAGAATCTCCCATTGTTTTTGGTATACTATGGCAGTTCAACTGGGTTAAGAACTCCGTATTTTTTATATAGGGTTTCTTTTGATTTTTGCTTTACTTCTTCTCGTTGAAACGGATTTATTACTCCATACCTATCTAAGTTTGTATTATTTTTCTTTTCTTTGATTAGTTTGGATTGAGATACATTGGTTATTCCATGACCATATGTTTTTTCTACAGTAGACTTATACAAATCTCGTGTTATTCTACTGTTTGCAGTATCTTTTAAACTGGGTATTTTAATACCGTGGTGCTTGCAGGTTGTAGATATCATGTCATATGATATTTTCTCTCCGAATAAGGTCAACGAATTCTTGGATAGGTACAAGATAGAATATCCTGCTAGTATCATATCACTGATCTTATCCTTATACTGTTCACCTATTAGGTGATAGTCAATGTTCCTCACTATTTTTCCACATATATGACATACCGGCATAATAATCTCCTATAATAGTTATTTATGCCTGTAGCAGAAATTAGATGGTTAAATGTGCTCTAATAATTCATCATTGTCAGTTAGCAAGTCTACTCTACGATAGCATTTTAACTTAGGAAGATAGACCAAATGATTACCCGTTAGCGGTGGCAAAGTTTTACCGTTCTCTAATGTTATCTCGTACCATTCATAATCATCGACCGAGTCATCAATTCCGTCCACCGCCCAGCCGGTAATTTCGTTAAATTCGACCTTACCGGTAATCATATTGTATGATTTGACCTTACCTGCTAATTTGTTGTCAACTACTTCCTTGATTGTGACTTTACTGCCATCTTCAAACTCAACTACCCAATCTGAACTTAAACAGCCATCAAGTTTAGGTTCGAGACGTTTGATACCGGTCATCTCGGGTCTGCCTTCAGAATTGGTTGCCAGTTGACACCCAAAAACTGAAATTTCGTACTCTGTCTTTTTGCAAACTTTGTTGATTGTGGTTGACGATATGCCACAGCGTATGTCGCGCCGCAAAACGGGAGCAAGAAAAGTATTCCACTCGTCACTGTCGAATCGGTCTGCCATTGTTTGGATAGCGTCACGTGCATCATGTCCGGTGAGTTCACGAGTGCCGAGCTTTACAGTAAGATCGCCAAACTCGTCCCAAGGGTTTTCTGCATCAGTAATTCCAAAAGTTTCTGGTATCTGTCTTACCCCAAACACGATGTATGGATCATAACAAAGCTTCAGCATATTAAGAAAAAACTTAGCAGTTGTGTTGCCAAGTAATGCTGCTGTTAGCGCCTGACTGATAATGTGTTCTTTGTGAATGCGAGAATCGCTACTGTTGAGTGCGTTAATCCACGATGCCGACATGAGTGCTCCTTGAATTATAGTATACTATCAAATTAGGTTGATGTCAAGTTCAAAGATCGGGTATGCGCCAGCGATTAAGCTTATTGCACGAGGCGCATCGACGTTCCTGGATATGACTCGGAACGTATACATTTTCGCGGACTTTTTCAGGTTCACGATATTTGGTCCAACTGTGCCAACCAAACCTACACCAAAAACTGCTCACAAGCAATTCCTCATCACGCAAGGCCCTAAATGTGTTTTCTTTGCTGTTGTTCATGGCTGTTTTAATAATATAAATGATAGTTGGGTGTTCGTCAAACAGTCCACTTAGGGAATTTACAACCCTTTAAAGGGAGACCCACTTTACGAAAGACCATTCGTGTTTGACGAACACCCACTTTAAGGTTCAGAGAACCTTAACACGGGAAAGCTGAGAAGACCCATCACAATGAGACTTAACAGTACCCCTAACATTCAGCGACTTGCCGATATCAATCTGATTACGGCTGCTGAAAAACACAGACTTATTATTTTCAGTGATCGCAGTAATGAAATATACGTTCCAGTTACGAGAATAAAAACACTTCACTACGTTAACTTTGAGATCAACCCTATCACCCATGTCACCAACAAAACCATTCGTGTCACGGACACGGCGATCAGTTTCTGCACGAGCTTTATAACGCTCATACGAAGCAGGGAGAGACGAAACAACAGCAATCTCGTAGAAGCTGTCAACAGTCTCTTTGTCAGCAACACTGAGCATAACTTGCTCAAAATCACTCAGAGTCTTTCCCTGCAGGATCTTGAACGTCAGGGAGTTACAGTACTGACGCACTTCTTGTCCCAGTGCACGGTCCTCATCGTTGATGTCAAAGTCACCGCGAAGAAACTGAGAAGTCAGCTTCTTGTTAGCGATCTTCTCAACCTTCTCGACATGCCCATCAGTATCATACAGAATCTTGTCGTCCTTAAGATATTCGCCGTTGATGCGCTGTGCTGCACAAGCAGCGGCAAACACTTCGTCAGTCGAATAAGAAATCTTCGGAGCCTGATAACGAGCCATTTGCTAGTCCTTTGCTTCAATCTATGATCTTAAATATAGCAAAGGAGATTCAGAATGTCAACCAAAAACGACCCATTAAAGAAATTCTTTTACCACCCTATCAGGCATTGCCTGATAGGGTATGGCTGGAGTAAATTTATTCGGAAGACTTCTTGTTATTCACGAAGTCATACATCTTCTGTGCAGCTTCTAGGACCTTATCGAGCCCTGGAAATTCTGGAGCTGCAACCTTAGTCACAATTTGACCAGTTTTTGGATCACGTTCCCGAGATACTTCCCATCCCATGTATTTGGCATGATATTCTTCAGTAACTAATTGCTTCGCCATCTCTAGTACGTCAGCACGGATCTCATATCCGTTCTTTGTTGTTCGGAATTCAGGAAATTTTGGAAGTTCCACTTAAGTCTTCTCCTTAATATATTAGGCTTGTGAAAACAAATAACATGTATACGCATATAGCACCCATAACAGTGCCTCCGGCGCAACTTGTCAGTTGAGTTGCTTTATAAGTAGTCATTATTTTAATTATCTTTCTTTGTGCCTTGGTTAAAAATTTTCTTTGACTCTGACCACATCGCTTGATGCATAAAAGCCTGATTCTCTCCGTTGATTATCAATCCACGGAGGTAAAACTCTAGTGCCCGTTTGAAAAACTGCTTAATCATTTTGCTTTTCTTTTTTAGGCAAAACAGTTTTTACGCTTTCTTGGGCAGTATTAACCAAATCAGTATAAAAATCCTTATCAGTAATTAACTGAAAAAGTGAAGACCCGGCTTCAGACATGGCTGTAACGGCATTCTTGGTATACACGGTTTGTGCATCTACGAATTTGTTGAATGAATTAGCAAGGGGTTCGTGTTTGACAAAAGAGTCAATGGCAATCTTTTGCATTGCCTGCACCGATTCAACGGTGTTGTTGATTAAAGTTTTAAACATAGTATTCCTTTCTGTGTGTGTGGTAGTAGATCGACTACAGTGTCAGTCTACGATACTATTTAGTGTAAGTAAACTGGTTCGGGTTAATTATGCTATGACAGATTCGACATATTCAGTTAGTGACCCAAACAAACCTAGCATCATCGCGATACGATGATCATATACCCATACACGTAGATGTTGTTGTTCTATGCTAGAAGAAATAAAATATGGACAGTGTAGTTTCTTGTTGACGAAAACTGAATACCTCTCCCACGCCGCTGCCGTCCAAACTTGTCCACTATTGTCAACTGGAAAATCGTAGTGTGCGATCTGTGCATATGCGAAAGCTTTTGATCCTTCTACTGTTAGTCGTAATCCAGATCCCGTACGCCCGCTAATAAACCAAGAGAACACAAGTTTATCCACTGGTATATTTTTCCAAGGATTATCGGGGTCGTCACCTATCGCCGCTAAGATAGTTTTTACTATCTCTGTCTTCGATTTGGGATAGGTCACAATCGGATTACCTACTCATCAGTGATGGATTCTGGGTAAACCGTTCTACCTTGGTTTAAAAAACAAACAGTAAACTTGTCAGTCTTAAACTGTGCATTCAGCTTGCGACATAGGTTCCTAGCATGACCAGGATTTGAGAAACTAGTCTTTTTATACTTGGGAGCAGAATCGTTAGTGAGGTAATGTGATGACTTGAGATTGATGGGTTGACCATCAAGAAATACAGCCCATATTCCAGCAGCCTCTACAATCTGATCACATTTATAGGTCTGTCTATCTACATGTTCGAGCAAAATATTAGGTTGATTTCTAGACATTTAGATCATTCATTTAAATGAACCTCCTCTTATTTGTATCTCAAACACTTCATTTTTTCGATCTTCATCATGTTTCGTACTATGCTCGTACAGTTCCGCTAATAGCTTAGTAAGCTCATCTCGCAATCCACGTGCTTCGGCGATCGGAATAACCACATCTTTGGCATTCTTTGTTTCGACTACTGTCATCTTTTCCATGAATCGCTTTATATGAAGGAACATCGCTAGATATTTATCTTATTAAGAGCTTCAGTTTCCGTTTTAAACGGACCCTCATATGGGTAACGTTGAATGAAAATATACTTTGGGCAGAACATGACTGTCTTGATTCCGTTCTGCTCTAACAAGAACCATCCTGCAGCGTGTAAACATTTACTTTTCGTAGAGGTAGTAAACAGATGTAAGCCACGCGTGATGTCAAAAATAGAATTATATACATGTTCTGGCGTAGGATATTCAGGGTAGGGCAGAGATATCTTCGTACGATCTGACTTGATAGGGTCGAAACGAATCCTAGTCTTTTTCTTTAACTCGACTGCATTGTCAAACTGGAACAAATGTCCGTTAAGTTGAACACCGTAACCAGAGTTATTAGCTTCGATATTTCCTACCTTTTTAGTACCATCCGTAACGATCCAAAATTGGTCTTTGACGATTGTTTTCGCGATTAGATCAGTCATGGTGTGTTTCCTTTGTCAACATTTTAAATAAATCTTTCTTGTGCTTTGGTGCCCACATGATTGCTGCGGGCTTGCAATCCCCATAGTTTGCCCTGTTTGAATTACAAGAACGATATGTACCTTTGACATTTTGATTGCCGTATACGGGGTCAAAAACGACCCTATTAGGCTTAAACGCTTTGCGACATCGATGCATATCCGAAGTAGGAAACCCAAATGTAAAAAATAGGTTACCTAATGAAACGAAAGAATACTTACAGTCTTTGCACAGAAGTTCAATCTGGTTCATTGCATATTCTCTCCGCAGTAAGAACAATCCAGGACATTTTTTTTAATTCTTCTTCATTCAGAAATCGTAGGTCGCCTCCGCGATGTTTGAAATACTTGAACTTACCATCAGGCGTTTTTTCTATCGCAATGTCGGCATGCCAAACTTCATGCATCCGTGTATCTGTTTTATATACCCACAGTCCGCCGATGCGCATCCAAAGTGTATGACTTCGCGAGTAACGGCCGTCATCATACCGACTCGTCAAGCAAAACTCCCTTGTAGGTGTTGTTGAGCCACTTAGAATAAGTCTCGGCTTGCTCGCTTATTTTAGTAAGCTCATACTTACCGCAGAATTTCATAAGTTGCACGCCGACTTGCGGTACATGTTCGGTCTTTACTCCTGTGCGTATTGATTGATCAACCATATCTTTAATTTCTTGCGGTTGTGCTGTCAGATCGATCAGGGTACGATTACGCGCGTAATCATCCCTAACTCGATGCTCAGCGCCATCGTGGTCAATCCAGCTTTGCAACATCAGATTGTTCCAATTAAAGCCCTGTTTGTTGCGATCAGCATATGCTTCGACAATGCCGATCTTATTCTTTGTGCCCTTCTCACGAACACCAGGATATGCAGAGAACACGTTGTCAGATGCATCACCACGAATGATTTTCTTGAACAATAGATATTCAGGATCCTCAAGCAATTTAGGTTCCTTAGTCTTCTTATCTTTGACAGGCTTACCGCGATCATCGAAGTAACCCTCAAGTGTGATCAACTGACCAGCAACACCGTTGTACTGCTTTACGTTAGGTGCGATCAGTTGAACAAAGTCAGTGTCGGAAGAAATAATGAAATGCTCGTCTTCGGGGTGCAGTGCGATGAAGCGGGCGATGAGGTCATCTGCTTCAGCAGTAGGATGACGTAGTAAGCTAGCGTTTGTGCGCTCACGAATGAACGTAGTAAACGATTCGTACGTTTCCCAGAACATCTGATTTTCTTCGATCTCAGCCTCGGTCGCGTCAGTTTTTACTCGATTAGCCTTGTATGGCTTGTAGAAGTCCTTACGCCAAGAACGACCCTCGAGACAGAACACGACATGATCGATGCCAAACTTACGTACCATCTGATTGACAGACGACAATGTAAGGTGCATCGCCATTCCTACTTTTTCCCACGTGTCAGTGTTGCGAGACGCAACGTGCCTAGCGCGAAAGAAGGTATTAGCCGTGTCGATCAGTGCATATTTCATATGAGGCTTTCTCTATTTATACGCATATTATAGCAAGGATTAGGCTGAATGTCAACCATTATTTTTTGTTGTAGTGATACACGCCTTGATTCTTAAAGTCACCGGTAAGCATACCTTTGTATTGATGACAGAGAGGACAAAGTTCAACCACATTTTCTAGAATATTATTTAAATGGTTACCGTCAATATGATCAATGTGCGTTTTGCCTATTACCCACGGTGCCTTTTTGTAATCAATAGCGCACGGAAAACCCAAATGACTATCAGTGTTAGTGCAATAACCGGTTCGAAATGGGGTAACGCCGAAAGCAAAAGTACCTTTCCCATACCCTGCTTTATGGCATCGATAACAGGTAGGCCTCCAGCGACTTCCGTCATTAGCAACTGGGCGATTGCAGCCGTGATTAATACAAGTAGGACGAATTTGCATATCAATTAAACTTTCATTTCTGTGTTCAATTTTTAATACACGCACTTAATGGATAGGTGTCAAGTCTTTTTATCCGATTTCAAACAAGTCTAAAAAGGTGCTTTTTCTCAACCCCCGATATGTTTTATTTAGGGTAGGATCTACAATGTTTAAATGCGGGAGACGGCCGTGATGTTCGACATACTGTTCACACAACTCGCTTTCAGTATATGCTGCAAGTTCTTTTCTAGTTAACGGGTATCCCGAGATGTTAGTACGTTTGTCAACCGACCAAATTGCAATTTCAATATCAGTGTAATTTGTATCTTTGGGGAGAATTTCTTGATTAATCAAAGAGGTGCAACCGTGCCAAAATTCAAATCCATGAGAACTTGACACATTAACATTCCAGCCTGGAAGCCAAGCAATTTGCCGAACCAACCGTTCACCTTTTTGAATAGCCTTTACATTTGGTTCTGGGGCACTAAATCCAAATTTAAGCTGTTTGGTTAAATAACTGTTACGAACAAACCTAAACCCATATCCAAAATGAGAAATATTGTTAGTTCTGCAAAAATTATATATGTCCGTAGGACTTTGAATATTTCGTAATGGAATTACGAAATCTGGAGCATCAAGTTCAATTGGTCGGTCAAACATTTTCTTCATCAACTTACCTCAGTAAATCCGCCACCAATATCACGTTGTCTAATGATACGTAGTTCTGATTCACGCTTTTCAGGATCAGCAATCTCTTGCTCATACACTTCTAAAGCGATATTCCTGCACACGGTCTGGAACCAACGATCAACGATCATTGAATCAGTATCTTTAGGTGAGAACTTATATCCCTGCTTGACTAGATTAAGCACGAACTTATCATTCCAATCTAAGTCGAATGATCCATTGTTGATATCGTTAGGATCAAGCTCCACACTCAAGATAGAGATATAAGGCTCGCCTGCAAGTGTTGCCTTTTCCTTAGGAGTTAATTCAGGCTTTTTAACCTTGGGCTCTTTCTTTACTTCGGGTTCAGGAACCGGGATAGGTGGGGGAGGGGGACTGATCCAGTCTTTGATTGCTTTAAACATTAATTACCTTTCTTAATATATGTATACTATCATAATAGTATATATGTTGTCAATCAAAAAGATAAATAAAGATGTAGTTCGCGGTACTGCAAATACCCAACTACTCTAATGCTAAGAGGAGCGATCAGCATGACTATTTATACCCACCATCTTTATTGGATTCATCTTCCAGAGCATACTGACTACACTAAGGAAGGGTACATAGGCGTTTCTAATAACCCAGCCAGACGACTTTACGAGCATAAGAATGATTCTAAAAACCGCAACGACAAAAATCCTTATTTCGGTAGAGTCCTCAAAAAACATCAAGATAAAATAATCCAAACAATATTGTTGACCGACACCAAAGAAAATTGTTACAGACAAGAGGAAATACTAAGACCTGAAAAAAACATAGGATGGAATGCTAATAAAGGCGGAACAAAACCTCCGTCTAAATTAGGCTGGAAACCAAGTGAAGATACCTTAAAGAAAAGATCAGAATCATTAGCAGGCATTCCTAGGAATGATGTTTGGCGTAAAAATTTATCAAAAGCTAAAAAAGGCGAAAGGAACGGAATGTATGGGAAAAAAATATCCTGCACCGACAAGAGAAAATTATCTATTATAGTAGCAAAATATAAAAACAGGGGCGAAAATCTAAGGTTAGCACTTGATTTGCTAGAAAAAAGCAATCACCGAATACGAGAAATTTCAAAACTAACAGGTATCTCTACTGGCGTTATATGTAAGATAAAGAAAGAAACAGAGTTATATAATTTAGCTCTTCCAATAATCATACAATCTAAAGCTAGCTAGGTTCTTGGCCTTTGCCTCCACCATAACATCTGCCCAATCCCAGTGCCCTTTAGCCCAATCATTGACTGCTTTATTCCACATATAGTCAGAATGTGCCCGCAACTTCTGCTTGTTCAACCCTTGTTCTAGCAGAAGTTGAAGGTTAGGCAATTCATTAGTAAGATGTGATGACAAATATTCTTCACGACTTACACTGTAATGAATGACAGGACGTACACCACGCCAGCTATCGATCACGCGCTTGATACGGTCGTCATTGGGTTCGATATATTCACCAGTCATTACATAGTGATGATGGATATCTAGTACGAGAGCGCAGGTATCAGCGAGTTCTAGACTGCTATCGATACCCCAAGTCATCTCGTCATTCTCGATAGTGATGCAATTACGAGCCTCGGGGCTTAGTCGAGACATTACCTTCTTGATACCGTCGGGGCCCTGACGACCACTGATATGAACATTGATCTTCATGTCCTGAAAAGTCTTGCCATAGCCCATCCAACGTGCCATGTCAACATGATATTCGAATTCTCGGATACTGTTTTCTACGACTTCTTCGCGATCACTAGCAAGGACTACAAATTGATCGGGATGAAATGATAGACGGACACTGTTCTTGCGTGCAGTCTCACCAATCGGAGCCATCCAACGTGCTAGACTGTCTTGCACATCTTGCCGCGACCAAAAATAATGATAATCGGGATGCGTGTAGAAACTCAACATATCACTGGTGATACGCAACATGCGTAGTTCGACAGGAAGAGTCGCAATTTTTTTGACGAGTGCGTGAGTGTTTAGGATGTTACGCTTTGCGACATCTAGGATCTTTTCTTCGACCACACGTGAGTTGTTCTGACGTTTTGCCCATGCGAGTGTGGTACCGCCTGTATTGAATCCATCGACACTAGCGATCTCACCCTTAGTATTGATTTCTGCAAACTTACATGCGAAACCAATTCGTTTGACACCATCATTCATAGATAAATACTCTCATAATATAAGGAACCGTTAATGGATATTCGTAACATCTTAGATATCATAAGTGAAAATTCTCGGCCTGTCAAGCAAAAAACACCTGTTTCGGGTGGGTTGCCGGCGATGTCTCTTGAAGATTTTCTTCTCAGTGCAGGGGTAAACCCACAAGAAGTAGAAATTGACGAAGCAAAATTAGCGGCCCCCGCAAGACCTTTTCCAAAAGACGAATTAACAAAATACTTAAGCAGGACTGTAGGTACCGATACAGGCAAGGTCAACAAAGCAGGCGGCAAGATTCGCAAGAGTGAAAAGACTAAACAAGATAAGTTCAATATGCCATACATTCATAATAAGAATGTTCCCATCGTCGATGAAGCAAATAAAGAATATGATCTAGAAAAGCTAAGAGCTATGATTACCAAACGTCCGGCAAAAGTTCTCAAGCAAAATGAAAAGATGCAACATAGTGATGGTACTGCTAGTGCGTTTTACAACATTGGACTTCCTGCTCTGAAAGGCCTAGCAGTTGATGAAGATACCGGTGAGTTCGTGATCATTGACACTTGTCCTGGCGCCGGCGAATGCCAGACATATTGCTATGCAATGAAAGGTGACTATATCAGGTGGACGAGCCCATCACTCGAACAGTCTAAGCTATTGAACTTCTTGTATAATGATCCGCAAGGATTCATGGATATGCTAGGAAACGAGATCGAAGAACAATATAAAAAGCTAAAAAAAGTCGATAAGAAGAAAGGTACTGAAACTAAACTTATCATTCGTTGGCATGATGCTGGTGATTTCTTCTCACCGGAATACCTTAACTATGCGTATACCTTAGCTAAGAAGTATCCTGACGTATCTTTCTATGCGTATACTAAATTAGCAAACGTTGCTCAAGGTAAATCTCCGGCTAATTTTAAAATGAATTACTCGATGGGCGCGAAGCCCAAAGAAGAACAACAGATCGATTTCGCAACTACTAAGAATAGCCGAGTTGTTCCTGAAGTATTATTCAAAGACGTTCTTGATAGGGTAGAAGGTAAGCTCGTATATAAAGATCAATCATCGATCAATGTATTGAAGGCTCGAATCGCTGCTAAATATAGTGTCAAGCCTAATACAATATTGACCTATGACGAGATGATGAAGAAGCCAGTCAGTAATGAAAAGGGTAAGTATAATGTCATTGTTAAACCGGGAGACGGAGATGACTCTGCTAACCGCAATGACGTGCTTAACACATTTCTATTAATGCATTAGGAAAGTTTCAACAACTCGTTAAACGAATATAGATTTTTCATATAGGGGGACACTTCTTCTAGTACGCTACAAGATATGTCCCCTTTTCTGCGGGGTCCAATCTTTATCTTGATACCTGCTTCGTCATCATCAGAATAAATGGTTTCTGCGTTTACCATTTCAAATTTCTCAAAGATTTCCAGTACCGAATATCCTACACCATGACCCAAGCATTCTACTTTATTGGCAGGTTGCTCGATAGCCATCTTGATTGCTTCACATACTTCGTCTACGTGAACATAATCTCGAATGCAGGTACCGTCTGGGGTATCATAATCATCACCAAAAATAGTAAACTCTTTCGTGTCAGCAGCCTTCATCAGGTTGTACATCAACCCGTCTGGATTAGTAGGAGGATAACCCGATGAACCGATCACGTTATAGAATCTAAAAATCGTATATGGCATAGTCTTATGCTGGGTACAATATTCACGAACCACATCTTCTGCTGCTCGTTTCGAGATTCCATATGCACTCTTGCAATGTTCTGCTGCACCGGTCGATGCAAAAATAAAGTTCTGTGTCTTTACTTTATTGATTACATTCATCGTCCCATTCAAATTAGTAATATAATACTGAATAGGCATATTTTCACTCTCGCCAACATTTACAAGTGCAGCAAGATGCACAACTATATCGAATTCTAAATCAATATTCAACGGACGATTGATATCAAGTTGAAAGAATTCCTTGACTGGATGCAATGGCTGCCTAATGTCAAGTCCATATACTTCGTAATCTTTCTCAAGCAATTTACAAAGATGTGATCCAATGTAGCCCGAACATCCTGTTACTAATATCTTTTTCATAGTCCCTCGAATAATCCCAATCCAACCATTTCCTCAGCTGGTTCAAAGTTGGGTTCTTTAGTCAGATATGTATTGGTATCTGTATAAATCACCCTAAACTTATTCTTGTTCATCAACACCGACTTGATGTCATCGATGCATAGGATACCCCGATTCAATCCATTTATAAAATCTATGTACTTAATAGTAGTTTCTTTACAAATCTTAGCCGTATTGCTATTAGACGTTTTTGGTTTGAATGAATTGAAACACTCATTCCATTTATGGAACACTTGGCTTTCGATCTTATTCGCATTTACCAAAGCTCCCTTAATATACCATGCTTCAGCGGTATCGAACATCTCATATGCCTCTCGCACGTCGTTTGCCATGTTTTTCTTGTCGGTTTCAAAGAAAAACTGAGAAGAAAAGTTTTGAGTCCATCGTTGATTCATTAAGCAGAAAGTAGGTAATTGCATAGTCTGTTCATAGAAAGCCATACCATAGCTTTCGACTGTGCTGGGGTTAAATGCTATCCTAGCACTCGTGATGAAGTCTACTTTTTCTTTGCCGATAATGCCCACCTTGATCTCATAAGTAGCATTGATTTTCTTCAATCGTTCTTCAAACTTCTTAGCTCCGGCTGCGCTTGTCATTACCTTAGCTGGCAAGTTAGTCTGTTCGATCAGATCGATAAACAACTCGGGGTTCTTCCCTTCTTCCCAACGTCCAATGAACAACACACCTTCTCTAGGCTTGACGTACTGATTTAGTAATTCTTTCTCAGTTACTGGAATAGGAAGATGAGTAGCTGTATTATCGAACTGAAGTTCATTGAACTTGCTTTGTGTACCGATAGTGATGTTATTCATCTGCAACTGCAATCGCATCATCTCATTGGTGCTATGAAAGAATGGATTCTTCGTATCTTTGAAAATCTGACTCTCAAGATGAGTATATGCGATGACCTGTACGCATTCATCAAGTCCCATAGTACTCGCTACTTGAATAGTTTCATAGGTATTACATACTAGTACGTCATAGATGTTGGTAGTGAATGCTTTAACGATAGCATTACGGAAATTGGCCATTCTTTCATAGCAAAAACTATCTTCATACATAAAGATAGCACTATGATCGGTATACTTGAGTGGGATGTCTGGATAGATCACCCTAGCATCGAATGATTCTAAGAACTCTGTGCTAAGTCCTTGCGGAGCTTTGTCGGTTATGATATCTACTTTAATTCCATGACTATTCATCGTTTCACAGAAACTCTTAGCGAACTGTCCTATTCCGCCGTGTGGAATTAAGGTCTGAGAACTGACTAGAAATCCAATACGTTTGTTATAGGTATTCATATTTTACCTTTACGTTCCCCAGCGGTTACCAAACAAAGGTAGATGTAGTCGATCACTATATCTGACACCATACTTCATTGCTAACTCGGCAACTGTAAGGTTATTCAATTGATATACACTCTCTACTCCACCGACGGGCATGAAATATACAGGCCCCTCAAAACCCTCATCACGATATAGCTTAGATACTTCAAGTGCTTCCTGAGCATCTTCTTCTGTAGAGATCACAAACTTGAGGTATGCATAGCCAAATTTCTCATATTCACGCACAACCTTAGGTTTGATCGCACTCTTATGAGACTCACCGGAACAACTTAACTTAGGACTGACGCTAAAAGTGATTTCTCGTTCAAATCCCGGATATACTTCTGGCCAGCTCCAGTCTTCAAGATAGTGTGCGAACTCAGGTGAAAGTTCCTGTGTACCATTAGTCTCAAAAGTAATCTCTTTGAGACCCGCCATCTTAGGATGACTCAAGAGTTTTGGGAAAGCTCGCTGCCATCCAAGTAGTGGTTCTCCTCCTGTGATGACAAGATGTTCGTTTTTCCATTCTTTAAACGGTAGTAGTTCCATGATGTCATCAACAATGGTATCAATGTCCTTACTAGGAGAAAGATGCTTAAATCGAGGGTCCCATGAGGCGTAAGAATCGCAACCAGTGGTGACGAGTGGGAGAGAATTGTAATCTTTGTAAACTTTCGGGTCGATCTTTTTCCGTTCAACAGACGTTTCTCCCTTAGGCATACCAAATCCTCCACACGTGAAGTTGCAGCCAAACGTTCTTAGGAAAATGCTAGGTACGCCTTGATACCTGCCTTCACCCTGAATAGAATAAAATAGTTCACTAATCTTGATTTGCGTCATTGTCTCGTTCTTTTAGATATTCTTCATATGTCTTATATTTGTCGCCCGATTTGTAAATCCAACCTTCATATAAGTTATCTGGATCGTAGAAAGGAATAGAATACAAATGCCTACCATTCTTAGCATCTATATAATTCACAATTTTATTATGCATCTATGCATTCTTCTCTTAGGTATCGCACTAATTCTTTATCAGTAGGTTGTACAGCATAGTTGTTCTTAAAGAAAATCTCATAACTATCACTGCCATACTTTCCTATACCATAAAGAACTTTAGCATCACTCTTGTCCCATGTCAAGTATTGATTGGACATCCTTCTAATTCGGTTTTCCCGAACAATGACTAATCCAAGCGGACGTATAACTTCATATACTTCTTCGCTCGTACTTGTCAAGAACTTCTCACATGTGTCCCATCTAGATAAGAATTCAGGAAGGACCCTTTTTACCAACAACCTATGAGTCTGGTTCAGCATGATCACCCCTACCATATGTTGCCACTCGGATGTAATCTGTTGTTGAACCATTAGCTCGTCACATAACGGAACGATATTCACTACTTCCACCACCGCTCCCAGGGAAATCGAATAGCGACCGGATCTTCAATTTTGTTTATGGCTTCCCCAAAATAGTCGATTCCTTCAAAATCACTTGCTTCGTTCTCTACCAAAACAGCAAACTTCACATTATGATTCCAAACTGAATCCCAAGCTTCTTTTTGATCCGGGAAGCAGCTATTAATCCAATCTTGTTTAATCCAATCAAAGGTCATGCCGCTATCATTGATGTCATCCACGATCAGGATATTTTTACGCTTTTTGGTATCCCAACGACTTTTTATGACAGGGCGATCATCCGACGAAACATACCCAAATGCATCTTCAGACATCCAGGCATTTAGTTCAGTATCAGGGGGATCGCTGCGCAAACTGACTTTTAGTGTATGCATTGGAATATTCAAATAATGGCTAATCATTAGAGCAGGAACTAATCCTCCTCTGGTAATGCCTACAACATAATCAGGTCGAAACTGGTCTACAGTAATCTGTCTTATGATGTTATGAACCATACCGTCAATCTGTTTGTCAGTGTAATATACTTTCTTAGTCATTATATACTTTCTTAGTCATTATATACTTTTTATATCAATAAATTATTATATACTATTTAGGTTAGGTTGTCAAGAAAAAAGATAAATAAGCGTGAGTCACGGAACTCCCATTCCCACTCACTCTAATAGTTGAAAAGGAACTACCAGCATGTCTATTTATTCTGTCTTTACACCCTATACTTACTTTATTATGTGGCGAGGCACCAATACCAAATATTATGGCTGTCAGTACGGCAAAAAAGCTAACCCAGAGAACATACTGACCGGTCGATATACTACATCGTCAGTTAGTGTCAATGAACATTGGCAAAAGTACGGGCCTCCAGATATAGTTGTTATTCATCGTACTTTTACTACAGCAGCAGAATGTAGATTATATGAGCATACTTACATAAAAAGAGTAAAGGCGGTGTATAAGGAAGATTGGCTTAATAAATCCGATAGTAAAGCAATTTTAACAGACAACTACTCGGATTCTTCATGGAAGAATAGTCACAAAAGTAGGCGGAGGCACATGGAAGAGGATCCGGAATTTCGGAAATTTATGGTAGATAGATTCGTTAACCTGATGCAATCGGATGCAGCAAATTTAAAACGAAAAGAAACGTTCGTCCGAACAAAGCATTCGCAAGGAGAGAACAATCCTAGATTTGGTGCTATACTGACCCCTGAAATTTTAACAAAAATCTCAGAGGCCAGAAAGAAACAATATTCTTTAAATAAATCATTGGCAAATAAGCTAAACCAAAAGAATCGTTCGTGTGAATATTGCGGCAAGTCAGGACTTAATGCTGGAAATTATAAAAGATGGCATGGAAATAAATGCAAAATAGCGGGAAATAAATAATTATTCCCCACTGATTCTATTATAGAAACTCGCCGTCTTCTCTATGGCCTTGCCTGTATGCCATGTTTGATGGGGTTTCTCTCACTTCTACTTTCGCACACCAAACTCTTGCAGCCTCTGCCTCGCCGCAGGATGGAAGGAAAATAGTATTCACATATTCATACAGGTAATCTGCAAGTCCCTCGCATCCGGTCTTTTCAACCTCAATTATCTTTGCCAATCCTAATTCTCCTAGTTGCTTAATGGTATCATAGTATGGATCATCTTGGGCTAAAAGTAATACGTGGTCAAAATTATCTTCTAGGAAATCCTTAAGTGGCCGGAGCCCACCGTAATCAAAACACCAATTTCGGGCGTCAAGGTCATCGCATTCAAATTCAAATTTGAAAGACAATGCATAGCCGTGTATTAAACGACAGTGACTATCCGCTCGCCATTGCCGATACGCCAGAGGCGCAAGGTGTGAATATTCTTTAGTTGATACATATTTTTTTGTCATCTTTTTTCTCCTTTAGATGACACGCAGAATGTTTATAGTGGGAATGAGTGTCAAAGACCACTGTTAATAAGCATACCGACGATTGATGTAGTCAAGGATATCCTCAACTTCACAAAAGCCTTCTGCATTATAAATCTGATTTAGATCAAGACCATGATCCTGATATCCTTCTCCGAGCATATTTGATAATAGTTGCCTGGTTGATTTGCCATATTTTAATCTCCTATATTAGCATAACATAGGCGGCAGAATTTGTCAAGCGGGAATGACGCCAAGACCGCTGTTTATTTGATACGCTGAATAACTATGAATCCATGTCTGATCATAGTTGCATCGCATCCAATCCTATTTATCGTATTCTCAACCAGCTTAATCATTTTAATGCTGTTACCGCAGATGATAGTTAGTGGGAACTCATTCTGGTTCATTAGAACGAAGTTCTCCACTAACAGATCAACATCCTGGTGTCTAACACCGTGAAGGTCTAGCTGGGCCATTGATATGATAAATTCCGTTAGCACTTACTCATGCGAGCGATACTAAGAAACTCTGCACGAGCAGCAGGGTCAGACTTGAATCCGCCGCCCAGCTTACACGTTACTGTGCTTGACCCTGTATCTTCTACACCGCGCGACTTAACACAATAGTGCTGGGCATCAATCATGACTGCAACATCTTCGGTTTCAAGAATGTAGCAAAGAGTGTGAAATACCTGTTCAGTCAAACGCTCCTGAATCTGTGGCCGCTTGCTGAAATATTCAACAATACGATTGATCTTGGATAGACCAAGAACCTTTTCGTTGGGTACATACGCAACAGTAGCAAGACCGTCAATTTGGACAAAATGATGTTCACAGTTACTCATAACAATAATGTTACGCTCTACTACCATTTCATCGTAGTTCATCTTGTTGTCAACTGTAGTACACTTGGGAAATGCTTCGTAGTCGAGGCCCCAAAAGATTTCACCTACATACATTTTGGCAACACGCTTGGGAGTTTCAATAAGACTATCATCACTTAGGTCAAGCCCTAAGGTTTCCATGATATCCTTAAACTTGCGTTCAATGATCTCAATTTTGTCGGTTCTGCTGAGATTGTTTTCGATAGTGGGAGTTTCAACCCCCATCTTTACAAGATGTTCATGGACGAGACGACCCAATTCGGGGTCACATTTATTTTTATTAAAAGACATATTTTTTTCCTTTCAAAGTATCTAACGTTAATACCCAACGGAGAGTTCACTCTCACTTTGTAGCCTTTGTGCTACATTATTATTTATCGCTTGACGTATGTATCATTAAATTGTTTATTTACCCGAACAAAGGTTGTGCATTTACTTAAGTGTTTAAGTTCGGAAGCCCCGGTATACGTACACGCACTTCTTAAACCGCCTAGAATATCCTTAACAGTATCTTCTACCGGACCCTTATAAGGAATCTCTACCGTTCGTCCTTCACTACTACGATAGTCAGCAACACTGCCGTGATGCTTACGCATAGCCGAATCGGAACTCATACCATAGAACTGTACTCGATATTCGCAATCGCGAATGGGTTTACCTAGTTCACTAGAATATTCAGTTTTTACCCAGCGTTTGAATATTTTTCCGCCGCCCTCGTCGTGGCCAGCAAGCATACCACCTAGCATCACGAAATCTGCACCGGCGCCGAATGCCTTAGCAACATCTCCTGGACAGGTGCAGCCTCCGTCGGCAATGATATGGCCACCAAGACCGTGAGCAGCATCACTGCACTCCACAATAGCACTAAGCTGAGGATAACCAACGCCAGTTTGAATACGAGTTGTGCAAACGCTCCCTGGCCCGATGCCCACCTTAACAATATCTGCTCCACGTAAAATTAACTCCTGTGTCATGTCTGCGGTAACAACATTGCCCGCGATAATTGTGTGGCTGGGGTATTCTTTTCTAATCTTAGTAACAAAGTCACCAAAGTGTTCGCTATATCCGTTAGCAACATCAATACAGATAAAATGAATATAAGGATGCTTGTTTAATAGCATTTGTAAGCGTTCAAAGTCTCTGTCGCTTGTACCAGTGCTGATAGCATATCTATCAGAATTTAACCCAGGGGGAATTTCAATATTATCTTTGGTTAAGCAAGTAAATATGTCTTGAGTTTGCAATGCCAAAGCCATTTCGACGGTGCCTACGCCATCCATGTTAGCAGCCATAATAGGGATACCATTCCAAACATGACCGCTATGCTTAAATGTATAGGTTCGATGCAGATGTACGTCTTTACGGCTAGCTAGTGTTGACCTTTTTGGCCGAATCAACACGTCACTAAAGTCTAGTAGAATTTCGTTTTCAATATGCATTAGTACTTTGCTTCCTTAGAATACTTACGATAGTCAGTTGACATGCGTAACCACCCTTCACCTTTACCTTCGATGATATCAACGATGCGATCAACAGTACCATTAGTCCAATCACTGATCTTGCCCATGTTGACATGAGGTTTCCTGAGAAGAGGATCCAACTTATTAACTGCATCTTCTAACGACCATGGCGTATAGAGACGTTCATGATCATTTGCGAATGTTTCAGGGAACGAGCGATACGCTGGATAAAGTACGTTACAACCTAATGCATCTGCTTCGCTTACCGTGTTTGAGACCCAATCTTGCAATGCACAATTGAAGACTACACGACTATCGTTAAGAATCTCGTAATACTGATCCTTTTCGAGGTTTTCGTAGATAGTCAGCTTGCCGCTATCTTGCATCTTACGAGTACGGACCATGTAACTTTCATTGTTTGACTTCAGTGAACTACCACTACAAACAACGAACTCAACATCTTTACTGGGATATCTTTCACTCCATGCTTCAATCAAATCCATATAGAAGTCTGGCTGCTTCTCCTGATCCCAGCGGGCGCTAAATACCACTCGCATACGACGATCAGTAAAAGCCTTAATCTTTTCTACTCGTCCAATAACTTCATACTTGCCAAAAGCAAGTCCTGAGATATTGTAGATAGGAGCAGTCCAACCTGCGACCTTCATGTTCATGACCATTTCTTCACTAGTTGCGAGAATTGCACCCTTAGAGAAAGAAACGATGTCATTAACCATATGTTCGTAGTTGCTCATCCACTTGTTCATGCCCCAGACATGAACAAAGTCATCGGGGTCGATAGTCTGTGCTAGACAACGAACAAAGATGCGTGGACGTAGTTTATCAGGAACCTGATTCAAGATATACCCAAGACTCTCAAAGCCCGGCTGAAACATATCTTCGAAGTAGATTACGTCTTCGTTAGTAATTTCACCTTTTTGCATCATCGCTACCAGATTCATCATCTGACTCATGGCAAAATAGCTGCGACCATGTGCATCTAGTACTTGTCCAACAACGATCTTTTGCCTATTATCGAGCGTTGTTCCGGGAACATACACGACCTTGAGTTTACGGTCATGAAATACCCGACTGTTCCAATCGGTCAACTGTAGCGTGTAACGAGCGGTATAGGCCTCAAGCCCCATGTAGTAAAGTTTACGCATTGTGTTTTCTCTCTATGTCTTCTTCGTTGCATTCTGTGCCATATTGAATCTCGATGATCTTTAATGGAACATCTGGTGATGCATTTGATAGTTGGTGCCAACTATCTTTGGGAATATGAATAATATCAAACTGCTTGTGTACTGTTGTAACATCAGCTAGGCTTTTTAGCAGAGCTACTCCTTCTGCAACAAACCACAGTTCTGACCTATTTTTATGCCGCTGCATACTCAAACATTTGCCTGGATCGATCACAAGTTCTTTGAGTTTTACTTCGGGGTGCTGCTCGTGTAATACTCGATAGTATCCCCAGCTACGAGTTGTTTTGGGCACTTTCCATTCGTGTAGTAGCTGGCTTGAACTATTGACTTTGTTACTGCCGCCAACACCAAATACAAATTCGATATTGTCATCATCTATATCCATTTCAGGAATATTTTCGATAGTACGGTCGCCTCCATTAGCAAAGATTAGTTTCGAATTTGGAAACATGTTTCTTGCTATTCGAATAGCATCTTTTCCGCTACCATCGGTATCATCGAATGTCCACACATAATCTACACCTAGTAAAGCTGCCATGATAGCCGATCTTTCTTGGTGTGACATGAATGGCCGATCCTTCTTACGTATCAGCCACTCATCACTGTTAATTCCCACAACGAGAATGTCACCTAATGCACGCGCTGCATTGATATAACTCAAGTGCCCGCTATGCAGTGGATCGAAGCCTCCCGTTACGATGACAACTACTTTATCCACGACGACTGGTTGTCGCCTGTTCTTTAAATCGTGCTAAATCAATCTCCCATTGATTCTTCACTGGCTTACCAGCAATAAATTTCTGATATTGCCGATAAACATAGCTCTTATTACTATATAGATCACGCTCATCGAATCCATAACCGAAATCTCGGCAGAAAGTACGATAAGTATCAAGGTCATCAAAAACCTGACGAACACGGACGGCATTAGACTTAATTGGGCTCTTAGACATTTTATATTCCTTTAGATGGGGATTGATTGAGAAGGACGAGTTGCATTATAGTAGATAGTGGCACCGTTCTCACCGTCTTCTGAAACAGTAATCTCAATGTCACGTTTTGGATAGCGAGTCGCAATCATATCATAGAGTTCATCGCTAACCATTTCACACGAACGATAGTCTAGTTGCATCAGTCCATCATTGAAACTCTTTTCGAGCCAACGCTTGAACTGAATAAACTCTATATCTCGGTCGTTATGAAATACTTGTATTCCCACTGTAAAGTGGAAAATATGTCTGTGCGGGAAACCTAGAAAACTGACATCATATTCGTCTCCCGTTGCCAGACTCGGATCAGTGTCTGCTCCCGGATACTTGTGGATACCTTCTCGCTGAAAAGTTACCCAGATCATGCGCTTTGCATGTTCCCTGATACGAACACGCTTTTCAGCCTGTGCTTGTTCTCTAACAGAGAGTATAGTTGTTACAGTATTTTCCATTAGTAATATCTCACTACCATATTTTTAATATAACACGGAGTCGTGTCGATTGCAAGTGTTTTATTCAATCTAGTACTTCCAAAATCGCATCGTCGCTATCTTCAACGACTTCTTCGATCTCTGGTTCCTCTTCTATAGTGAACAATTGACTGAACATCGTTTGTGCGTTGACGGTTTTCTTACCTGAGAAACCTTGACCAGCTTTAATCTGCTGCCAAAATGTATCATAATTGTCGATCATGTCAAGACTTTTTTGACGATCCTTCAGAGAAAAAATCTCATCAACAATGTCAGCAAATTTAAGGTGTCCGAGAGGATCCATAACCATCTTAGGTTTGACCCCAGTTTCATACCTGCGATTAGCTTCTTGAACAGCACTCATATGCTGGTAAACGTTGTGAGCCTGAATCAATGTATAACTCAATGTATCCCAACTAGTCTTGGTCTCTTTGCCATGCTGACCCAAGAATCCTTGTCCGCGATAGCAAATGTCTTTCACAGTTAATAGATCAGTTACCGGACTGTCAGTAAACAACATATGAATACCATCAGCTAATACACCGTCACTGAACTTGCGAGTATCTGTTGCATACTTCTTGTTTTCAGCAGTCTTCTCCATTGCATACGCCCATTTCTTATCATGCTCAAACGTATTGTTGTTGTAAGCAAGACCCTTAGCAGCCGCAAAGAACGGACTAGCACAGTCAAAGGTGATCTGTAGTTTAGGATTGTGATACTTACGTATTGCTTTCTGGATATCAGTAAACAATACCGCATATTCCATAATCGAAGTTCCAAGACAGTGAACTAAGTCCTGCTTACCTTCTTCAAGATAACCATCATGAATGATGCCAACAAGACGCTTGAGCATCAGGTGGATATCGATCTTGTTTTGGCCGCCGAATGCCCAACCATTGAATGCACGATCTCCGTACACTGTTGTATCGCAGTACTTCTTCATCTCTTCATACCAAACGTCTGACTGAGTATGATTGCGACCCTGTAGAACGTTTAGAAACTTGCAACGACCGTCACGATTAGCAACAAAATACTCATTGTTGATATGGGTAGCGGTGATAGCATCTTGAATAGTTGCAATGCCATGCATAGATATACCCGTACCCGGTATAGGCTTTTTAGTTACCGGGTCTTTTTTCTGAGTTTTTGGATCTTCAATGTGATAAGTCGTAAGAGACTGTGATGGAATATCAAGACACATGCCATAGTCAGCATTGTCGTCCATCCACTTAAGAACTTCTGTGCGCTTCTTCATCGCACGGGGACAGCTAGGGTTCTTCCAGTCAGCGGGCCACTGACACTTTAATATTTGAAACCCTCCCGAGTCTGCTAACATAAATGTGTTATTACGGTCTCTATTAACAACTAGATGTTCGTTGGGATTAGTTTTATAATTTACTAAATCAGCATGTCCTGCGCTGTATAGTACCCATTTATAACTAAAAATGCCATTTTTTTCGTCAAGAAAGTTTAGTCTATTAGTGTTTTTTAATCCACTCGGGACTCTTTCTGTTGGAAAATAGTTACCTTCTACTTCTTGTTTACCCAATCCGGATATAAAGAAACTACTCAGTGCAGGTAAGAATAGGGCCCATTCTGGATCATGTGACGCCGAGAGATTAATTTGTTCCAAATTTCGGCTCTTCTCTAACTAAGATTTGTACCATCTTGATCTTGTCATCAAGATTTTTTTTCTGTTCGATTAAGCCAGCGATAGTAGGATTGTGTTTTGCTAATCTATCAAGTTCAGTTTCTTCATGCATCTTTTTCTTAGCCCAATCAAGGATATTCGCCGCTTCAGGAGTTAGACTCACACTAGTATGCCCTTGCACAATCGATATCCAAGATATACCATCGTATACTTCAAACCATTGAAAGTTAGTATTCCATCGCACATTCCCCGCGCCCAAAGCACTCGACGAGTGAGTGAAGTAAGTTCCTCCCGGAGACCCCCCCTCGACCGTTATATATCTATTACCAACGACGGTCTTGATCATTACTTAGCCTGTGCGGGAAGATAATAGTGATACTTAGAGATTGGGTTATCAACCACAATCTGAGCAACACCCTGATCAGAAAAACTGACGGTCTTGTCACCGGGAAGATCCATAATGGCAAGAAACACCTTCACGGGCCAATTCCAAGGCCGTGCAAGACTTCCAGAGACACCCGACTGAAATACAAAATTGCCAGAGTGTGAAGACGGATCACCAAAGTACACAACTAAATTGTTGTTTTCTGTCTTAGTTTTGAAATGAAGGTCTTCACTGTGAACTGACGACTGCTTCTTAAGACGCTGGACACCAGCTATACTAGGATCGAACGAAACGTCCCAGCCTGCGCCATTGAATGTTACTTTCTTGATCTTGTCTTCGACCAATGTCTTTGACATCAGCCGATAGTCATTAACGAAATCACCCGTTTTCGTTTCGAAGTGAATACTTGCAGGAGCTTGTGGATCTTCCTTAGTTCCTCGCCCCACGTTGATAGTAGAAGTGTCGTCGTAGTCATCGAACGACAAGATAGTCCTCAACTTCGACAAATTAGGCATGCCGAAGGTACCAATAAATTCTGCGATCGGGGCCTTAAACGTGCCGTTAACAATAACAGTCTTGTCGTCTGATACCGCAGAAACTAATGTTTCTGTATCAGTACCGACAATCTTTACGAGATCAACAACACCCAGACCATGAGTGTGTTGGATCAAATCAAGCAGATAATCCTTCATTTCTTTTTCCTTTGTAGTATTTAGGTATCTATAATGTGTATAATATCGGAAGTTATTACGATTGTCAAGGATGTTGTTAACCGAAACTGAACAGATCACTGAATGTACTGTTAGTGTTAGTATCTGTTCTGATATCCCAGTCAAGTACACCTAATAGGTTATCGATTTTCTCATCGACTAGCTTACGTTCCATTTCATTATCATCAAAAGGAAGTTCAAGGAACCATTGTGGTAGCCTAAGCTCATCAGTTGGATATGCAATCGAAGTCAACCCTAATGGATTTGATTTGAGAGTACACACAACAACCTTCATACCATCTACGATCTTCTGACTATACTGGTCACCGTTCATCTTACGCAAGTAGTTATAATTGATAGCAGCTTTCGCATGTCCAACACTACACTGACCGGTCTTCTCATACTTGATCGTATGTTTAGTAAGATTGTTAACTGACTTAGGAGAACCTTTAGTCCAACTATCTTGTTCAGAAAGCCAAGTCTTGAATTCTCTGATCTTAGTGATAACTTCGGCGCGAGGAACGCCACCCAATACCTGCTCAAGTACTTCCATCAAGAACGTCTGAACATACTTAGGAGTATCTGCTCGTTTCAAGTCAAGACCCATAGCCTTGATCTCACCCATCTTACCATTCACATCTTTACGCTTGCCTTCTTTATCAAAGATATTGATTGCATAACGCTTCTTTGTGATGAATAGAGTACGATCCCCGATCAGTTCACGACCAGCTTTGATGATCTCACCGTTCTTGCGGGGACAATGAAATGCCTTCTCCATGAAGCCTGGAAAACTATCGTTTGCGATATCAGCAATATTATCGTATAATTGGATGCATACTTCCTTGTTCCATTCAATCTCACCCTTATCGATCTGTGGTTTGATCGCGTGATATGCACTGAAATAACAGCTATCAGTGTTATGAACTAGGATATCATTTGCAAAGAAAAACGGATCACTATCTACAATACTCAAGTCGTATACATAGTCATCAACTTCACCAAGACATTCTACCTTTTTTATTTTTGTCCACTCTGCATCCATGCTTTCACCTTATTAATTGTATTTTGTTTATCTAATTTAAATTCAGATTCCCACACCGTATACGTGCGAAACCCAAGATCAGTTGCTGTCTTCAATTTTTTACTATCATATTCTTGAATCTCTAATGCAGTACGACCCCGAATAACTGCATCATTTTTATATAAAGACGGATTCGCATGCCAGTAATCACCGTTAAATTCAATTATACAGTCTTTGTGTTTTATATCGTATATCACATATGTTCCTAAGAAAGAAGACCATCTTCCGTAGGGTCTAGTAAACGTAGTATACTCTAATGATCCATAATTGTCAATCAGCATGGTCGTAAATTCTTTTTCTATGTTGGAACCCCAAATATTACCGGGATATACTACCCGGTTTAAAATTAGTGTGACCGCTTCATCAAGGGATATTCCCAATTTAGTTGCTACTAATTGCGGATTAAATGAGCTACCTTTTTCGATATTTAACTGTAGAAATCTAGACGTACCCTCTTCAGTTCCATACTTGTTAACGAAATAGGTTTTACTATTGGTGTATGCTTGTCGTTCACAATACGCTAGCCACTTAGTAGTACCTAACTTTTCCCCATGACGGGCAATCATTTTTTCTAAGGTCTGTGCCCTAGACGAATTATACTCATTATACTGTTCAACTGTCCATCCGTGTTTTTTACGTTTGTACTCAAATGAATTAGAATCCGCTTGTTTAACTTTGTATTGGTTCCATCGAATCGTACCCTCTTCTATCCCATACTTTTCAATCAATCTCTCTTTTGTAATAGCCGTTTTTGCGGCAACATCCGCTGATACTAACACGGCTTGAGGATATGCCAACTTGTATTCTTTGGAATTAGAAAATTTACCTGTGCAGTTATACTTAAAATGAGTCCACTGTAGTCTACTAGTTTCCATTCCACATTCTAAACACTTTATCATATGCTGATACTCCTATCAGCATATATTTATGCGTTATGGCACAAAAGTAATAATTCCATCAGTTTCAAGAATTTCATTAGGTTTACATTCTACTAAGAATCCATCCCGATCGACCATTATACTATGATCTTCAGTGACAGTTACCTGTTTCCCGTTCTCTGTTGTGATTTTATAAAGTTTTTTCCTAGTTTTATGTCGCATAACGTAACTAATTTTTGCCCCAGTAGGTTGCATATCATGTGAATTAAATCCAAGCACAGTGGAATCATTCCATACTCCATACTCTTTTTCACCCACAACTGAATGCTCAATGCACTCATCAAAAAGTTGCGCTATTGTTTTATCACCATCGGTTGTTCTAATAATAGAATCACCAGTAACACTGTCACCGTATACGATTGCATCACCGTCATGTTGATATTTTTCGGTGATAGTCTCGTTGATCTGACTCATCATGTGCTTTACGATCTGTCTACCGGACAACGTAACTGACTGCCCGATACGCTTATCATAGAACCTACAATGCTCATTGAGAAGCGCGCCGTATGCAGAGTTAAGCAAAATCTTACGAACAAGCTGTCGCTTGTCATAATATTCGTACATATCAGTGCCATACGCTTCTTTAGCTTGCTTCTGAAGTATTTTACGTTCAGAATACCAACGTGAGAGCAATCCGGGAATAATGCCTTCTTTCTCATAGGTAAAGATGGTCCCGTTCGCCGATAGCATATAAGGCTTGTGACTATCAAAAATCATCTTCCAAATTTCAGCAGCAGACATCTCTTTTGATCGACCATCTTCATAATCGATGGTGAGCATAGTGCCGCGTTCTTGGTTCATGATAGCGGTATATTCTAATGAACCGAATAGGTTTTCCCAAAGAATAGCACCAATCACAGCTTCTGCATCGTCGCCGTTCTTTTTCTTACGCTTTTCTTTAGCAAGAGCAATACTCTTTTCATGCATATACTGATCAGTAAGTGTTTGACGAACCTGCCCGATAATAGTTTCTGGAGCCATGTTAAGGGCTCTGATGGCAGAGGGGTAGAGTGAGTTGATATCAACTGCGCCGACGTATTCGTGAATCCCCGTCTTCGGTACAGCAACATATGCACCTGCTGCTTGTTGTCCGTCACTAAACGAATCCCTACGCTTCTTGTCAGGGACGATAAATCCTCGTTCATGTGCTTCATTATAAACTGCCATTTCAATCATGGCCACCGAACCCATAACAGTTGGTAGCAGTACTGTGTTTTCATGCGCTAGTGCATTCGCAAGATCAAGAAATTTGAGTTTGTTGTGGATCTTGAATACAAGCATAGTGTCTTGCCTGTTGTATTCTACGAAAGTTTTGAAGTCTCGGTTGTACAATTGATCCAGTGTGCCCTCATACTGAGTCTTGCGCTCGCCTAGTTCATATTCACCGATAGCATCGAGTGAATAACTATGTCGTGACTCGTAGTTATACTTCTTATACAATTGAAGATAGTCCATATGAATTCTACCAACTAGATCATAGGTCTGTTCTTCTTTACCGAATCTCTCGTATGTGCGAGTCTTTGGTAGTTGTCCCATGAGGCAGAACTTGCGAGTATCATCTTTAGACATCACACGAGTAATACGATTTACCATATATGGAATGTCGTATCCTTCTGAGTTCCAACCAGTCAATACATCTGCATCTTCGATCAGATCAAAAAATGTCTCGAACATTTCTATCTCACTGCGATATAGGAAAGTGTTCGGGAAATCTTTGATCAGTTCTTGGGCAGTCTCATCCGTCATGTGTTTCGGTGGAATAACTAACGTAACAAGCTGATCCAACCAATCTAGATAACAACTGATCGCTGTTACTGGATTGAATGGATCTGAAGTTGGACTGAAACCCTTTTCAGGATCAAAGTCCACTTCAATATCGAAGAAACAAGTGTGAAGCTTTGGAGGTTCTGCTCTTAGGTAGTTTTCAGACAAACATCTGAAAATTACGTTGACATCACTTTCGAAAAGCTTTTTATTAGAATGAATCCTGCGCTCTTTTTCGAACTCACTGCGTTTACGGCTAGAGAAGCGAGTTACAGGATCACCGTAGATAGAGCGATGCTTCCCTTTAGGATCCTGGTAATAAAGAACATAATTGGTATGATATTCTTTATACGCTCGTTTCCCGTCGGCGCCCCGCTCAACTACACGAATGCGGTCAGAATTGCTATCTAATATCGCATCAATATACATTAATCAGTACGACCAACAGTCTCCAAGATATTATTTAGTTCAGCGTTTTCGTCATTCGTCTCATTCAAACGAGCCTTATGAGCCACTTTAATCGCTTTCTTGAGAGTGCTTGGCTTGATCTCAAGTTCCTCAGCGATTGCCTTAATTGTGTCATTGAGGCCTTCGTTTAATGCCTCAACCTCTTGTAATACACCCATACCTTCATGGACTAAGTTAGTTAGTTTTAGTTTAGCTTCGGAATTGAATACTCTAGACATGTTTACTCCTTCTAGTCTGTTCAGTATATAGCAACAGCAAAGCAAGTCAAGGTTTTTATTGAGCAGTGTGCCCAATACTATTGGAAGATATAATTGTGATCTGCGCCATATATCTTGATGTATTTTCCGGCTAAGAGGTCTGCCATCGCCTCAATAGGACTACCGGGATAACTGGAATCTGGCTTGATCATGTTAAGCTCACCTTGTCTTACGTGTACGAGTTCGTGAAAGGTGGTTCTCAATATGTCTACCAGATTACGATTCTTAGCATAGACCCAGATACTGTCGGCACCTGGCGTATGACCGCCGGTATGATGGTTGGTTTGGGCCTCTTCGGTGTCCATACTTAATTCGATTTTTACAGGATTCTGTAGGTTAATTTTCTTGCTGGCCCAATTGGCAAACTTCTGCACTTCATCAGCTAAATCAATTTCACTAGTTGTCTCGTTTAGCTTATTTTTTATCCAATGATCAGGTGTAGATTTGAATTTCTTTTTAAACAAGTCATGTAATGCTTTGCTGGTGATTTTGTGCTTACGAGCAATTTTTTTCATCAATGTGTCAATCGCATTATAATCATGCTTTGCGAGTGAGGGGAGTCTTTTGGCTAACTCTAACTCTGGCGCCTCGTTGATGCTCTCTCCGCCCCCGCCATCGCCCCCGCCACCTGACTCGCCCGAATCACTAACGCCAAAAAAGGTATACCCTGGATAGAAATATCCTCCATACGCCTTTTTCCCGGGCTTTTTTCTTTTACGCTTACGTTCGGTGATGAATTCAGTAGCTCTCATAATATATATATTTATCATTAGATATGGAAATGGCGACAATGTTAATTGCCGCCACTCCGTTAGTCTATTTAGAAATTACGAGTTACCGAAACACCGACAGTTTCGTTATCGAAAGTACCTCGAGTACGATAGTATCCTGCACCAAATGAGGTCTTGTCACTAAATGCATAAGAAAGTCCGAGATTCAAACGATCTTCATTGAGGTAGTCATTCGCAAATCCTTCACGATGACGATATCCAGCAACCACTGACACTGGACCAAATATAGGCCTAGTAAGCTTCACGCCAGCACCCCAAAACTCACCGTTGTTACCATCAGCGAGAACTCCCCCCAATTCGCCGTATACAGCAGTTTGGACGCCGAAGTAAGACGGACCGTCGACTCCTGCCTTGACAGAAAAGGCAGCTTGGAGCTCACCTTCACGAGCAGCTTGGTTAGCTTGAAGCTCAGCTCCGACATTAACCTTTCCAATAGTATCCCAGGCTTCGACCCTATATTCAGTCGAATCAGCACGGGCACCGCCCCGTGCATCACCAAAATGAACTTCACCTGTCACCATCGGTTCTGCTAAAGCAGGGGTAGTAAAGGCAACTAGCGACATAGCCGCTGCGATTGTAAATAGATTCTTCATGCTTTTCCTTTGTTTAAATCTGACTACGATTATCGATAGTCAGTAATAGTATATAGCATTGGCCCATGCTGTTGTAAATTTTTATCGGGTGATTGGGATAATGCCGGTGCCCTTTTTGCGGTAGCCATTTAAAAAGTGTCTCAGTTTTCACCGAGACACTTTCTAGTTGATAGGAACACGAATAGATTTAGGAATAGATGCTTTTCGGTGCAGGGGGTGCTGAGAAAGTAGCAAGAACTTCGTTGAACTTTTCGAGGCTCTGTGAAGCCAGTTCTTGCATTACTTCACGATCTGAAGGTATCATTTTGGAGTACCGATTCAGGAATTGTTGAATGATGTGGCGAGGAATTATAGATTTGCTACCGTCCTTAAACGTGATAGGATAGTTCTTAAGGTTAAGTGCTTTCCTAAGCTGCATAACAATATGAGGAATCTTGTCCTGTTCAGGATCGGGAGCTTCTTCTTCATCCCAATCGTCGTGTGCCGATTCATTAAGCAATTCGTTAATCTTCATGTCTTAATCCTTTGTATTATTTATCAAAGTGAAGCGAAATGCTCTTAGTAAATTTACTATAGCAAACTTAGTTTCCGAAGTCAAGCCTTTTTTATCAATTCTCGCCAAAAAGGACCTTGAATGGGGTCTGCACTTCTCTCTGGATATAACTGGCTGTTCAATTTTTCTATCCATTCTGGAGTCATGTGACGATTACGATATTGTCTAGGGAAGATATGCACTTCTTGAACCTGTGTTCCTTCTAAATCTTGTAAGGCGATCATTCGGTTTCTACCTTCGTGTCCTGAAACTCTAGCAGGACGAGAAAGATCACCGTCTTCCCATTCTTCAGGTATGTCTATCAATAGAAACGGAGCAGCAAGTTTTCCACCTTGTTCTAGATGTTGCAAGATAGCTTTTGAACTAGTTGGTTCTGTCAGGCGTGCGGCCAACTTGAGGAAAACTGATGGACGCATACGGACACGCAGCCCCATATAATCAACGTTTTGGTTGTTAGAGGTAGCTCCCCAACCATTTACGTTGTCCATTTGGTGTTCAGTTAAAAATTCGTGCGCTCGCATTGTTTATCCAGATGCAGGTTGATTATAAAATTGCATGATGGCATTAAATTTCTCTTCCCGATCGGATAATCCCCTCAAGCCTGAATTGATTGGTTTAGTGACTTCACGAGTATCTTTAAAATTACTAACTTTAGGTTGTACTCTAGTCTGCCAATACCATAGTGTTGCTTTAGCTGCGATGTCAGGACGTTCTAACAGTTCGGGTTGATCTTCTAGCGGGAGACCTAATGCTTCGCCTGCTTTCCTATAATTGTAACGACCGGTCAATTGAATGTATCCGCGCCCACGATAGCGGGCGCCGTCACCTGGTTCAGTATTCCCGAGCATCTTGGCTTTCTGCGGATCATGTTGTATGTCGTATTTTCTAAAATAAGTGGGGCCACCAAACTCCTTTAGTGAAGTAAAGTTTTGAGTTTCATGGGCACATTGTGCGATAAGTTGTGCTAACTCTGCGCCCTCGATTCCGGCAATAGCAGCTTCTCTCCTAAGTGCCTTCGCTATTGGATTATTGATAAGTGCATTAACTCGTTGTGTTATTTCTGAGTCAACTTTTGGTAGTTGTTTGCTGATTGGTCGAGGAGTAGGAGCAGGTTTATTTGGGTCAGGAAGAAAAGTGTGACCAGCTAAAGCTAGAGCACCAGCAGCCGCAAGACCCTTGGCCGCGCCCTTCCAACCTTCTTCTAACTCTGATTCTTTTAATGCCTGTTTGAGAAAATTTGCACCGATGACGACCGTGTCACCGACTTTTACTGATACTTTCTTACCAGGAATTATCTCAGCGTTAACGATTTGTATCTTGTACTTTCCTTTAGGTGAGATATCAAGTATCTTACCTTTAAGGATGGAATAATGCGGATAGTTCTTAGTGAGATCAAGTACTCTACCTACTTCTTCATATATAAATTCATGTAATCTCATAATTTCACCTTCAAACACACTTCCGCTAGGGCTGCCGGTTCTTCTGATAGCGTGAATGCCTTTACTACCTGGCTTATTGGTACCGCGTTTTGTCAACGATTGTGTTTCACCAAGTTTTCTAGAACGATGTAGGAAAAGTCCCATTGTTTGTGGAGTAATTTTATATTCCTTAGCGATATCAGCCCTGCTAAACCCTGACGCATACAGGTCAGCAATCTCTTGTTGTTGTTCAGGTGTTGGGCTAAAGGGAGGCCTTCCTTCAGTTATAAATTCAAACGCTCTCATCGCTGTGCTTGATCAGGACGTCCAAATAGATGATTCATCTCTTCTTGACTAGCAGTATTTTCCGTAGTAGAGTTGTATGCAGTTGGATACATCCTTTTAATTCTTTCAATTTCTTCAGGAATATTCCAACCGCCCCGTGTACCCATTTGTTCAGATGCATTCTTTAATTCTTCTGAACGTGACGATAATGCATCGGCGATTTTCTTCATCAAGCCAGGAAACAAATCAGCGAATTGATCTTCGCCCACGTTATAATCTTGTGTAGCATTCTTTAATTGACGAGTTGAAGTGTGCATCTGCCACTTGCCGTTTTTATCATCCATGTTCTTTTTATCAACGATACTAACGATAGGGCCATCTCTTGAATAACGTTCGAACCAAGTTAAGCCGCTGCTGCTTCCTGTGCAGAACTGTCCTTGAGCACCTTCTGCATTATTAAAGATATAGCAAGAACCATAGTTCAACGGAACAATAACATAATATCTGTCATCATCAATAAGAACGATTTGTTTAGAATTTTTCTTCATAGATGCCAACTTTTCAGCATCGGCAATTTTTCTTAATGCTGCACCATACTTTTCTTTGCGAACTACACTTTGCAGTTGTGCAATAGATGTAAAACGATTGAAGTCTTGATCTACAGGATCAAGTAAGTTGCGAACACTCAATGCTTTCCACGCACCTAATGCGTCACCGCCTTCGCCGTTAATGTCTTCATAGTCGTTAATGTGATTGATGTACAACTTTGTTAGCCAACTATCAAATTTACCATCTCTAGACAAGTCACCGTAGTTAGTGTTTGATAGAGTTCTATCGATCAGATCACTCCACATTTTAACTACATCTTCGTCGCTTGCTTTGGGTCCCAATCTTGCTAGCATAGGTCCAGGAATGGTATGATCATGCTTAACAGCAATTGCTAGCATTTTTGCCATCTTGGGATCTCTGAGGACCTTCTCCCCTGGATTGGCTTCTGATAATTTAGTTCTTGATAGTTGTTTCATGTCTAGCCTTTTTATGGGTGCAGCAACGATTGTTTTAGGTAATTCATGAGAGTTGTTAGTTTCTGTTGATCGCCGTTTGCGATATCATCAATCACTTTTTTCACGCCCTCTTGATTTTGTGGTCCGCCTCTGCCATATCTCTCGACCCCTAAAGTAAAATTACCTGTTTCATCTGGATAAAAATGACTTGCTGTCAGATACAATGCGGGTTTTAATCTGTCTTTTATTTTAGCGGGGACATCTTTTGGATCGTTGATTAATTCTTGTTTTATATTTTGTAAATTATTTAGGATCTCTAACTTCTGTTTTACTTTCTGGAAAGAATCGTTCTTTAATGCCGTACCAGTGACACCTTTAATGTCAGCGATTGCTTTATCTATATATTTTATGTAGAGAGGACGTAATTTATATAATACTGCTTGCATATTCTGTGACTGGGGTGCGTTTGGGTCTAATGTGTTTGGTTTCGTAATTTTTCTGGCCACTCTACGGTCCGCGCGTAATCTGTCTACAGGTCCTGTTGTATGTGTAGATGCCCCGCGACCCCAGGCTAATTGACCGGCATTAATAGCAGACCAGTAGTTTCTGATTTGGCCGATAGTTTCTTTGATTTGCCTAAATAAGACATTAATACTACCGTCACTAAATTTTGTTATGCCCTCTTTACTAGATAGCACGACTACCCAACGAGAACCATCCCACTTTATCGCACCGGTACCATCTTTACCTTGAATGAGTACATAGTTAGGTGATCTACTTTTGATGTCTGCCCAGGTTATTTTTTGTTCTTCTCTCCATCGGATATCGTGCGACATAGCTAACTCTTTGTGTACATACCTAACGAGTGCGTCAGCGTATGGACTTTTGCGAACGGCTGAAGTGATGGTTGAGTCTTCATCTAGAATTTCCTCAAGTAGACTAGTCACAGTAGTGTGCAGTGCTAAACGAGCAGGATCATTCGCCGCAACTCTGTGTGTCACTCTCGGCTTGAGGATGTTGATGTTTTCTTTAAATAGTTCTGTACTTCTCATTGTTATGCCCTTGCAGTCTTTAGGATACTTCTAAGCATCCATACTTTTTTAGAATATAAGTCTTGTAAATCCGCCATGTAGTTAGCTATCCCTTGCTCTCGGGTTTCAGTAGCAACGTCAAATATAGTTTTCACTAATTCAACCATATCAGATGAATCACTCAACAATTCTTCAAACATCAAAGCCGCTCGCGGTATTTTATGTTGTTCCCGTACTATACTAAGTTCCAATAGGCGAGACAGGTTACCTGGAGTATAGGAATCTAGTGAGCGTATATGCTCACCCACCGTGTCGATTGATTCATATACCTCTGAATAGAATGAGCCTAGAAACTCATGGTATTGTGGGAAATCACTACCTTCAACATTGAAATGGAAACCGTGTATCTTAGTGTACAAGACAAACGTGCTTCCTAACAATGTTTTTAAGTCATCTACTAACATTACTTTATCCTTATGTAGTATTTATCATTATGGCATAAATATAGATGTAGTTCGCGGATCTAGGCAATCCCAACTACTCTAATGCTATAGAGGAGCATCAGCTATGTGTATTTATTGTGGTACTCAGTACCATCGCTTAATTTATGAGAATCATTTTGGACCTATTCCTTTTGATGAAGAGGATAGAAGTTACGAAATACACCACATTGACGGTAACCATAATAATAACTCGCTTGAAAACTTACAATGTGTCTCTATTAAAGAGCATTATCAAATCCATTTGAATCAAGGTGATCTTAAAGCCTGCCTTATAATGTCTAAAAGAATGAGTTTGTCCCCGAAAGAGAAATCTAGGTTAGCTAAGATATCAAACGCCGGGCCACGCAATCCCTCATTCGGTACTATATGGATAACAGACGGGGCAACTAATAAGAAGATACAACAAGATGATTCTATACCGATTGGTTGGATCAAAGGCCGGTCCTTTAACACCGACTTTGCTGACAAATTTACTAAAAGAAGTAAGGTGGGTAAAAATAATCCCAGATATAACCACACACAGTATCATTTTAGAAATACAGGAACAGGTGAAGAAGTCACCCTTACCCCCGGTGAATTTTCACTTGCGTACGGAATCAACATTAAGAAAGTGCGCTGTCTGTTTCGCAAAAAGTTAGATTCAATTAAAGATTGGATTATTATTTTCTAATATTACTTTTGGTTTAGAAGATCGCTAGCTTTTGTTTTCCAAACATCAGGGAATATGCCATGCACTATTAAAACAATCGCAATTTTCCATGCATGACATAGATGCTCAAAATATCCCTTGTTTACTTCTTTTAAGTGTGACATTATTATTTCTTAAATGTCTTCAGTTGCAACATGTAGTGCTTGCCAGTCGCTCCCCTTTTCCAGGAATCAACAAGCTCATATTCAGGCAGTCCTCTGTCTAATCGGGCAATGAATGCGTCATATAACTTAACTCTACTAGGTTCTTCAGCGAAAAAATGTATTTCTATAGGTTCATGCATGATGGTATACTTTTTGACAATATCGATGACGGTGGCAAAGACTCTACGCGCATCACCTGTATTTTCGATTCCGGTTTTAGGTTTTCCATTTTTATCATCGATACGAAATGATACCTCAATAGGCTCGCCGTCGGCGGTCAGTGCGGCCTGTGTGTTAGTCATACCCAATAGCCTTATAATAGTCTCATATTCAATATTATTAGCAGTCACGAAAGTAGCTATGTAATTATTTCCAATTTGGTAAAAATCATATTTGTATGGTTTAGAGTCTAGTGATTCATTTGTCATCGCAGTGAGGTGTTCGGGCCCTTTACTCTTGAGACGACCATGCTTTTGTTGATGTGTTCCTGATAACAGTAGATCGGTACTTTCTTCTACTGAGTTACTGCCAACCGACATATTAGCAACATCACTTGCTTTGATGTGAACCAATCTTAATGTACCCGTTGCTCTTGCTTCCCAGTAACCAGTATTATGAATATGCATCATCATGTAGTATAGATACGTAGGATCTAGTACATCAGTAGCAGTGACTTTGATTCCGATATTGTCTGGTGAAAAGGTTTTAGTTGGTGTGCCAACTGTAGATTCACTACCATTGCGTTGTAGCCAAAAGTCAGCATCAGGGAAATTAGTCTTTACCGTGCATAGGTCCTTGAGTCTTGCTGATGTTGCTTCGATTAGCTCTTCCTCACCTATATCGATGTACTTGATAGGTCTTTTAGTTAGTGCGGCTGCGATAGCACGATGATTGCCATCAACAATATAACCGTTGTCTAGTACAATAATTCTATTTGAAAGATTTGGATCGTTGATGTATTCATCAACAATCTCGTGTTGTTCTTCGCTCAATCTTCCAAACAAGTCTTCAATAAACTCTACTCCATACTGCTCGCACAAAAACAAGTCTAGCTTTCTAGGGCCTATTGTTCCTACTTCAAATGGGGTGTCCCAGATACCCGTGCCGTAATCCCAGATTCTCTCGTCGTTATCTGGCTTGTTATTCTTGTAAATTTGATTTAAGGTGATAGTCTGGTCACTCGTATCTTCATTAGTCATCGCAATGATTCTACGAGGACCCTTGCTTTTGAACATGCCGTATTCTTCTTCATACGTAGTAGGGCCGCCGACCATTTGTCCTCCATTTGACCCTGCACTTCCTCCGCCTTGGCCGGTGCTTGCAGTCTCAGATAAAGCATTTCCTGCTCTACCGATTTTCATAAAACGAGTATAATCTGTTTCAGGATCAGCTAGTTCTTTTTCACCAGTATAATAAGTTTTTTCTAGGGGAAACAGTTCATCAAATTCTTGTAAGTCGTCGGTACTAATCAATACATCATCTACGTTGTTTCTTGCTTGAAATGCACAGAGCATACCCTTAGGTATTTTAGTGAGAAATACCGGGCCTGTCTCATTGCAACTTGTATTGATTATTATTCCGGGCTTCTTAAATACTACATCTTCCGCCTTTTGATGCAGTAAAATTAACTTGCCGTCATCATTTAACGTATCAAGTAATTCTTTGCTACGTGCCAATGATTCTTCGTCTGGTTCAACTAAGACAAGCTTATCAAACTGTACGCCGGCTTGTTGTAAGAATATCCCAATATTACCGTACCAGCTACCCAATGCATATATAGTACCTGCATTCTTACCCTTAAGACCTTTTGCTAACATCTTGCATAACCAAGTCTTACTCTCAACTAAGTCTGGGGTAAAGCTACCCTCTATTGTGTCGGGGCTTGCTTCAACCACAGTGTTTTCTGTTATTGATCGATAAGGATGATGGACTATCCAACGACGTTCCCCATCACCATTTACCGACTTTGTTACCAGTAACTGACGCACCCATCTACCTAGCCATACCAAGGCGATGTAGCTGAGCGCGCTGGGCGCCGCTTTTTGTATCTGGGTACCCACTAATAGTGGTATCTGCTCCATGGTAATAGAGTACGGCGAGGGCGGCTCGTCATCCTCAGAATCAAAAAACGTTCCATCGACTAACTTAGTAAGTTTATATTTCGACAATAATGCAGAAGGGTATTGGTCTAGCACAGATTTTACGTTGAGAGGGAAAATTTTAGCTTTTTCATTATTATCTAAATCGTTTGCACCTGCTGCTATCATTTCGTCAGCACGAGCTAGTGTAAGCTCGCGTATTTGCTGTACAACATCGGCTATCGTCTCAACATCTGCAAAATACAGAAGGTTTTTAATTTCAGGTTCATGCTTCTTGAAGAATGGAATCAATTTCGGAAAACGTTTATTTAAAAGTACAGGAAGAGGTACTTCAGAATCATCTTCGTCCATGAATTGATTTGTAGGGAAGTGCAATTGATACTTCTCCCCTTCATGTGTCGGTGTCTTTGGAATAAGAATATACATTTTACCTTGACGATTGTACTGATCAAAATAGTTCTGACCTCTAGTAGCAGCAGTACACCAGCGAGTTCCGCGGCCATAACGACATGCGGCTGCGGTGTCTTCCGGGACTATCACAGTTACGGTATCGTCTTCGTATACTTTCGATGCTTTACCTTTTTCTTCTTCTTTTTTGATATTTTTTTCGATGTCATCAAACTCATAATTGTCAAACATCATGTTTTCAAATTCGTGATATGTTTTAAAACGATTGATGTCACTATGTTCTGGCTTGATCATTCTACGTTTCTTGCCAAGATCATAGATTCCCAACACACCTTGACGATTGATATCCTCAAGATTGAAATTACCATTGGCATACATTCGTGCTAACCACGGGGTATAAACTTTATTTGGAGTAGGATCGGAATTTTCAATCGTGCCGAGAATAGTATTGGTCCAAGATCGCAGTTGATCAATTCCCCATCGGGCAATCCCTCCCCGTAATTTTTGGTGAATTGATATAAGGTTCATTGGAGGTCGGATATCTTTTGCGAGAGCTTGGAGAATTTTATCCCCGACCATCTCAGCAGTTTTAGCTCTGCTATATTCTATTAAGAATTCACGAAATCTCATCTTGGTTTTGGTACCGACACCGACGCAGCCGTCCAAGTACTACCGTCTCTTTTCATGAAGATGTTTCTATTAACAAAGTCCGCCAGGGCCAAGCTGGCGGCTGAGGTTCCGGGCCGCCTTTCCTTCTCTATGTTTGCAGCAATGACATAAGTTAGGTCAGCAATAGAAGGCAACTGATGAAAATCTTCAGGATCTACCAAACTGTGCAATTGACTCTTTAAATATTCTGCTGAGGGACGAGTTGCTTGTTGCATGTCAATGCTAAATCTGCGAGCCTCGTCACTCCACCTTATATAATCGTCGCCGGCGTTATGAACTTTATCCCAGTCAATCTCACCGTCATCGTCACCATATTCTTTTTGCATTGCTTGGTAGTAATAATCGTCATTCTGTTCCCAGTCAGATATTATTTCCCACATATGATCTTGGGCAATATCTGCAATCTGATCAATATACTTTTGTAACACTTCATCAGGCATGAATAACATACTATTTTTAAGCTCGGGTTCATTCTCATAAAAGAATTCAAGTAATTCTGGAAATCTTTTAGTCAATAAATTAACTACATCTACGTCGCTGTCTTTCTCGTCCATGAATTGAGCCGAAGGAAAATGAAGTTGGTATTTCTCTTTAGCATACTTTGGATTCTTTGGAATAAGAATATACAGTTTACCCTGACGATTGTAATGATTAAAGTAGTTCTCTCCTTTAGTAGCAGCAGTGCACCAGTGTGTCTCGGCGCCGTATCGGCAAGCAGCGGCTTCATCGTGCGGGACAACTACAAGAACATCACCGTTTTCAAATACTTTAGATGCTTGACCTTTTTCTTGTACTTTTTTCTCAGTGTTATCTATGGCATCCAGATCATAGCCCACACGCATTGTTCCTTCAAAGTCTTCATAAGACTTGAAAACGTTGATATCATTGTGTTCCGGTCTGATCATACGTCTTCTTTTACCAAGATCATAGATTCCCAATATATTTCCCCGATTCAAGTCTTCTAAATTGACACCGCCGTTGACATACATTCTTGCTAACCAAGGTGTATATTGTTTATTTGTAGTAGGATCTTTTGTTTCGATGACGCTCAGCAAGTCTTCTAGAAATCTCGCTCTGACCGCAGGGTCTTTGATGAGGAGGCCAGCCTTTTCTCGGTTAACTTCTCTAAAACTACTTCTCACCTGATCAAGCGGACCCACATTACCTCGATCAGCCATTACAGCTTTTTCAGCTTTCTCGCTTCCAGAGATTATCTGAGCAGTTTTCTTACGATCATACTCAAGTAGGAATTCACGGGCCCTCATAACTGTTACTTAGTCAAGCCCTTCATGATAGAACTCTCTTTTTTCATACGAGTGCCGGCACTCTTTGGTGTGAACTTACGATATGATTGTCCGGCGTTCCCGCCTTGCCCCATGCCACCTGCGAATGCAGTGTCTTCTTCTATCTCGCCGGCTGATTTGGGACGATACGTTCTTCTTCCACCCGGCTGAACTCCCACTGGACCTGATGTATCCGGCATCTCAGTTAGAACTTTCTTCCAGAAACGATTAACACTTTCGGGTAATGCCGGATGATTTTTGTCATACATTTTTTCAGTATCTTTTTCCATTCCTTGTTTCATTACTCGTAATACCGCTTTCTCATTTCCCTGCATCTGGCGAAGTGCCTGTAAAGTAAGAATTGGATCAAGTGGAATGGGTGAGTCAAATCGAATATATTTGTATAGCTTCGGTGCTACTCTTTTTAATGTTGCATAAGCGTCATCATGTTCCGGTGTGATGAATCCACCTGTTTGATTAGCAGTTGTCTGTGTATCACTTATTTCGCTGATTGTCCCGTTAAACTGACGATCTCTCGAACACCCATCCGTATTAATCTTTATAACCTGCTCTGTCGCGAGTTTTCTATTATAGTCTTCTTGTACGTGTGGTCTAACTCGATCATATACGGCATCAAACAGTTTATCGGGATCAACACCTGCGTTTTTTGCTTCGGCTTCAATTGCATCGAGAATCATAGAATTGCTAGGGTTTGGACCTATATAATCAACTATATATTGAACTAACTGGTCAAACGTCATACGGTTGTGCCATTTTTCTGAGGCTTCTCGCAGTTCTTTCTTGATCTTGTAGGTTTTGTTTGGATGCTTTTTCTTCATCAGGTTGACACTGTTTTCCGCATCTTTGGGATCAACATACTTGACAGTTGGCTTGCCATTGGCATAGATCACTGAAACTAACTCACTTTCAGATAGCATGATGCCCTGCAATATGGCGCTTTCATTATTTTTGCTCTTATTTCCCCAGTTCTTTGCGCCCTTCTTGCGGCACTGTACTAAAGCACCACTGGCATAAGCACTTGGCCATACTTTGTATCGTGCTTTAACTTTATGATAGCAAGCATCCTGCTTTTCATTAATCATTGATTCATGCACAATAGGTCCACGACAGTTTGGGCATTCGTTGAATGGAATATCTTGATTCATCATGTCTTCGTTCTTTTTCTTTCCGGCACAATGTGCTTTTTGACTAAAGCCTTTTGGATTAGAGCAATTGATACTATCTTTGTATGATTGACTCCACTTTTCGTTTAATTGAGTATCTTCGTTTGTCTTTTTCTTAGTAGCTACATTTTTAGCCTGGCCTCGACGTTCTGGGTTTGGGTCTTCTCTGCGCTTCTTACTAGCAGCATACTTGCGACCCTTCTTACCTAAATTCTGTGCTTTCTTCTGCGGGAGGCACTTCGGCTTACCTTCACTATCACTGCCTCTTGCACAAGCTCCGCGAATCTTGCCATCAGGACCAAAACGAACCCACTTCTCTTTGAACCACTTACGTAGATTCTCGTCAAGCTGTTCAATGTCACCGAATTCGTCACTAGTCATTTAGTCGGCCTTCTTATTCTTGTCTTTTTCAGTGATTGGGCCGCCGGTTACCCATGCTTTGCAACTACGACTACCTGCACACTTGAAGTGTAAGAAGTTGCAATATCCCAAATCACTTAAATTGATAGTAGCATTAGGATCAATATTATCTTCATCGCCTTTGATACCACTTGCTATACAGTCACGCATACTATCACTGACATCAAATGCTGCACAATTTCCGCACATCATTGACTTAGCTGTGGGTTCGTCTACTTTAAATACTTTACTCAAGTCTTTCCAGTAGGAGCCGGGCTTATTTGGATTAGCTGGCCCGTACAAGTATTCATCAATCGCAACTTGACGATTCTTAAGATTTAAATCGATATCATGGGTGGCACGGGGGCAACCTTTCTCAACTGCTTCTAGTAGGTTGATTATGTCACGCACTTATCCTGCCCCTCTGCTAACAATCATGCTTTTACGAATAGAACTCATGATTACCTTCCACTATTATTATTTGCCACTGCGGACTCACACCGAACCCACTTCTCTTTGAACCACTAGTGGCTGCTCATGTGACTACTAGCCTTTTTTGTTCTTGTTAGCTAACATGCCACGTTTGTTAGCAGTCGCCCAAGCAATATTCTCAGCTTCTTTCTTTGACTTGCCTGTTTTTTCTTCAGATTTCTTGATGTGCTTTACCATTCGGTCAACTTTAGCACCTTCCTCTATATTAGTTCCGGTTAGTTGAGGTTTTTCACGAAGTTTCTTCATTACTTGCGTTTTGTAGTGCGGAACTTCTCTCTTTGATAACCCCGTAACAGCTGGTTTGCCATCAACTAGAACAGCCCAACTATGTTCATCGTTTCCGCCCCATTTCTTAACCGTGATTCTTTTTTCGATAGGGTCTGCTGCCTCGCCAACACCGCCACCGGCGATAACACCGCCGGTCATCTCACGAACTTGTTTACCCTCAAGATACTGACGAACTGAGTTTAGATAATCTGCTGCTTTAGTGATCTTAGCCTGTACCCAGCCTTCGAGTCCTTGATCTTCAGACACACCTTGAAGCATCTCAAATGTCTGCTTAGCATTCTTTGCTGCTTGGAATAAGTCACTGCGAGCCATCTCGACTTCATGATCTCTACGATCTTGATCGTGAGGAATAAATCCGCTCTTTAATCTATGCCCTTGTCCTGGCACGATGATCAATTCATCTTCATCTAGGTGTGCTTCCTTGATGCCTTTAGCGTCCGGTGATAGTTTCCCATTAAACATTTTTCTCACTGAATCCTTAGTAAATCTGCCCTTAGAATCTAACTCAGCATCAAACTCATCTTTACTTTTCTTAGTTTTCGCACTTTCAAACATATTTCCTGTTCGATCTCTGGCTGAGCCCTGCAGGCGCCAGTCTGACCGAATCCACTTTTCGGCGTCGTTGAAGCCAGACCTAGTATTACTGAATTGCCTAACTTTGCCGGTTGGTAAAAACTTAACTTTAATATGGGACTGCCTGCCTGTACTAGGATGTTCAAAACCCGTATATGTGGCTACAACATCTCCATTGTGTATGTACTTACCTGTATTTACTGTTCCAGACCAGTGTGAAGTATCACCACTACCATACTCGTGAGTCCATTCTTCTGACACACTTTTCTTACCTTGACTCATTCTGGGTAAAGCAGCCGGCGATTCTGAAATAGAGTCGGCAAGCTTTTTATTAGGCTCTTTACCAGTGAATAAGCTACCTGCTTTTTGATTAGGATAGACGCCTTGTCCAACGTTAGACCGTTTCAGTACCTTGACAATCATTGGCTGTGCTACAGTTGCGACCGAGCCGGCTGTTGTACTTTCGTAGATATCGTTAATTTTCATTGATAAAATCCATCGTTATAGAGTATATAGAGTATTTATCACTAGTTGCTTCGATTTACGATTGTCCATCCACGACATTGATTGTACCGAAATAGCCAAAAAGGTAGGGAAGATTAAATCTTCCCTACCTGTATTATAGAAACTTAGATTTCGTTTCCGTTTTCATCAATGATCTTGTAGCCCTTGGCCTTTTGAGCTTCTGCCCACATGGGACCAATCGTATCCAAAAGATGCTGCTGATTTTCCATGCAAAAAACATATGAACCGGAATGTCTTAACAAGACACGCTTGTCAACATAAATCTTGCCACCTAGGTCTCTAAAGTTCTCGCAGGCCGTCCAGTCCTCGGAATAATAACGATTTTGACGTACTGCGGTATCAAAGTACGTCTTCAAGTATTGATCATACATCGGGTCAAGACCAATATCGTTCTTGTACTGCTTGACTGCTGGATGAGAATCCAGCTTACCGAATACATGCTTCTTCATAAGAAGGAAGCCAGTGCCCGCTTTTGAAACTTCCTGTAGGCCATCAGCGCCCTCTTCAGCACCTTCAAATCCATTGACGACCCACTTGATTGGCATCGTCTTCATTGGGTAAAGTCCACCAATGACATCAACGTCACGATTTAGTAGAACGAGTAGATGCCAAGGTTCCCAACCAATATCTGCGTCCACGAAGAATAGGTGAGTCGCGTCCGGCATTGCCAAAAACTTTGCAGTGAGAGTGTTACGTGCGCGACTGATGAGTGATTCGTTCACCATAGTCTCAAGCGTCCAATCGATGCCTAACTGACGCGCAGTGTTAGCCCACTTGATAAAACTCATGAACGTAGATTCAGTCAACATCCCGCCGTAACATGGCATTGCGATGTGAACTTTTGTAGTACGTAGGAAGTCAACGTTAACTTGAATTTGACCTTCTTGCGGAGCTTGCTGTTGTTCTGTTGCTGCTTGATCAGCAATTTCTTGAATCTTTTCTACGGGAACAGTACGCTCTTCGCCGCTCGGTGCAGTAGTTGTAATCTTTGGTTTCTTAGCCATGAAGTCCTCTTCTAATGTAAGCTATAAAGATATTTACAACAGAACGAGGGTATGGATTTTTTTTATTTGACAGAAAGTATCATATTTACTGTGTTTTGGCTAGCCTAAGCCAATCATTAATTATCTTTCTTCTAAGTAATCATTGGTTGTGATTCGATCAGCATCGATAACTTTTTTGATCGCAGCTTCTAGTTTTTCGCGGCTCGGGCCATATGGACTCACCTGCACAAAATTGACGAATGTATACATATCTGTAGTATCAGGAACCTTAGTATAGACTGCATAATTTACTTTACGAACATCGTCATCTTCATCGACTTCTTTAGACAGATAATAGTTATTGCCCAAATCTCTAACGATGTCGATATCTCTACCATCTTTGTAAATTGGTTCTCTTGTACTTTCACTCTCATAGACACGCTTATTGTGTTTGTAGAGTTGAGTTTTAGCTTCGCTCAATAAATGAACGAATTTTGCTTTTTGTGCAGGAGTCGCTTCATTGATCAACGGTTTGATAGTAGCAATCAACCTACGAATGCTCTCAGTAATCTGCAGGTTATTGTCGAATGTTTGTTTCATCTTTTCTGCTGAATCTCCGTATAAGTCAGTTAGAATTCTCATTTTTTTCTTGGTATCGGCACCTGCATATGCCTTGCGAATAGCACTTGCGTCACGCATTGTTTCCCCCGCGATAGGAAACTCGGCTACATCAGTTGATAACACATATGCATGTTTAGTCATCGGCTGTGGGTTTTGCATCGCTTTTGCTGAGTAAGGTTGCATGTAAGGAGCAGAACCATCTTTCTTGGGCTTGAAACTAAAACGAGGATCCGGAGCGATGCCCATTGACGGGTCACCCTCCATATCTTTTTTGCTCACCCCAAACACTAGCATAGTATTATCAGGGTCGCCGCCATTCATTTCTACCTTATCTAAGTATTCCTTTGCCATATATGGATTACTAACTGCCATAATGTTCTTTGAAGGAATGCCCAAAGCAGAAGCCATCATAGCACGATCTTGTGATGAGAAAGGACTCTTTGGTTGTTCTTGTTTAGCTGAGATAGCAAGATATGTATTCGCCAAACCAAACTTCTGCGCCAACTGCTTAAAGCTAGCTGCGTGGCCTTTGTGCAGAGGATGGAATCTCCCGGGATATACTGCTATCACATTCATTGATTAATTTGCTTCTTTGCGTGCATTCTTTTCTTCAGTGATCTCGTTGCGACGAGTCTTGCACAACTTAGCAAGTTCACCTAATGCCTTACGGGCACGAGTACCAGCAGCACTATTGCCTTTGTTAAACTTTTCGTTTTCTGCGAGGAATACCTCGAACTGTGCTTTGATATTGATTGTAGTTTCCATTGTAATTCTTTCTAATAGCTTATCTTTACAAAATTTACAGCGCCGCCTTGAAAACCTTCAATCTTCGCTCTGACATAAACAAAATTGCCTTCGACATTTGTGTACACCCTAGCATTGGACGCGATTTGCGGAAGTGAGTTTGCTGCTGCGTTAGCATTTGCCTCTAACTCATAGACTTTGAACCAATCCAAATCTACGGGCTGAGAAGCTAGTGTGGCTTCCAGTACAATGTTACCTGTACAGTTGGTTAAACTTATGTTGACCGTTTGCAGGTCTTTATTACCTAGATAATATGCCGCGGCAGGACGTGAGTCGCCCGTTACTGTATACGGTGCTCCGTTTCCTGGATTAACGTATGCTGTTTGTGGAAATAATATTAGTGTGGTAGAAGCACTCATGCTTTTTCTCCACACTGCCCGCAAAATATTGCAGCAGAAGACCAACCAACCAAATATGTGTAGAATACGAAAGCCATTATGTGTTAGCGACCTCTACAATCACTCCCGGGCCTGCTAATTCCTGTGCCACTTGCTCCAATGCTAGTTGTGCATCTTCCGAAACAATGTGTTGCGTTGTATCTTCGTCTTTTACAAGTTTTGATAACCTAATAACGATGGCTTCTTCTATCATTCTAGCCATATTAATACTCCAAATTATATAGAGTATTTATCTAATTAGGATGATTTCTTTTCTAATTTGTAGGTTTTACCAATGACATTGGGAAACATCAGATGAATGTAGGTTAACATAGCTGGGTCGTTATAATCAATATAGTAATGATCATAAATCCAAATGTATTTGTATCCCCAACTGCTTAGGGGATACAAACATCGAAGAAAAGGATGATTCGGGCGTAACCCATCAGTTCGTTCTAGATATTCTACAAACGCTGGCCTAAACTCAGCTTCTACCCTTTTTGTCTTAAGATAGGACCTAAACTTAGCAGGAGGAGTATTCTTAAATAGTTTTACGCCATGTGTCACAATAGCTTCAGTTATGGGGCCGGCATTAGCCAGTAATTGAAATTGCTCAACCAGTGCTAAATCGTTGCTAAAGAAGGTGATACGGTCCCCTTCTAGCCTGAACTTATTATTCTCTCGATGCAAAGCAAGGAATATACTGATTTTTTCCCGATCAGTATATGATGTTGTATGCATCTCTGGCAGACTGATGAGGTTTCCCAGCTGTATACTTTCTTGACCTCTGGGTGTCCGTACACTAACTCTATACTTAAATTTATTGTAGTAAAGGATAGTCCGATCTTCAGCTTTGAATTTCAATGATGCCGTCATGGCCAATCCTTGCGTTTTGCTTTTGAGTAATTTGGAAAACAATCTCGTCATTTTCTAAAACTGCCATGATACTTGAATTCGCAATGCGCTCAAAGAGAATCTTCTTTGAGAGGGGAACGCGAATCAGTTCATCGATCTTGCGAGCGAGCGGGCGGGCTCCCATCTTACTATCGTATCCTTTAGCAGCTAGGTAGTCAACTACCGATTCGCTCAAATTAAGAGTGATATTGTGCTTTTCGAGCAAGGGCTTCTTGACCTCGTCGAGGAACTTGATAACGATCTTCTTGATAGCAAGCGTATCCAACTTGTTGAACTTACAAATCATATCAAGACGATTGCGGAACTCAGGTTTGAAGAACTGCTTGAGTGCTTTCTCGTCTTCATCGGTTTTTTCTAACATACCGAAGCCAATGTTATTACGCTCATTGTCTGCTGAACCAAGATTAGAGGTCATAATAATAATAGTGTTCTTGCATGAGACTTCCTTACCGTTAGAACCGGTGATGCGTCCCTCATCCAAAATCTGCAAGAAGATGTTGAAGATATCGGGGTGAGCCTTTTCAACTTCGTCGAATAGCATAATCGAATGAGGGTTCTTGCTCAAGTCTGAAATCAAACGTCCACCCTGCACCTGTGAATCGCTGAAGCCTACATATCCCGGGGGAGGACCAATCAAGCCACTTACGCTGTGCTTCTCTCCGTATTCCGACATGTCATACTTGAGAAGCGGCATCTCCAAATTCTTAGAGAGCAGCTTAGCAAGCTCAGTATTATGATGAATAAAACCATTTGAAGTTTGATACAGGTGAGAATCCGATACTACACTAAGATCATAAAATAACGTATCGTCAATTGGAACAACATCCAGAACAGAAACCTCGGACCCATTTTGCTTGCAAATTATATCTCCAGTCTGCAATGAATCAAAATACAGACATTCCTCACCATCGTGAATTAGGTGTTTATCGGCAGCAGAAATCGTGTCTCCTGAATCAAAGGTTATTTTTCTACCCGTAGTTTCTTTGGTAATAGCAGCATTCACTTCTACCCAATTGTCATTCTCATCTTTGATTTGAATTTCGGAGTTTAAAAATTGCTCATGTTCAGGTACGAATGTGGTCTTTTCATAAAGACTAATGAGGTTGAAGAGTTTTGCGATAGGTAGAGTGATTTCTTTCATATAATTCCCTTTGTGTTAGTGACAGTGTATTTAATATAATACTATAATACTGTGTTTTTCATAAAAAGTAAAGCTGTTTGTTGATTTTCTTGCCCAAATGATAAATAAACATAGGAGCAACATGTTATGGCAAGACGTTTAGAAACAAGACTCGAAGGCAGCAAGCCCTTTAAGGACAGAATCGGAAGACCATTAATTTCCGTTGAAATTGAAAGATTATATGAATTTCATCATAGAGTAGGCTACACTCCGGACAGGATACATGCGATAGTCCAATTTATTTTATTAGGATACGATGATTGGAGTAGTATTTGGAATAAATTAAAGACCTTGCACAACGGTACATTAGAATACCAAACTCTACTTTACGGAGATGTTATGGGCAAAACCAAATATTTGGAACTTAACAAGAAAAAAACTAAAGGATTTGACCATTCGTCTGATGCTCAAAGAGAGAAGGGAAAAAAATCAGCCAAGCTATCAAAAGGAAATAAAGAATGGAGTGTGCGCGGGTTGGGGTATTGGATCAAAAAAGGATACACAAAAGACGAATCATTAGAGAAAGTGAAGGCAATACAAATAACTAATTGCTTAGATAGATACATAAAAAAATACGGTATTGATGAGGGGACCCAAAAGTTTAATGATAGGAAGAATACTTGGAAAAAAACGATGAACTCTTCGATTATTGGCAAAAAAAGAAGTCTGGGACTATGGAGATACGTAGAAAGATACGGTGAAGCTGAAGGAGAGAAAAAATATATCGAAATGCGTATTAAAAGAAATTCTAAATGCAGTATAGGAAGAGCGTCTGCCGAGTCGCTAGATGCACTTTCCCCAATCATACGTATCTTAGATCAAAATGGTATTAATTACTATATAGGAATAGAAGGAAATAAAGAATGGTTCATATTCAATAAAAAAGAAAAAAAGATGTTTTTCTATGATTTAACTATACCTTCATTGGGGATAATAGTAGAATATCACGGTGAGGGATTTCATCCTAATCCAAACTGGGAAGAGAAGATGCTAACTGAGTGGAGACAAGTTAGAACAGGAAAAGGCGCTAAAGAAGTGATGGACTATACTAAAATGAAAAATCTTACTGCAATAGAAAACAGATGGACCGTATTTGAAATCTTCTCGTCAGAGGTTTCAAATACGGTCCCCAGGATAAAAGACGTTATACTGAAATCAATCCGTTCTTAACAGCAAAATTGTACATATCATCGGTAATTTTTACAGTAACTTCTTGCTCACCCGCCAAACACTTACCCGTACCTGTAGGTCCCAAGAACAAGAAACTTGCGATGGGCTTCTTATCATTGCCGATACCAGCGAATGATACATAAACCCGTTCAAGAACTTTATCTACTGTCTCGTCTTGACCATAAAGCTTATCCTTGACGTTTGTGTCAAGCTGATGAATACGATCAAGGTTGTCGCCGGACATTTTGTCCGCAGGGACCCCAGTAAACTTTTCAACTTGATCATAGATCAACTGTTTGGTGATGACTGCATTCTTGTTTTCAAGCACCCGCTGCTTTGCACAAGCTGCATCTAGCAAGTCAATCGACTTGTCGGGGTTCTTGCGGTCGTGAATATAACGATCTGCACTTTCGACTGCTGCTTCGATTGCCTCTTCGCTAATACTAACGTTATGGAAATCATTCAGACGGGTAGAAAGTCCACGCAGGATTCGAACAGTAGAATCATGTGAAGGTTCATCGATAGAAACACGATAGAATCGGCGCATCAACGCTCGATCCTTTTCGAATGATTCGTAGTATTCTTCCCAAGTCGTAGATGCGATTACCTTAAGGTTGCCCTTAGTGATAGCGGGCTTGATCATGTTAGAAAAGTCAACAGCTCCAGAAGTCGAGCCGCCGGCACCCTGCATAGTATGTGCTTCGTCGATGAATAGAATAGCCTTCTTCTTGACAGTAAGTGCCTGCAGTACGTGCTTTACCTTTTCTTCGAAGTCACCTCGATATTTAGATCCAGCAAGCAACGTGCCGATTTCAAGCGAGTAAAGTTCATGGTCTAGCAAGAAGTCTGGAACTTCTTCATTGACGATTGCATTTGCGATACCCTCAGCGATAGCAGTCTTCCCGACGCCAGGGTCTCCCACCATCAATACGTTAGCTTTGAATCGCTTTGCCAAAACGTTGATGATGTCATCGATCTCTTTAGTGCGACCGATCACTGGTTCTAGTTTTTCATTTCGTGCAAGCTGAGTTAGATTGATAGTATATTCGTCAAGAATCTCGTCAGCCTGGACATCACTGATGCCGCTAGCATACTCGCCGCCGCGATAGTTCTTTTGCCAATGAGCGAGAAACTCTGCCTTACCGATGCCGTACTTGAGCAGGAAGTAATGTCCATGCGAATTGCCTTCACTAGCGATACTCATGAACAGATCAATCGTAGCCATCTGTCGGCGGCCAGTGAACAAGACCTGAGTAACAGAACGGTTCATGACGCGTTCGAGTGTATTAGTACGCTTTGGCTGGCTGGCTGGGTCTTTAGATTCAATCGCGTGCAGGCCGTTAAGATACGCTTCGACTTCAGTGATTAGCATATCTGTGTCGGCATTAAAGCTGTTCAAACACTTCCTAAAAGGAGAGTGAGTAATCAATGCAAGAAGCAAATGTTCTACTGTGCAATATTCATGGTTGCGTTGCTTAGCAGCTTCAATTGCTCGTTCAATGATATTTTCAATTTCGGGCGAGGTCTGAATGGTACTTTTCCTTTACAAAACTATTTATTTTTACTACGATTGATACTATCAATTATATCATTGTCTATATTATCAGGGATGTATGGCTTGATCAATAGTATTTGGTCACCCATCGTGCCATCACGAGAGGGCATACCATAACCAGGTACCCTAATAACCTGAGCAGGTTGTGTATTGGGTTTAATTACAACCTCTATTGTTTTTCCATTAATGGTTTGAATTGGAACTTTAGCGCCCACAATCAAGTCTAGTACAGAGATAGTCAGTTGCGAATATAGATCACTGCCTTTCCGTTCATATCTATGATCAGGAGTGATGGCGAACTCAACAATTAGTGTTACATTGTTGATGATATTATCATAGCGCATCGTGTCACCGTTGTCAACACCAGGAGGAATTTTTATGTTGATGACTTTCACCCCTTGGGGGGTACTAAGCTGTATTATACTCTCGGTTCCAGTATATGCATCAACCAATGATACACCAAGACGAGTGCGCATCACTTGTTGCTGCTGTGCGAATGGGTTAGGTCTGTTTCCAAAAATCTGTCCGAACAAATTTTCTAGATCAAACGCATTACCATATACTGAGAATTCTTCTCCCCCACTACCGAATGGATTATGTTGCTGTCTAGATTGAGGGCTGTCGTATCGTAAACGCTTATCGGTATCACTTAATATTTCGTATGCATTACTGATTTCTTGAAACTTATTAATGTCGCCGCCGCGATCAGGATGATGCTGCATCGCAAGTTTACGAAATGCACTTTTAATTTCTTCCTGAGTAGCGGTGCGAGATACCCCGAGAGTAGTGTAATGATCCATTATTAAATAATAGCAGATTAGCTAATAGATGTCAATAATTACTTTACACTACCTACTTCGGTATTTATGTTAGTTGCACCCTCAATCTTTTCCTTAGTGCGACCATAAGCAGCGATACCGAGTACGGCGCCCATCGCGATGTGGAATAGACCAGCACCCTGTAGTGAGATTGGTTGCCATGGAGTTGTTACGCTACCGTTTGTTGCAGCCTGTAAGATAGACCAAGCAATTGGAAACAGAATGAAGTCGGTAACACAGACTGCCATGTACACCCATCCCATTGCGGGGCGCCATTTCTTGTTGACCCAATCTTCATTGTCATTCTTAACTAAAACATCTGCGTTTTGGGCAGCATTGTTGCCGGCTTGAGTTAATGCGGCGTTATTCAGGTTCAACATCTGATTTGCTTGCTCATTGCGTTGCTGTATTAGTCCAAAGAATTCTTTGTCATTTACCATTGAATCATAATGATTATCATTACGAGCAATGATATCTAACCCTTCTCCTACTTCTTTATTTGGTAACAAGTTAATCATATCACATTCCTGCCATTGCTTTTAGATTTTTAATGTAAGTATCTTCTTCGTATGCTAGACGGGTGGATTCTAATCCCGCAAGGTTTCTAACTTCATTCAATTCAGCGGTTTCGGCGGCGGCTTCGGCTTCAGTTTCGGTCCTAGCTGCGTATTCATTTGGATTCAGAATCATGTTTTGACGGATGATTTCTTCATCAGCATCAAAATCGGCGCCTTCGATCTCAACGGTCCAGTCTCTCATCTTGATTCCAGTTAGTGGCTCTAACTCAGAAAGTAAACGAATGATTCTGCTTGGAACCTTTGATCTACGTTCGATTTCGACAAATACGAGATATTCACCGGGCTCGATTTCACCATCACTAACACTCGCGTCTAGTACGAACTCATAGCCTCTTTCGAACCAAGACACTAGGTCTTCGGCTGCGAGTTTAGACTTAATATTGAAAGTTAACGTAACAATATTCTTATCTTTACCCATTTTGGCTGCATATTCATCGACGGTTATCTTGGGTTCTATCTGTCCCACCATATCCATATAGTCTAGGCTTTCATTTAGACGTATCATATTTTGCCTCAATTATATCTGCGTCGACTGGAATATAGCAGAAGACTGTGCTTGGTCTGCTTGAGTAGATGGACCACTATTTTCAGATTTGCCAGCTGCGGTATCTAAGTCTTCGTTGTAAGCATCTTCGATATCTGATAGATCGATAGTAGTATCAGCGAGATCGATAGTACCTTCTTTAATGTCATCCATAAGTTCAAGTGGAACCTGAATCTCAACGAACCAGACCTTACGTTTATTCATCTTTGGATAGCGGGTACCTGGTACAAAATCTTCATAATCTTTTACTTCTACGGGAACGTTTATTTCGCTCTTGCCAAAGGTAACTTTACAGCCAATATTAGTAAGTCTCCGTCCACCTCTTGGGTCAGGCATTAACTTGTGAGGCCACATAAAGATGCACTTAACAGAATATCTACCAAGTACGGGACCTTGAACAAGTTCACCGACAATCCAATTTTTGAACGCGTACACATCAGCTTCATCCAACACTCTTTCGAAATCTAATAGAGTACTCATGGAACCGTCGCTCATGTAAACATTCTTGATGGTATCAACAATGCTTACAAAATCAATGTCATTAAAGAAGGTGTCTGCTGGTAAACTTTTCATACACGTATTTATCTTTTTGGATTATTTACCGTAATTTTGGGTGTTCTTCCTGATATCAGATTATTATTTATCATCTAAAACTAATTTGCACTTGCTCATAGTTTACTCAGTTGAAGTGTTCTAAGTAACTTTGAGAGAAGAGTTCACCTCTCATGTATCAGTCATTAGGAGACACATGTGACCAAACGCAAAACTAGCGCATTGAGACAAAAAGATACTAAATCACACAGATATGGAGCCGAAAGTAAACCACTTGACACTAGAGAATCAAAAACCATCGACTTTAATCAAACCCTGCCCCGTAGGGCCAAAAAGCCCATCGAATTAATACCTCAGAGTATAAATCAGGAAAAATACATCATCGCATTGACCGACCCTGAAACCGATATCGTTATGGTCAGTGGTCCTGCGGGAACAGGCAAGACATATCTAGCAATGCTAGCTGCTATAAAAGCCATGAGACAAGGAGATTGCGAAAAAATACTGTTGACCAGACCTGCTGTTGCGGTTGACGATGAGAAGCACGGGTTCTTGCCCGGCGACTTAAATGACAAGATGGAACCCTGGGTCAGGCCTTTGTTCGACGTACTAAGAGAGTTCTATACTACAAAGGAACTCGATTATATGGTCGAAGAACAAGTAATTGAAGTTACCCCACTCGCCTTCTGTAGAGGGCGCAACTTTAAACATTGTTATATTATTTTAGACGAAGGACAGAATGCAACACCCAACCAGATGAAAATGCTAATGACTAGAATTGGTGAGGGCAGTAAGATAGTCATTACTGGTGATGTAGAGCAAACTGATCGTAGAACAACCGATAATGGGTTATTAGACTTAAAAAATAGGATTCAGCAACACAATGTCCCGGGCTTCTCAGCCTGTGAATTTGATACACGAGATATTAGGAGACATAAAATCATTGAACATGTTTTGGAACTGTACTCTTAAAGAGCAACTGCCCTATTAAGACAATTAACTAGGAGAGTTAACCTCTCCTAGTTATATGTTTTTACTTGCGTCTTGGAGCTGGTCTAGTAGTTTTAGGCTCCAATGTTTTTTTTAGCCGCTCTCTATTCTTAGTAATAGGAGCTTCATTTTCCAACTGAACAATCAAGTTAGGATAAATCTTAAGATAGTATTCGCGCATCTTGTCGAAGGTAGTATCATGTTCTTTACCTTCAATGATACACTTGACAATCTTTTTTTCAGCAAAATCTAGAATAACGTTGTTACTGGCGAGGTCTGAGTCACGTACTCGTTGCGAGATTGATACCATCTCATCAATCTGCCCATTTACCTTCCGCAAAAAACTGATTAAAAGGTATCTCAATAATATTTCTCCACTTCTTCTGGATTATCATAGTTTACATAACGATCTGCTTCGTCATTCCAATGTCGATTGTCAACAAATGAGACATAGATGAATCTACGAAGTAACCCGATATCAAATACAAGCCCGGCATGTGACTCTCGAATAGAATATCTAAGACTTCCGCCGATGAGAAAATTACCCATCCTGCTGATTTGTATCTCTAATGTCTTGTTTTTAGTTATCGGCCAACTCTTATAGAAATAATCCTTGCTATATTCAGGATCAAATTTGAACGGCCAATTTATGTATGCTGATAGATAAATCATTCTTTCTCCATATAACCTGCTATCTTGATCGTTATTTCAGCTAGAACAAAGCTCTGCTAACGAGGCCGCGACGGATATTTCCGGGATACCCACTAGTGGCAAGTTAGCTAATCCATTACGAATAATGATGATTGCTGCGTCTTTTTGTTCAGGTGACTTCCCCCACAGATCAAGATTGTCATATAACCAGCGATATGTATCTTCAACCCTAGAAGGATACAATGAGATATATTGCATAATTTGTTGACGACCTTCAAGAATCTTACCAGTCTTGAACAGATTAGTGGCGGCGATGAGAATCTCATCTTCACTGTTTCCGATAGACTGGGGTGCCTTCAATGTACCGGACTTAGAATTGTTCTGCAATTGATTGAGACACTTACGCAAATCTGGATATGCAGCACGAACGTATGTGTCGAGAGTATCTAGCTCAAAATCTACGTTCTCAGCAACCAATACTGTTGCTGCACGAGCGGTAAACTCATTCAGATCGGGCTTTGCGAGGTGAAACTTGAAACAACGAGATTCACGCAATGCAGGAATGATCTTGTGTTCATAGTTACAAGTCAGAATGAATCTAACTGACGAAGCGTATGCTTCCATATCGTTACGCAACGCAGCTTGGAACGCCGGAGTCGTATAGTCAGCTTCATCCAGTAACACGACTTTAAACTTGCCGAATGGCATTGTTTGAGCAAAGTTGTTAATCTTATCCTTGACGATATCAACCCCGTTCTCGCGTGACGCATTGATCTCAAGGACATCATACTCTTCGATCCCCAGTTCGTGAATAAGAACTTTAGCAAGTGTAGTCTTGCCAGTACCTGGATCTCCTGACAGTAAAAGATGAGGAATAGAGCCTTCTTCTATCCAACTCAATACCTGTTCTCGCTGACGATCATCTACGAACACGTAGTCATCGACTGAGTTCGGGCGATAGCGTTCAACCCAAAGGATGTTTTTCATACTTGGTTTCTTTCGTTGTCATGTGATTTATTATAGTCAATTACGTCGGAAAGTCAATGTCGTTGATTGTTTTATATGCCCTATAAAAAAGATAGGCGGCGACCACGATTGCACCTAATGTCATAGGAATAATTTTCTTTTTCATGATTCTATGTTACTTGCTGTATATTGAAAAGTCAATAATGATCGTACCCATTATTTGGAAAATGATCAGAGATGCACCGACAATAATAATTGATTGACGAGGTCATCAACCCCTAGGCTTAATTTTCTCATCTCTGACTTAAAGTTATTCTAATACTCTTTGTCTGTCATCGTATAATCGTTGACGTATTCTTCACTTACTAATAAAATGTCATTGGGGTCTACCTTACGGATTACTTTCTCGCCTTCGTCGTCTTCGATGGTCTGACCACGACTCCAGCGACCGTGTGCTATCATAATATAATCGCCTACTTTAACATCTTGTACGTCTGGGCCAACAGCATATACCTGGGCCCAACGGGGACGGATACCTGCACTTTTCATATCATCATCGAGAAGAATAAGTCCTCCCCTACTGATACGTTCTCTAAACTCCATGCCGCACACTAAAATAGTGTTTTTGATTGGATGTAGCTTACGTAATTTAGTTCTAGTTATGTTAACTTTTTCAGCCATGTTTATTTAGTTTTCTTTGGTTCCGGGCGAACAAATTCTGGAGCTTCACTTGCTGGCTTCACCACGAAGTTAAGCTTTTCTTCTGCTACTTTGAGTGCTTCGATTTCCAAATCTTCGTCTAACGTATCCTCAAACTCTAATTCTTCGGGCAGAAGTTCTACTTTGGTTTCTGTGTTGTCAGCGACCTCAGCAGGTAAGTGATCAGGCTTCACTATGCTATCTGTCTTAGTAGTGACAGTGCGGTGATACCCTTCTACAACTTTTTTGGTTACCGGAACAACAATCCTTCCCTGAGCATCAATAGTATCTCCTCTGGCATTTACTTTCATGTTGCTTACCGCTCGAACTTGTTCATTCATATTAACAAGCCGACCCATGTCAACTGTTCTGCCTAATGCTGTTCTATGCTTTGCCATATTATACAACTCCTCTATATTATATTTATGTGCGAGAAACTACGATTATTTTAAAAATTCGTTGACATCTAATTGATAAAATAAAGAATTGATTTTATGAACCCCGATGAGGAAAAGCACAAAACTTGCTACGCTGGACCCGCGACCCACGCCCCATACTAAGTTATTGGCTCTCATCGTATCTACGAGATACTTTAAGTAACGAAGAAGCATAAACATATCTCGTTCTTGATAAAGAAGCAATTCTTCGCCTGCACGTTGTAACTCTGCTTCAGTTGAACACTGATCTAACACGAATTTAGCGATATCGAAGTTTTTATAATCATCAGGAATGAACCAATTTAATTGCTTTTCTTGATCAAAGTCAGTGATAGACTGGTCGCTCGTCAGGTACTGAATCATTTCAGGGGTGTTTTTCAAGTTTAATCTTGTATCGAAATGTATTGGTTCGGATACGAACACTCGCTTTAGCGTAATATTTGGATCAGTCATGTACATGTCGAGTAGTTCATGTTCAGAGTAAATAAATTGTCCAAATTTATCTGTAATCATATAGTAATAATACATGATTTACCGCAAATTGTCAACCTATTTTTTAACTCTTTCCTTCCAAATTAATCCTAGCTCTACCCAAACTTTTTTGGCAAACAGGTTTACTATTTTGTCATTCGCATCTTCATTTTCGCCGACACTGCCGTCAGCTTGGTTCCACCAAGCCTTCTTACTAAATGCACATTCTGCCACTTCGGAAACAATATTGTATTTTACTCCATCACTCAGGGATGATCCCAAAACCATATCAGTAATTTTTATTCGGCCTTCGGTGATCGCATTTAACTTCAGAAGTAAAACCATGGCAAATATCTGGTCATGTGGATCATCTGGAAGTTCGCATACTTTTAAATTAGCATTCTTGTACAGTTGAATAGCAGTAGTGTCCTTACAATTTACAATTACTGCATTCTGTATGACATCAGATAAGAAATATGTTATCCTATCCATAGCTATATTTTTTTCCCTAGCCGATTCGGTCTCGACTAGTATAGAAAGTACGATTTCATAGCTATTAATGTGGTACTTATTTTCAAAATGTATCCCAGTTTGAAAATAAAAGTCTTTTTCAATTCGCGTATTCACTGTTTATCCGACTGAATGTTGATTTTAGTATCTATCTTTTGTTTAACGAACAACTCGTCCATTTTTTTAGTGAGTTGAGTACGATAGCTTTCTAGTGCCATTTGTAATTGTTGTATAAGGGCCATGTTACCAGTTCTATGTGCAAAACTTAGTTTTGTAGTAAGTCCTGATATAGTTTCGTGAAGTTCTTCGGTTGATTTACTAGTTAAATCAGCCTGCTTAATGAATGGATGTTCCATGTTACCAAGATGTCAAGTTAATGCGTTTCCAGATATCATTGCCGCCGGTATAACAAGTTGCAACACAATTTCCGTTCGCAGTGGTCAATAGTACTTCAGGTCCAGCAATCCCATTAACTCTAGTACGGCTAACTGTAAGTTTACTATTACCCAAATCGTTAGACTTGACATAATAAACTATATTTCCTTCTAGTCCGCCGAACGTAGAGCCAGTAAAGATGATAGGTGAGTTTACTTCTAGGTAGGTTGTGTTTTCTAGTGTAATCAGATTAGTAGTTGCAGTCGTATTAGTAGTCTGCCTAGCATACGTAGTTGAGTTATACTTGTTAGTCGCAACATATAGATATGATCCAGGATTGAGATACATATTGCCCGAAGCATTGGCGAGTACTACCATACTACCGCTTGGTGTAGCAGAGATAGTTATTGAGTTGGTATCTGCGACTTCTTTAATATAATATGTATTTCCAGGAAGAAGATTTGCTCCACCAAACGTACTACCGGTAAATGTTAATGGCATGTCTCTATAGAAACCAGCTGTATTAGCAACCGTCAATACATCGATTGCCCCGTTTATAGTCGTAGGTGTCGCCCACTGAGACGTGCTGACTCTCCATAAAGAACCCGATCCGGATCCAGCAAGATTCTGTACTACCCAAGTATTTGCAGTGACTCCAGATCCTGAAAGAATCATGCCTTCTTGCACAACTCCGGATGTTTGCACCCCTACGTAAAGAACAGGGTTATTAGTCACAGCAGCAACATAGATTCCTGTCTTACCGTCGATTGGCCCGGAACTTACAGACTGACTCTGATTTACTACCCATTTGGAGCCTGAACCTGATCCAGATGTGTATCCGGTGATGTATGTATTAGCTGCCGCGCCTGACAGTATCATGCCTATATTCACATTGCCAGTAACAAGTGTACCTATAGTAAGTTCAGTACCAACGATAGTACTTCCTGTAGTCGTAAAAACGTTTGCAGTGATAACCGTAGGGACATTAGCAGTTTGAGTTACCCGTACTTGACTAACTGAGGCACTTACTGCAACATCCCCGTTAACATCTCCTATCAGTCCAGTGGGGGGCGGGTCACGAGTGATGATTTGAGCAGTCTGAAACGCTCTATTTACTGGGGAAACTGTAATAGTGTTTCCGCAATCTAACGAACTGAATGTGTACTCCATGATACCAACATTAGCAGGAGCAGTAATCGTAGCGGTGCCGCTAATGTTAGCGTAATTTTCAAGTATAGTTACACCATAATTATTGTTGGACGAAACACATGCACTTGGTAATGAAATAATAGCGGCAGTGTTAGACACTGTTAGTCTTAATACAACATTACTCTCGGTATTAGTAGGAGCCCAGCCTCCAAATTGAAACGCTACATTTCCAGTTACTGCACCATACTGTACGTCAGCACGATTCACATCTACTAGTATCGTCCCAGAGAGTGCATTTCCCAGATTGTAAGTTGTTGCCCTGAATCCACGCGTTGAAGCATTACTGATTAACGTATTTGCCATATCGTTGTTCAAAGTAGTGTTGTTGAGTGCTGCTTTAACTACGACTTTAGACTCTAAATCAGTGAGTTCGGTTGCAGCCGTATTGATATTTGTTCTGATGGCAGCAAAATTATCACGGAATGGTTGAGAACTGTTGTTCTGACCCGGTACCGGATAGTTTACGTTGATTCCGTTTGTGTTTATTTGGCTCATAATTCTCTATTTCCGTCTTCTATTTAGTATTGGGTACTGCCCGGTAAAATTGTTTTACGTGGAAAGAGGGCGTAAAAGTCTTTCGAGTCAAGTGGGTCAGGAACAGGAGTACCACTAGGTAGACCAGTCCAAGCTGCCGGATTAAGGTTTTTATCATAATTATACGTGATACTTTTGTCAACTGTAAATCTATCTATCCTGAAGTTAATCGTGTTAAGAGTTTTTACTTGTCCCGCTGAGTCTTTCCACTGTGTTTCGATGTTGTTCTTGATAATATCAGCATATCCAGGTTTGGTATAAGCAATTACCCAAGCAGGAACGAATCCTGTGGTAGACCCATTTCTTTGCTGGCTGGTCATCCAAACGGGAAGTATACTAGAATTGTAGTCTTGTCCTAAGACTTGACCGACGCGAGATCGCATGTCAGGGAGAGAATTCGGATATAGTATTCTAGCATAACCGGGCGAAAGACTAGTATAGTATAGACTTCCGTTTGTAGCAGATACATAACTAGTAAATATATTAGTTATGCTAGTGTACCATGGCCCCAGATTTAATGGAATAAATCTTGGCCAATAAATTTCTTCTGGTATGCTTACTCCATCTGGATTAACTAAGTTGTCAACAATCGTACTATACACGACTTCATAGATAATATTGCCATTCGCATCGCGTGCAACGGCAGTGTTTAATTCACCTAATGTAAGGTTTCTCCAATAATGATTCCTAGTTATGGCAGCAACATATTCGTCGAAGCTACTGGCATAAATGCCATATGCATGTTCATATATGACACTAGTTGCTTTACCGAAATACGGGTCATTCGGCCGGTACAAATAATCATCAGGAATCAAAATGTTGTCTTCTAACAAGGACGCAATGAGATATCGATCTTCTACACTAGGCGAACATTTGATGTATAACGTATCTGTTGGTTGATTGAATTCCTGAAACACTGATAGAGTAAATTCTCTCGTCGATTTTATTACAGGATAGTCGGGAGAGAAAGCTTCAATCGTGAACGTGAAATCTGTAATAGTAGCTAAAGATAAGAGCGCAGTTGTGGGTTGATATGCCACTACGCCTGAAATTTCGCCGTTATCTAATAATACAAGATTGGGAGGAAGTTCACCTTCTATCACTCTATATGTCAGTGACACGTCAGAGATTGCTGAAACGTTAAGCAGGCTGATTGATCCATTGTTGATTTGACCCAAATCATTCGCTGTGGTCCATATTATATCACCTGAAAGGCCATTGCTTATTTTTAGTGAGAAATTGATGGACGGAGTAGAGATTGTTGGGTTTGTGGCTTTTCTTGCTGAAACACTGAAATAATATTCGCTGATACTATTGTCCGCAATAACAGGATTACCTGTAAGCCATCCTGTCTCAGGGTCTCCAGTTAACCATTCGGGCAAATCTGAGAAAGCGTATTCAAGTGTATTTCCATCAAAATCGTGACCCATCATTCTGAATGAGAAATAATTTTCGCTCGCTGCCTGTCCTGCATATGCAGGCGTTGTCAAGGGATAGGTAATTCCCGGAGTTACTGTACCTATAGGTGGCAACAAATAGTATCTATAGTTCTCTTGATCTGCTGATATGTCATAAGTTGGTGGCCTGGTATTGTATAATGTAGGCACCCGTGAATTTGGTGGATAGCCTGGACCGCCAAAACTTACCGGAGTGTTTTGATTTATTACTGTGATAGCGTAAGAAGTAGTGTCTTGTCCTAAGGGGCTTTCTAGATTTAAAGTGACCGAATATGTCTGTATAGTTGGCTGTCCTACTTCTACTCCGGGTAAGGTAACTGTCATGTTTCCGACTGAATTACTCAACGGGTATATAGGGCCGTCGACAGTAGTTGATATAGTAAACGTAGTTTCATTTAGGATTGACTTGATGTAATACGTTTGTCCAAGAGTTACACCGCCGAATACTGAACCGCTAAATTTGATTGGTCTACCTATAGAAAAGTCAGCCGTGCTAAACCCAATAATATTATTAGAACTAATTGTAGTCGCAACAGTAACTACTGTGGGTAAAGTAACATTAAGTAAAGGAGGAGCAGCATATCCTCTGATAATTCCAGATGTGTTTATCTCTATTCCAGGTGGTAATTGTCCCTGAACTACTCTGATAGCGACTGGATTAGTTGGAACTGGATTAGTATATCCTACTTGCAGTTCTACCCAGGTGCTATCATTTACTACTATGGGACCGATCGAATCTACAAATTGAGGACCCGATACGCCAGACACCTCCATAGAAAAGGTTCGGTCTCTAATATTTTGTAGATTGTCAGTTACTCGAACCACAAAATAATATATAGTATTGGCTGTTACTAATCCGGGCGTGCCAAAAATCAATCCGGCTTCATTCATCGTCACCCCTAGAGGTAAATTTCCGCTAATAATAGCATATGACACAGTGGTCGCAGGTAATACTGCCTGCGCTTGCAGTTGAAATGCAGTAGCCATCACTACATTAGAAGGATATGAACCTATACTACCTGCAATTGTGATCCAATTGGGCTGTGCCATATTATTCCTTATTAGCTCAACGCTGCTAAAGCGAGGGCATAATGGTGCTTTCTATCTGCAAGCCCTATCGTTCCTCCGTTGATGCGTCTAGTAAGCCCAATGAAGTCACCTTTATCAGCATAGATATTTAACTTATTTACATTCCAGAACCAACCCGCTGACGCCACTGCACCGTGCGGTGTTTCTATATATGCAATTGCTTCATCTATCGTTTTGTTAATAGACAATGCAAATCTTGTATAATTTTGTCGTCCGGTTAACTGAATGAGGCCGCGACCACGGAACTTATATCCATCGCCCGAAGATTCAGGCCCATTGCTCATGCGATTTGCATAGACCTTATTGGCGATCTTCGCTGGTTTTTTCGCGTATGGTACTGCCGATTCTACTGTAGGGAAATATTTCTTGAAGGTTTTATTCAATCCTGCAACTGAATAGTTTAAATTTTCTTTGGTGACATTAAAGCCACCGGATTCGTGTGCTGTCTGTGCTAAGAATGCCGCTATTCGTCGTGAATTTTCAAACAAGCCAAAATGTTCACCAATAGTGTTTAATGGTTCGACATATTTGGCCAAGACTACTTCTTTTGTTCTCGGGCAAATGTCTTTTAATAGCGTGAGGGTTATTTTGTTCATGTCTGTGCCTTATGGGTTACCTTGACCGCGACTAGCTTTAAAGCTTCGGCGCTTATGCTTATTCATAGTACTGAATTTTATTGATGATGGGTTTCCTCCAATAGTAGTTTTACCCTTCGTTTGATTTGAAAAACTGATTTTATTTCCGCCGGATGATCCGATTTTTGTTTTAGCCATTAGTAATTCCTTTCTTAGGCGTATGTTGCACCGACTGAGTACCACCGAGTAGTAGTAGGAGCGACGAATTGTAGTGTTGCACCGGCAGTGTGAGTAAATGCCGCATTGGCTGCAAGACTATTGATTGCTGCACCGGATGCTGGATAGACGAGCATTGCATTTGCAGTCGAGTTAGTGATGGTAAGTACCATACCAGCAACTGCCGTCGGCAAAACGATTCCATTTGCAGTAGACGGAACACTACTGATGAGATTGAGTTCTTTACTGATTGCCGTAGCAGTACCTTGGGTAGTTCCTGCTGCTGCGATGCCTGTTCCTACTGACCGAATAAGATAAGCAGATGCAATTACGTTTGAACCTGAAATGTTACCACTTACACCCAACGTACCGGTAATGTTAGCACCAGTTGAGGTAGCAATGATTCTTGCTCCACCGACTGCATTGATAGTGACGTTTGCGTTATTAGTAATAGCTACGTTCGAATTGCCGTTCTGCAATAATCCACTGTTGATAGTAGTGATGTTACCTGTGGTAAAGATTGCGGTAGTAGCACCGATGTTGCCGACGTTTGCGTTACCGATAACACTTAACACGCCTGCTGTTGTTAGATTGCCACCACTTACGTTTCCTGTTGCAGCAACGACGCCTGCTGTTGTTAGATTGCCACCACTTACGTTTCCTGTTGCAGCAACGACGCCTGCTGTTGTTAGATTGCCACCACTTACGTTACCGGTAACGGTGAGAAGATTAGTAGATTTGTTAAATGTCAACCCTGAGGTAGCGTTTGCGTTACCGGTATCATTGAATATTACCTGAGTATTTGAACCCGGAGCAGTTAGTGTACCGCTAATGTTACCTACAAATGTCGTTGCTATAATAGCACCGTTTGCTAAGTTTGCACTGATACTTGTATTAATAACTACACTTGAGTTGCCGTTCGCACCTGATGTGGTAAAGGTTGGGTAAACCGTAGTTGCAGTTGATGTGTTTTGTAATAATGCTGCTGCATTGGTTGCTGCTCCAGCAGTAGCTACACTTAAGTTTGCTACTTGTGTAGTTGAAGTCACTACGAATGGAGCAGTACCAGTTGCTATGTTAGAGATCAATTGTGGTGCGGTTATGTTTGCGGTAGCGAGTACTTGTGCAGTACCCAAATTACCAACGTTACTGTTACCACTTACACCCAATGTACCGGTAATGTTAGCACCAGTTGAGGTAGCAGTGATTCTTGCTCCGCCAACTGCATTGATAGTGACGTTCGCATTTGCTGTTATAGTTACGTTCGAATTGCCGTTCTGCAATAATCCGCTATTGATAGCAGTGATGTTACCTGTGGTAAAGATTGCGGTAGTAGCACCAATGTTGCCGACGTTTGCGTTACCACTTACACCCAATGTACCAGCAACGTTTGCACCAGTGCCAGTCACAACAACAATGTTGGCATTACCTACTGCACTAATGTTAACGTTACCATTTGCTGCAGGAATACGAACACTTGAGTTGCCGTTGACTACTGAGCCAGAAGTAGCAACATTGAGGTTAGCTACCTGTGTAGTTGAAGTAACAGTTAATGGAGCAGTACCAGTTGCTATGTTAGAAATATATCTAGTAGCCGATGATACTCCCGTTGCATTTAAGTTGCCTACATTAGCGTTGCCGTTTAAAGTTAGTAATTTAGTGGAATCATTGTATGTAAAATCAGGGTCACCGTCTAGTAGATTAGTATTATTATATTGAATAGTCGAGTTAGAACCACCCGCGCCAACACTATTGCCGGCAATTGCAAATGAGACGGCCCGGCCCCCCTCTTGGTAAACAGCGGCCGATAAACTAGTGGCCGTTGATAGTACTACTACGTTTCCGGCTACTCCGTTGGCTAGCAATTCACTAGATACTGTCATCGTAGTGGTACTAGGTGTAGATTTTACATAATACGTTATATTAGGAAGTAATCCTGTTAGATTACCGCCCGAATTAGATGTGATGTTTCCAGTAAATCTGACCGGAGCATTGACCGTCAACAATGCTTGCACGTTTGCAGCAACCGTAATAAGATTAGTGTTTACTGTAGTAGCACTTACGGTTGTGTAGCCATATGCAGTATACGCAGATGAATTTACGGGAGTAGTCAACGAAGAATCGGTGTATAGTGAAAACGTATTAGAAGTCAACACATTGGCATAATAAGAATTACCATTTAATTGGGTCATTCCTACTGCATTAGTAATCGTAATTGCAGCGCCATCGGTGAAAAAATTGTCTTGTGTAGTGGTGACTACTGCCGGGTTAGCCTTCGTTACATTTTGAATATACGCCACAATAGTTGACTTAGGAGTCCAAGATAAATTTCCTAGACCGTCTGTTTCTAGCACATATCCAATACCGCCGCCTTCGATATTAACATTTGACACATTTCCTAGCGTGATCAGGCCACCCGCATCGCCGCCACGATTGACCCAGTTCGAGCCATCGTATACAAGAGCTTGCCCGTTTGCTAGTGTTACTGGATTTATATTTAAGTTGCCTATCGCACCTGTGATTTGACTGAAACTTATATTTGAATAAGCGGTCATCACTTCGATGTTTTCGTTGGGTGTAGTTTTACCGATAAAAAGTCTTTTGGTGTCGGTTGCCCATCCCAATTCGGCTTCGGCTAACTGCGGCAAGTCAACTTGATTACCTGATCGATGCTGTATCCTAGAGATTTGCAAGATGGCCATTATAAATTATCCTCTTTATAAGACCAAAATCGCTTCCCGTCAATAGACATACCATTGGATAGTAGTTCTATACTATCGTTCTCTAGCGTATTTTTTTCAAAATTTTCTTTGCCGTGATTGTTGACGGCATTGGGTAGAGCTTTGCCTGACCCCAAATAGGATCGGAGATTATTAGCATCTTTGCTAATAAAACACTTACCTAATAAATTATTGGTGGTTTTGTAAACGATCATACGTATAACCTAATCCTTGATTACACGTATTTATCTTAGTTGAGACGAAACCCTTAAACGAATTTAGAATAGTATTGTTCTAATCGCTTATACCACATATCCTGATACTTATCGTATTCGTTACCTTCGATGACGAACTCGATATACTGTGGTTTAGTCCAAGTATTGTTTACTAGTTCTGGCTTGACACACATAAAGATAACACCTTTGCGTATCTTAGTATTATACACTTCATCGTGTGCAGTTCCATATGCAGCAGTCTGAACAAAGTAGTCATCGATCCATTCTCGCTTCTTTACTTTGTTTGATTGTTTATGATCCATGATAGCTTCTGCACCAGCATGTATTCCGCACAAATCAGTAGTGCCTGCATAGACTTCGGGGAAATATAATGCAACTTCGGTGCCCCAATATTCGTTGCAGTTAACTAATCCATGTTCGATGATCTGAGTTGCCATCAGATGGCTTTGCTGACTATATGGATTGCTGCCCGGTGAACCGGGATCGTCATCTTTGATGTAGTTTTCGATCCACTTGTGCATCCTAGTACCTCGATTCGCGGCTTCAGAAGTGATCTCTGCTGCTCTCTTGTGACCTATGTTGTTACGCCAATTCTGTAGAGCTTGTTTAGATTCTTCAGATTTTGTTGCATCTAGGATCGTGGTTACGCTTGGAACTTTGTTACCGTCGGGGGTAAGATATCGACGCTTACCATCGACTTCTACCTTCTCCATCGCAGCGTATGGAAATTTGTTAATCAGTGCCATTATATCGTGAAACTTTCTCCGCAACCACAATAGTCGGTCGCATTAGGATTGATAAAGCTAAATTTCGAATCAAAATCTTTCTGTAAATAATCTATGATTGTTCCCTTCAAGTACTCGACTGACTTAGGGTCAACAAACAAGACAAATCCATTTTGAGCAAGCGTGATGTCCGTGCTTATTGCAGTATCGACGTAATCTAGAACGTAAGATAGTCCAGAACATCCGGTATTTTTCACGCTGACTCTGATGCCTATACCAGAGCCGCGCTTCGATAGATGTTGTTTGATTTTTTCTTCGGCGTGTTTAGTTAATGTAATCATTACAATATTTACTTTATTCTATAGTATAGATCAAGTTATTGCAAACGTCAAGTTTTATTTCATTGCTCTTTTAGCCATTTTAGCGACTGTGTTATTAGCGTCACTGTCGGGTAATTCTGGAGCGGGGGTTCCCTGTTGTCCCTTAAATACTATTTTGTCTCCCTGGATGTTCTTAATAAGGTCTTTTAATGGCGGAGATTTGATCATTCCATACAAGTCTTCAACATCAAGAATAACATCGTAATTTTGAAAATAATTCAATAGGTCTTCGACGGTGTAATCGTCTCCGAGTTCCCCGTCTTTGAGATCCTGTGCTAATTGATTAGTCAATGCTACAATTTTAGCAACGAAGGTTCGGTCTTGATCTAGTTCAAAAAGAAGCATTTGGTTATCGCTTCATTCTTCCTACGCTGCTCATCGAAGCATTTGGTTCTTCCGGGCTACCTAGATCAGGCATCGGAGGAAGGTCTTCCTCTGCTGGAGCTTCGTCGTCCAAACCAAAATCTACTTCTTCGTCCCCCATATCAGGTTCGCTTCCGAATTCATTCATATTACCTTGACCAGTTAAACCGTTAAGTGCGTTTGTCATTGCGGTTTTTGCTGATTGAAGCGCAGTGTTAAGCGTCGCCAGTGCGCCACCGGCCTGTTGGTTGTATGTGTCACTTTCAGTAACCCCGATTTCAGATTGAATCGAGTCAACAATGGCTGGTAATTCTTTGACGAGCATATCGTTAACATCTTCATAATACTTCTGAATCGAGTCAACCATGTCTTGCGCCGCAAGAATAACTTGTGATCTATCTACTTCTTCGTTTTCGAACACGATACGAGGAGTCTTAGCTACTCTCAAGTGTTGAGATAGTACTTGTTCCATAAACTTCAACTTCAAATAAGTTGGATCGTTCAGTGCTGTATGAAACTTGGGTGATCTTCTAGATTCGTTGATAAGGCTATTTACTCTGTTAAGCATTGCACGAGTCTTTGCTTGGTCTAGTTTAGATACATCAAAATTCATAGCAAAAGACTCGTGCAATGCTCTAGCCGCTGCGTTCTTTTTGTCAAAATCATTAAGTTTCATGAGTAGTACTCTTCCCGTGTTGATATAGTATTTATCACACCTAGTCTAAAAACTTGGACGTTTAAGTTTTTTAAACCTAGTAGACTGGATGTGCTTACAGCTATTTATATAATAAGTGAGTTCGTCGAGAATACCTCTACGCTTCGTCCTATCTTGTTGCAGTTTAACAGTGTATATGAAATTAGATTCAGTAGTATTGGACATTTTGATCAAACGTTTGTGTATAGTGATTTCAGTTTCGATGCTGCATAGTTTCAAATCTAACATTTCGAACTTTTCTGCTTCTCGATATTTACGTTCGTTGTGTAACACACACCAGATAGTCGCATTCCTAAGCGTAGCGAAATCGATTGGTTTTGGCATGACGTTGGACTTTACTCTATAGTAACCAGACTCTGCAAGAACAATGGTATATTTTCCATATAGCTCATAGGTTCCTTTTTTGTCATACGTGATGATTACATGTTTAAGATCAGAGCTAAGTTCTGACATAAAAAAATGATCGAGTTTTATCGCATTGTGCATTATACTACCTCAAAATAGATGTTCTTTAACTCGTCTGAAGTGTCCAAAAATGCCGGCATCGTATCTTGTTGTCCATAACATAATATCATCGGGACACCGTCGCAGTCCTTGTACAATGCCCCTAATGGAACAATTCCATTCTCAAAAACGCTAGAATGCTGTACTTCAAATTCAAATTTCCAATAGTGTTTGAGGTTGTTTCTGTACAAAACCCCAAACTTGCCAAATTCTGTTTCATGAACGTTTATTTTATTTGGCATTTTAATTACTTCGGGCTGTGAACGCAATGATATAACTTGCAACAAAGTATCAAAATTACATTGTGTATTGCGCCGATTTATCCAATCGTCAACGTCATCAGAATTAGGTTTACTTCTATTCATTACTCCGGTGTGTGTAATATCAAACAGTGTAAGGCAACTGATACGATGTGACATAGATATATTTAGAGTACAAAAACCCGAGAATAATTAAATTCTCGGGTTTTCGATTTTATGTATGACTATAATTAGCCAGTGAAGGTAGCGTATGCGAGACCAGTTGTAGTGTTAGCAACTGAAGCAGCAGTAAGCGCAGCATTGACTGCTGCAACAACGTTAGCACTTGCGCCGTAAGTAGCGTCAGCAACTGCCCAAACGCCAACTGGATAAATAGCGAATGCTATAGTATCAGGGCCAGCAGTGGTGAACTCATACATGTGGATAGTAGCTTTTTGCTGAACAGTCTGAACGATGACGTTTACTTGTGTTGTGCTGAAAGCTGATGTGCTGGCTGCAACGATAGTGAAGAAGTCGAGCTTTGGACCCTGTGGCTGAACTGTTGCAGCCGAAGTAACAGCGTTAACACCAGTGTTGGTGTATGCTGGGGAGTCTATATTCAATACTGGCTTGAAGTCGCCGTTTGTACGTGTAAATTGTGCCATATTAGTATTCCTCTAAAAAAGTGAGTTCATTGACTCATGCATATATTTATGCCTAATATTAAAAAAATAGGATCTGGGTATGATTTATCTCTGGACTGCACGATTGGCGGCGGTAAATCCGCTACGATTTACAAGTTTGATATCCCCCTGCGGATCTGCGATGACGTACCCCTCCCCGCCAGGTTGGCCTGCGGTCTTGGCTTTGATGCTACTACTCTTATCGAGTTGCACAATAATATCATTCTTTACATTCATTATGCCTGCAACCAATGTCCATAATGCTTGCCAGCCCGTAAGATTATCAGATATATGCTGGATTATTTTAGCTTGCTTGACAGTACTTACTTTACTGGATGCTAACCATTGTTGGAAATCAGCGCCGATATTGGTTAGACCCGTGTCTACTTTGCTATTCACGTAAGTATAGAGTATGTTAGCAAAATCACTTATCTTCTTTTCACGCAACTCACTATCATCCAACAACATATCGATATCGCGTCCGTGTGCACGAGCGATTGACATCAGTTTGTTAGTTGCTTTGTTATCTACCTGCGGTGGTTGTTCTACTGTTACTGGCGGAACTACTAATAGTTCTCCACTACGCAATATTTTACCGTCCGTCAATGGGCTTTCGTTGCCCATTTCATCAATCTGACGGTGTATTACTACACCTACTTTAGATTGACCGATCTGTTTACCTAATATAGAGTTAGTAGGAACATAATATTCTACTACATTGGGCTTGAATACATAATGTCCATTAACTACAGGCGGAGTATTGAAATACAACAAGTCACCTTTGAAGTAACCTCTATAATCTTTAGGAACCGCTCTAGCGAATATGTCAAATACGTTCTGCATATTCGTAGCGAAGTTCACATAACTAGGATTCTCTCTGTTCTTGCCGCCCGACCTGTTCAAGAACATGTTCTTTAAGTCGTTACCTGATTTAGCTTTGCCGTCATACCCTCTGGCAGTGAATCCACTTTTGTCAGTAAAGATGAACTCTCCATTGTCATCTCTACCAAAAATAACAGCGGGGCTTCCATCCCACTTGACAGTAGTAGCTTTGTTGCCACCTTTCTCCATGTTGATTAGACTTTGGATGGCACGAACTGCTCCTTTGCTGCCTTCCCAAAAGAGTATATCTTCCGCATGCTGGATTCTAGCAGATTCTAATAATACATGCGACTCATTGATAATCTCTCTAATCTTCATAATATAGTATCCAGCAATATCCTAAACCATTCAGTAGAACCTATCTTAGCTTCTGATAGATCGGGCTTGATGTCATCTGGAACGCCCGCGTCTTTGACTACCGAGTTGTTTGCGAAATCTTTTAGTATTTTCTTGACTAGTTCAGGTGGATAATTCTTGTCCATTGCCTTATGTAATGTCTCATATGAATATAAGTCATCTGCGTCGTCTAGTTTAAGTACTTTGGCGATCTCGTCTGGATTCTTATAGGGCCCATCGATGATCTTGTTGATGTTTTTCTTTGTGTAGCCGTCACCTTTTTTATTGGGTTCAGGTGTTCTCTTAACTCTGACTAGTCCATCGGATGAACTCCACATATATCGTTCAGATTGAAGTGACCTACCATCTGGTATTTTTTCTTCAGAATCTTTGCGATCAAGAAATGCAGCGATTGTTGAAATCAAGATGTTTCGATAAACTCCTTTATATTTCGAGTCTTTCTCGTGCGGAGCATGATAGAATGTTTTCATCCAACCCGGATCGCCGGGCATAAAATCAACTTGAACAAATCCCGTGCGTGGTTTTCCAGGCGTTTCTTTCTCAGGATCGTAATCAGCAATTTTAACTTTAGTCATGATCACCGAACTTTTAGCAAGTTCCATGATCTCAGGAATGGACTTTAGTTTCTCAACAAAGGCAGGAATATCATCTGGTTTGATATCGATAGCGACATCGATGTCACCCGAGAATTGCTTTTTACCAACACTACCCAGAGTGTTATTACGCAAATCTATGCCTAATACTTTTTCCAATGACTTAAGAGTAGGTTCGATCTCACTAATATGAATCGCACCGACTCCGGGCATCGAGCCGCCTTCTGTAAGCATAATTTATCCTGTAATATTAATTGGGTTTAAAGCTCTAACTAATTCATTATAAGCTTGGGGATTACTCTTGCTCAAGTTGTCAAGTTCAGTTTTAATCTTTTCTACAGATGCGAGTTCTTGTTGTTGAGCTTTTGTGAATTCTGGAGGAGCGCCCGCCGGCGCTCTTCCTTTGTTGACGCTAATTAATGCTAGTCCAACTCTTGCTAAAGTCGTGAGATTTTCTTTTACGTTTTTAGGATATTCATCCTGTAATTTTTTGAGATTTTGTTGAACAACCGTTTTGCTCGATTCCCAATTTACCCCGTACATATAATGAGCGAACCAATCCATCATAAAATCACTGATTGTTCTTAGTTCTGTTTCTTCGTTAATATTAATAATACTTTCGAGGACATGATTCATCATGTCATACCTCGATTCGGTTGGGATGGTTGATTTTGCGTTTGGATCAATCAATCCGCCTTTGATGCCGTTGTTCAATGAAGTTGCTGCGTCTCCTACAAAATCTTTGATAAAAATATCCTGAATCATCTGAGACTTGATTGTGGTTCCGGGCTGACCTTTACTTCTAAATGCCGCAGCGCCTACGTCTCCGATTACGTTGTGTAATCCTATTTCATTAATTTTCATTTTTCTTCCTTAAGCTTTTGGAAAATCTTGCCTGATCCTTCCCTCGGATAGCACTAAGCAATTTCTTTTCGAGTAGTTCTGCTTTTTCAGGAGAATAATTACGCTGCATTAGTTCTATCAAGTTGATAGCACTCGTGATGATATTAGATGCACGCGATTCGATCACGTGATTGATATCACGAGTTTCACTATACGACTGCAACTCCTCGAGGAGGCTTTTTGTTTTTTTCTGCATTGAGAGTAAAATCCTACTAACAGTATTTATTAAAAAGAAACAAAATCATTTCTTAAGGGAATTCAATAGAGATTTTAATTTTGCGCTTTGAATGTCAGGAACTACTCGTTTTTCTTCAATAGATGGGTGTGATATATCTATGCTCGTCCCGACACTGCTAGTATTCTTGATCTGACTCATGATCTGGCTTGCACTAGGCTGTGGCTTGCTATCACCTTCTGGGTCTTCATCAGTAATACGCATAGTTTCAATGTTATATTCTAAGTCAATCTTTTGACCTACACCAGTCGAACTACGAGATTTCATACACTGTATCTGGTATTTACCGCGTTCGCGCATCGAGCGTGAAGTAAAGATACCAAACACATTATCAGCAGTATTGATCTTTGAGATACCACCTGCGATGTGACTATGATCAAACTCGATCTCTTCGACCGCCGAACGATTCAACTGTGACGCAGTTACCATGAGAACACCTAGTTCTTTCGCTAGGTTTCTAAGTTCTTCCGAGACATACTTATCTTTGATAAACTGATCGTTTGGATTGACTTTCACTGAGACTGGCATGACAAGATCAAGATAATCGATCATCACGAAGTCTACTTTGATACCGGTCTGAATCTGAACTTCTTTGAGATAGCTACGAATGTCGTTTACTGTGCTTTGTGCAGGCATACCCTTAACACGATATTTACCAGACTTCTTGCCCATCATCACGACCTTCAAGCCAGTCGTTTCAATGTCCTTGCGAATGTCTCTTGTACTCATGCTGGTTAACATCGCATCTGTGCGCAACGAAGTTAATTCTTCTGATAGTTCGAGACTAACATACACTCCACTGAGGCCTCGCTGTAGCCAGTTTAAAGCGATGTTCATCATGACAAGTGACTTACCAGAACCAGAACCACCCGCAAAGATGTTCAACTCGCCGCGACTAAATCCACCGTACAACAGGCGATCCATCTGAGGCCAACCAGTACTGACTTGTCCACCTGCGTTGAAATACTTATGGATACGCTGTTTAGGATCAGCAAAGTAATCAGTACCCATATCCCTCTGGAGGCTGATCTGAACCGCGTCTTTAATCAGTTTCTCGACTGGATCGAATTCTCCCTTCTCAAGCATGTCGGCTGCTTTGAGGATAGCTCGTTCAAGCTCTTGGCGTTTTGTGAATGATTCAAATTCTTCCAAGAACCAATCGTAGTGCCCCTCATCTAGTTCAGGGATAGTATCGATAGTTGTTCCGGTCGTTGCTTTGATCTGCAAGGGATCAGGCATCACGCTATACTTTGTAGAATGTTCTACTATGAATTCTGCAACGGGCCGAAGCGTACGATCAAAATTTGCTGGATTCATGATATTCATAACACGAGTGTATAGGTCTGCATTTGTAACCATCATTCTTAAGAATAGTTCTTGCACGTCTGCGTTAAAGTTTTTTATCATGTTTTCTTTTCGCCATTTCTATTTTGATTTTACTGCTTGTCGCATTTTGTAAGATAGATAAAAGTGTTGGTAGCTTACCATATTTTAGTACGGCATCATTAACATCTTTTACTCCTGAGCCCCAGTCTGGAATAGACACTTGAAAACCGAACTCTAATGCTTGTTCGCATATCAGTAATCCTGTTTTATCCTGATCAGGGACGACGATGACTCGTCTATTAAGTTTACGTATAAGTCCTGCTTGTTCTTCACTAATTGTGTTGTGTGTAAGTGCTAATGCGTTAAGAGATAGTGCATCGAATATGCCTTCAACTACGATACATATTTCCCAGTTTGGTTTCTGCAAATCATATCCAAACACGAAACCAGGTTGTTGATCTTTAATAAATTTGGGCGCGCGGTTGTCGAGATAACGACTAGTATGTCCTACTATCTTGTTCTTGTACGTATAGGGAATGATGATTCTATTACTATTTCTTCCATAGTCATCTGGAGTAACCATGAACGGATAATCCGTAGCTTTCAGTCCCCTACTGTTTATATAATCTACAAATGGTTTATGCTTTGGATTATTCTCGTCTAATAGTTCAGCTACAGGAAGAGGAACTTCGTTGAATTTGAGATTGATTTTTTGCTTGGCTTCTGTAACATATTCGATCAAATCCTTATGTCGTAGGTTTTCTAGATTCCATCTGGTAATCTGATTCTCATCGATACCTAACCAACCAAGGAACTGTTTGGTCACAATCGAAAATTGTCTACCTAATATAAAGCTACACTTAAAATCACAGTTGAAGCAATGAAAGGTCCAATTTTCACCATGGTGTTTAATGCCGCCGCGCATTCTTGTGTCAACACTATGTCCGCGATGATGACAGCAAGGAGCATTGAAGCTATACCAGCCATCTTGTGTACGCTTTTTCTTGCCTTGAATAAGTGTCAGGACATCAAACATAGTCTATTGTAACATATTTGATATGAAACTCAAGTATTACGGTTAAGCTATCTAGCCAAAATCTTTGTAACTTCGCCTGAATCAGATTCGAATACCATTCTTACGAATGGATGATAACCCCTGATAGTATATCCAACCGTGTCACTCGTATTGGCGTAGTAATCGTCAGTTATCGGGTACCAGTCAGTGTCTGGCTGACAGGATCCTTCAATTAACACATTGCCGTTGTATTCGTTGAATGTAGTTTGGATCGTAAGAATTGGATTATCCTGAGTATTGATTACACTGCTGTAGTATGAACGTGCATTAGCTGGTAATGTCCACTCGGTTTGGTTATTGAGATTGGGGAAAGGTTGACCAGTTGGAATGGTAATGTTGGATGACGGCACGAACGACGGGAGAACTGAGTCAACTACATTCAAATCACCGCGCGCTCCTGCGTTCTGATCTACGAATACTGGATAGTTAAACGCACCGACAGGAATCTCTAATGAATAATAGCATTTCTGAGCAGGGATGTCTTCAACTTCCGCAGCGTTAAGTTCAAGTGCTGCGATTCCAGTCAATGCTAATTGCAAATTAAGAGCTTTTTGAATAAGAACTTCGGTGCCGTCAGAGTTGATGATTCTGCAAATTATTTCCTTGCCAGTGATGTCAACGGGTTTTTGCTCACTGTTGAGGAACTGGAAGGTTAACCTATTATCTACCCCCCTATGGAGTGTCAGAGGCTTGCTATACACGGGTAAATATATCCTTCTTGAGTTGCCGGTGTTAACAATAACAATCTGCCTCTGAACGTAAACAAATACTGATGTAGAGTAGGACATATTATATTAATCACCTTTGTCGTCTAATATTTATCATCGGGAGATAAATAAAGATGTAGTTCGCGGGAGTACGAATCCCCAACTACTCTAATGCTATAGAAGGAAACATCAGCATGACTATTTATTATGTGTACGCATACCTACGCAAAAGTGACAACACCCCTTACTATATAGGAAAAGGCAAAGATAAACGAGCATATGATCCGAATCATGCTGTTCCTGTTCCCAAAGATAAATCCAAAATCATATTCCTTGAACGAAACTTAACCGAACTCGGAGCATTGGCTATTGAACGCAGAATGATTCGTTGGTATGGTAGAAAAGATATAGGAACCGGTATACTTCGTAACCGAACTGACGGTGGCGAGGGTACATCCGGACGAATCAACAACTATGGTTTATTAGGAGATAAAAACCCTAGTTATGATCAAAAAGTGTACACCTTTTATCATGTCAACGGTAAGATTGAAGAATCTACCCAGTACGATTTTCGGATCAAATATAAATTAAACGGGGGAAATCTCAGTGAAGTTATTCACGGCAAACAACCGTCAGTAAAAGGATGGAGGATTACACCTGAAACACAGCATAATGCTTTAGGAATGAACCACCCGAGCTTTCATAAAGTACACACGTTTTACCACGAATCCGGCGTTGAAGAAACTTGCGGAAAACTAGAGTTATCTAATCAATATGGATTATCCCTTAAAGTAATCAGTAGTCTTATACGCGGTGATATAAAGACATGTTGTGGATGGCGAATGAGCAGAAATACCTCAGTACATGGTAAGGTGGACACCGCATTGTATAATTTTGTACATACTGATGGTACTGAAAAGCACTGCACAAAGAAAGAACTAATAGATTCATTTGACATCCCTAGAAGTACATTAAATGCGGTAATAAGAGGTGAACGCGGGTACGTTTCAGCAAAGGGTTGGAAAGTCGTTAACTAACCCTATAATATGAAAATATTAACTTTGGGCAATTTGGTGTAAATATACTTTAGCATGAACGCAAACGATTTTTTTAAGAAACTAAACGAAAATTACCCGTTTATAACGGTCTGTTCCTATGCCCAACAAGACTATGTTGGCATCATTCAGAATCGAGATTATGTGGTCACTACTATGTATGACTATGGTTCGTTAGCTCTCCCTGAACTAAGAACGAAATTCTTAGAATTGGGTGAAGTTTGGTGGTGGGAATCAAATAGAACGATCCCCATCAACATATTCTTGAAAGATGAATGGGCTATCTTTAAACCTTATATTCGTACTTTTAACAACAAGAGTTTAGATATCGTCTATGGCCCAGTCGTTAGTATGACAGATTTCACGAAAAAACGAGCGAAACGCAAAAGCGTTATGTTCATTAAACGGATGCCTTAATTACCTTTGCTAAACTTTTCTTGCGTTTCTCTTTAGCCATCTTCATACTTAAATTTCCTACCCTTTGATCGAACGTTACCCCAAGCAAGTGATCATACTCATGCAGGAACACCCGTGCCTCTAATCCAGCAAGTTCACGTTCAACAATCTGACCACTGACATCTTGATATTGCACGATGCACTCGGTTGGGCGCTTTACCTTCAACCAAAGATTAGGAAAACTCAAACAGCCTTCTATATCTACTTCACGCTGTTCAGATAGACCAACAATTTTTGGATTAATGCACACGACTAGTTTAATGAAGTTGCCCATGACAAAAATACGCTTGCTGATGCCGCATTGTGGCGCGGCAAGTCCGACTCCGCCATTAATAGTCAATGTTTTGACCATTTCGCTTACGAGTTCTTCGGGGCTGCCATCCACTTCAAAATCCCACGGCGACGAGACTTCTAACAGTTGTGGATCATTTTCGTTAAGTAGTTCTAAATTCATCGTGTTCTTCTTTAAATGTTATTTATAATTCTATGTTTTCTGCTAAAAGATTAAGATGAACTACAACCAACATTGCGTAGGCAAGGCTATGCGAACGCTTAAAATGGTAGCCAGTATCATCTTTATCCCAGACGGTTTCGTTGATCTCTTTCCAAGACTTGTTTAATAGATGTCGTTTTGCAGGTCTGATTACTGCTAGAAACATCGCTAGTCTAGGAATAGAATCTATGGGTTCCGGCATTCGTCTGATTGTATTATATTGATTACCTAGGTGTATCAGTTGCTCGACAACTTTCCTATTTTTCAACATTGACCAATCTGGTTCTTGCATCAAGTTAATCAGATGTTCTTCGTCACGAACTAGATTGTAGACATGAACATTTAGTAAATCTAGTTTAAAATATCCACGATCTTCGGCTTCTTTGTAATCAAGAGATGACATATCATAAGTAGGGTCATATGGTATATCAGTGATATATACACCACTAGGATGCTTCCTAATAGGAGTTACATTGCGCATCGACGCAGGAATATATTTGATCAAGCCAAGTATCTTGTCACGGTCGCCGGTGTCAATGTCAACGTCTGAATCAATTCTCATCTATTTCCATTTCAATAGAAACAAAACATACAACTTTTCGTCAACGATGTCAAACTTATCGGTAATCTTGTTATTAACAATATGCATCCTGAGACCATAGTTTCGTTCTACATGCATACTGAAATCGTCAAGGTCGAAGTTTCTTACAAAGTCCTCGTCGATAGCCTCGAGGCGGACTTTCGTGATCATGTTCCAATAGTCCTGTCGTTTCTTGCGAAACTCGATATCAGGATCATCTGAGTCAAAGTCTTCGATGTTACTAGGAACATTCATTCTCATCACTTGAGGTGAACAAAGCCTGCATTATAGAGTTTTTGATATGCACGCTGAACTACAATCGCTTGATGTTCAGCATCTTCTACTGCTTTGTGCGAGGTAACATGCCCACCGTCCTTGAGACTGACACCTGCAATATCATATATCGTGCGACAATCTCGAATAGCCCAAAACTGCCAGGGCACCCGCATCTCTAGGTCTTTGAAAGCCGACTCTGCGATCATGATGTCAAACACAGATCCATTGGACCAGATATTCTTTTTGTTCCAACAGAACTTGTAAAGTTGTTCCATACATTCACGATAGCTAATACGATCACGGTCGCCCATCGCTTCGTTGATGGCTTCGGGACTCTGTTCACTCCACCAACGCAGGGTATCATCACTTATAGTGCGATTATATACATCGGTCTGCTCATCTATCGTAGGACGAAGTTCTAGGCGCTCAATAACACCAGAACCCATTGGGTCAAAAAGTACCGCACCGACAGTGAGAATAACAGTTGACGTAGCTGTGTCAAGCGTTTCCATGTCTAGCATGATGGCAGTAGCCATATAAAATATACCTTTCTTTTTAGTATATCATCATAATACACGATGATTTAGTGGATGTCAAGTACAAATAAATCTATTCGCACAATTTATAGTGGGTATATGTCTTTTCATCTAATATGATGTAGCCGGATACTTTGAACCAATTGCCAAGATATCTCGGTTCCTTGTAATGGTCACGACACCACTGCTCTAGCTTTTCGGCGGTTCTAGATATACGTTCCGATCCGATCGGAATGCGAATGAACAGTCTGTCTTCCCAAACACCATCTACATCAATCTTCTTCTTGATCTTCTGTGTCTGGGGCACTGCATCAATTATTTCATCTTGATAAGAAGTTAACCCCATACTAGTCTGAACCATATAAAATCTCTCTCATATCTAAACTTAACTTTCCATATTCCGTCAACAAATCCCCACCTACTATGCTTTTCACAATTATCAATTTGGTTATATAACCAGTCAAGAAGGTCAGTATAGTAAACATGACCATTTGGGTCAAATACTACTGCTGTTTCATACCAACCCATATTAGTATTTTCCCAACCTTTACTGCTGTCGTAGTTTGCCAGCTGCTGATCTTGCATCAAGCCCACCTCAATTTAAAAAGCATAGCATGTTTTTCTTCTTTAAACCAAAAACTAATGTCAGATTCACGATAATACTCCCAAACAATACGTTTAGTAGTATGGTTGTATCCGGAGTTCCCGAATGTCATATGGCACCAAGTGACCATTTCGAGTAGTTCAGAGAAAGAATACATGATTGGATTGGCACAATAGCTGGGATAGTCGGGCATCATACGCTGCACCGATATAATTTGTATCGTTCGAGCTACAGGTTCAAACTTGTCCATTATTTCATCAACAAAAATATTATATATTTGGGTTCATCTACGATTTCAAATTCTCGGAAGGACCAGCGTAGCAACCGTATACCCCAAATTGGTTGTATGATGTCATTAACATATTCATTACTTGTGCCGATCTGTTTCCAGTCATATCCTGATTCCAACATCCAAATTACTAGATCATCAAATGCAGGTTCATTTAGTGTAAACCGAGACAGCATAACAAGTCTTAATATCCTGCTTCTGCTAATAGTTCCTTTACCTGAACAACGATGTCTGAACTACGCCTGAACTTTATAGCCCATTGTTCTGGGTTGATGTATTCCAAAATCATTTTCTGCTGTGTTTCGTCTAGACTTTCTACCATTGTGATACCAGATTCGGTATGGTATAACATCCAAGGACTGATTCTTCCTGTAGTGATCTGATGGCAAATTTTATTACGATTGCCATAACGAAGATAGTCCCTACTTTGGATACGTTCGTCTTTGGCAAGCTCAATCGTAGTTTCTATGCTACGAGCAATTGCGTCTAGTGGGTCTTCCGTCTTAAGATGGTCGATAATGAACTTAGTATAGCTATTGTCACTTGTCCAATTGTCAATCTTGATATCGTTCTTTAATAACCAATCAGCATATCTATTGACATTTAGGCACTTGATGTTGACACAATAATGACCAAACCTAACAAATGCTAGGTAATATGCAGACTTAGTGAAGTCAAGGTATGTCTTAGATTTCTTTGTGGCAGTGTTCTTTGCATAAAACCTGACCCAAGATTGGAAACCAATACGGTTGCCCGGCAAGTCTTTATCCTGCCAGCGCCTCTTACTTTCACACAGATGCCTAAAAATTGTCTCTTCGCGCCGAAAAGCCCGATTGCAGAACTCGCAACTAAATTCACTCTTAGTTGCCGGAGTCTTTTTCATACTGTTCAATATCATCATCCGTTACCAAATCAGCTAATAGTTCAATCTCATCGTACTTCAATGCTGGGAATAAGTCAGCTAAGTATTTTCTCTTGCGATGAGAGTCAACGTAGCCCTCACTGATGAGGGCGATGTCATTTTCTCCAAAGTTTGGATAAATCTTTTTAAAATATTCCTTAATCTCTTTAAGTTTAGGAGATTCTTTTAGCTTGCTCACCCGATCTTTGATCTGAGGAATCCATTGATGAAACTGCTTACCTATTCCAGGGCTTGCAGCACACAACATCAACCATACTAAGTATGGATGCTTCTGTACATTTTCATTGAACAGATACTTATTGGCATGGTAATCAGTGCTTCGAAGATAATATGATTGGGCATCTTTATTGCCTTTGATGGCACTCATCCACTGCACTAGCATATAAAAACTAATACCTTTTTTCTGAGCCTCGCTTAGATTTTTATAATAGTCGTAGTCTTTGCGATCTAAGGCAGCAAGGACATCAAACAGGTTAACAGTCTGGTCTGCTAGTTGAAGTTCTGCTGATAGTTTTTCTTTTGCCATTAATTATTACATTGCTTGAGGATGAGGAAGTACTAGATGTTTATTATTGTATGATATCACATAAATCGACGCATCCATAGCACTATTATACCAATGATTAACACAATCAGCCCTAACCTTATCAATAGCTTCTTCTAATTTGTAGTCCGGGATCGTCAACTCAGTAATAAGAAACTGTTGTCTAACGATAGATTGTCCTATAGGAGAACGGTGTAGCCGGTGAAAATAATGAACTTTGTCCATTGTGTCTGGTTCTAACTGTATTCTTGCAACTGGAATATCGGCAAATGGATGTGGCTTCTTCATGCTTTTAATGACTCTAGTGTAATGATATGAGCGATGGCAGTTCCTAAATCTTCTTCCCGATTAACCAATGTCAATGTAGTGCCAGCAGAATCTGTATGTCGTCTTCGCAACGAATGTTCTACTACATATCCCCCGTTTGCTGGATAAATTACAAAACTAATCGAGGATTTAGAATCTATGTAGAGGTTAGGTTTTTGACCCGTCGAATTCAGTACGTAAATATGATCTTTATTTTTTTGATTAAATAGTTTTCTAAACCATTTCATTTTCATTTTCCTTTTCTACTTTTCCAAGCCAAACCTCGCTTAAACCAATTGGTCCGGCTATAGTTGGCAACTCGCCTAGTTCTTCTAGCTCTTGATCGTTATAGCTTACTCTAGTCACTAAATCCCAGCCGTCAACACTATTCATTTGAAATGTCAACCTATTAGGATTAAAACTATCTGCCTCGAACTCGTAGCTTTGAAACAATCCCTTCTCCTGTAACTGTATAGCAATATAGGTGTCACCATCATCAAGAAATTCATCCGTGAAGAATTCTTCTGTTGATTCAAAGGTCGCCCCCATGTTAGACAACACTGAAGACCCTACATTATCGAGAATCACTTCATCACTTTGTGTCACTGTCAGGTAAAGAGAATCTACAGGTACTCCGTACTCATGTGAGACATAGGCGTATTCAGCCCATTCACCTGGTTCAAAAGAACGAATATCTTTTGGAATATCAACATCTTTATTTTCAATGAAGAAGTCTTCGTTCCAAACATAGTCGGCTATGTCTAGTGAGTCGTCGATGAACCGATTATAAAATTCACGATTGACTTTGCCGATTAAAGCTTCTCCGCCACAACCGGTAATTTCGATTCTATACTTCACACTTATCTCTCCTCTTGTAAGATGTCTTGCGCAACGTGATTTTTATATTTGGGTACATCGTTCTAATAACACCGTTGATGTCCGAATGCTTGTGTTGCCGTTGAAACTTCGCTACTACTTCTAAATTAACCATTATTATTTCCTGTTAGTACTATCATGTGCGTTATTAGAATAGATCACCAAGCATTCCCGTAATCTACGACTTCGCAGTTTCTACTAATTTCTTTTACGAAGTACACGCAACGAGGTTTAGGAGTATCATCTAACGGAACACACAAAAATTGTCCGTTCTTAAGCCTAGGTGCATACCAAGTGACATCTGGGTATATGTCAAGAATTTCGATCAGTTGAAACGTAGGAGCAAATGATGATAAGGGGTTGAATTCAAACGCATGAAATCCCCTATCATTCAGACTAGAAAGAGGAAGTGTTTCTAAGTCTCCGTGTTCCTGTTCACCGATAAGAACTTGCCAATCAATCGGCATCTTGATTGTTCTATTTCCGATCTTCAGTACTAGTGCAGGAGAATTGAATGACTCTAGAAAGATCAATGGAATGTAATGATAATCCACATTTGCCGGCACAGAGTTATCTAGAATCGCAAATCTCAAGTCGTCTACTTCTTCGGGAAGAGTCTCTAGATTGTAGTATTGGTTTTCTAATGTTAGGATGCGCAGGGTTTTTCTCCAATATATCTTTTCATATTATTATCATAATATATATGTTGTAAAAAGTCAACACATTAATAGTCCAATTTAAAAGAAAGATCAATAATCTAACTTTTCTATAGAGGTAGGGTACTGTGCATCCTTGTAGAAAGCTTTTCTTTGAGTAAGGTGCCTCTTTGCAAACTTACATGTTGAGGTGATGTCCCAAATTTGCACAAAATCTTTGTCTGATGCCTTACGAAGTCCTCGACCGATCGATTGAATAACTCGGACAAATGATTTGCCTGGTTCGATCAGTACTACATTGAACAGTCTAGGAACATTAATACCTACTGCCGCTACGCCGTAAGTGCAGATTAATATCTTATCATCACTGGTAGCAATTTCATCATATTCTTCTTTCCTTTCAGTAAGCTTAGTGCTGCCGTTAACAACCACTGAATTAGATAATCTACTAGCAAGCTCTTTTCCCGCATTGACTCGATCAACTAGAACTAATGTATTTCCTGTCTCGTTTACCTTTTGAATCAATTCTGCTATCTTGTCTAGTCGATTGGAATCTTCCAATAGATATTTCAATTCAGATTGATAGTTTGTGAATTCTACTTTATCCTTAAGTTGAACGATGTTCACGTGACATCTAGCAAGGACACCCCTGTCTTGTAATTCACTTGCTGCTAACTTACTAGTGACTGGACCCAACGAAACTAGGATAGACATCTGATCCATCGGTTCTTTGGGAATCGTACCTGTTAGACCCCAGCGAATGGGGATATTACTGAATACACCAGTTAGCATTGTCTTAAGTACCTCAGCTTTAGCTTGGTGCACTTCGTCAACCATAACACAGACAATATCTTCAAAGAAAAATTCATCGGATCCTTCTTCTATATCTGCTGTGTTTTTGAATAGGTTATTTAGCGACTGCCAAGTGCAAATAGTATGTGTCTTACCATAATCCTTGCGATCACCGAAATACACTCCCACGTCAAGTCCTAGATTGACATAATCTGCTTCTGTCTGTACTACTAGGCTCTTGTTAGGGACGATTATAAGAGAACGGCCTAGATGCTCTACAGACTTAGATAGAGCAGCAGTCACAAGAGTCTTGCCCGCCCCAGTCGCGGCCTCTTGAAGCGATTGAGTGTTCTCTAAGAAATTGTTTACGATCTCAATCTGGTAATCGCGCAATATTACGGGTTGACCTGCACGTTCATGACCTTCAGGCCACGCGATACCCGAGAAAGTCTCTTCTGTTACCTTCTCAAACATGAATTCTGGACGTAGAGGTCTACGATCATCTAGTTCAATTTGATAATCATAGTCGATCAATATCGGGATAATTTGATCGAGCAGATTCATATATGTACTACCGGCAAGTGAGAAATAACTGATCTTGCCGTTCCATCGACCTAATCGGACTGCAGGAAGATATCGCGCACCAGGTTTCTCGAATTCAAACTTTTTATGTAAAAACTTTCGGACATCGAGGTCTAACCCTTGGATCTTTACGTTAACTTCGTCGTTGATTATGATTTTTGCTAGTTTCATGTGATTTCTATCGGATTAGAATTTTTTAAAATAATGCACTTAGTTATCTTTGGTGCGAGCCCAAAGATATGAGTAACGTTTTGTATTTGGACAAGATTATCGCCCGAATAATCATCTAAAATAACACTCGAAATACTGTGTTCATTTAGTTTACCGAGAATCTGATTTCTAATCGTTCGACCGCTGCCGTATGACATACCCTGACCTAAGGTCACATCAGCACAACCAATGTTTACTAGCCATTGGACTGCGAGTGCGATGTCATTGATGTCTACTTCAGTAATAAATTCTGAGGCAAACTTAAGTTCAGGACGATTGGTTATGATCTTTGAATCTACTTTAATTCCATGTTTCGATAGCAGATATAATGTTTTCATATCCAATTTAAGTTCGACATCCTGTAACAATTCGTGAATTACATGATTGGATGCGGCGATGAAAAGATATCCGTTGTGATCGAACAATGTAGGTTCCCATATGGTCGCGCTATCATAGTAAGATAACTTGTCTAGTATAGCCGAAAGATCGTTGCTATAGCTGACGTTACTGAAATATTTAGGAAGAACATGATGTGCGATTTTGAATGCCGTAGTAGAGAAGGGGGCCCTGTAAACTTTGGAATCTTTGCTCCATTCAAAAGAATTGTCTGAAATCTCTCTGAACTTAGCAATAAACGCTTTATTAAAGGGGACTCTGATTTGAAGTTCACCGTCTATGGTAGACACGAACGCTCCGATGTATTCTACTGTACTCTCTACGAGAGAGGTATTCCATGGAAGTTTTTTAAGTTCTTCTTTGACTAATCCATTTTTAGTAAGTTGCTTCTTGTACTTACTAATAAGAGTATCAAACAACATTGCCTGATTAGAAGTGATACGGTGAGTGTCACTAATAATTGTTTGCAGGTTGGCCATGAACTTGTAGTCATACTGACTTAATGAGATTTTTCCCTGCAGGAAGAAATAAAGTAAATGTTCTTTGCAATTCATTTTATTATTATATCGCCACCGCACGATAAAATCAACTATATCGGTAAAAAAAAAGAGGGCCGAAGCCCTCTAAGTTAACTGATATCTAGGATATTACCCCCGCTTCATACAAGTACTTTGAGCAAGATTGGCCCAGTTCTTCGGCGAAACCTTGACGAGGTCAGCGATCTTGAGTGCCATACGGATAGACAATTCACGCAGCTTATTCTTGTTTGCTTCCATATACGTAAGGACCTGTGCACCCTCATTGTTTTGGAAGTTGTAGTCACTGAACAGTCCGCCTTCTGCATCGCGATCAACCTGACGGATCCTAAGCATCATGTCACGAGCAGTATCAATCGTCAGATCGAGGAAGTGGCAACGAGACTGAAGGGCTTCAAGGTGATCTTGCAGACGCTTAGACTTGATATGGTCGAACTTAAGGTTCGTGATAAAGATACACGAGCCATTAAAGTTGAAGCTATTGGGAATGCCTTCTTCACGCAGCAAGCGAGAATCCGAATTCCAACAAATCTTACGACGCTTTCCGCTGTCAAGAGCCGCCTTCAGAATGTTCAACGCAAGATCATCCATGAACACGCTATCACAGTCGTCGAAAACCAAGATGTTCTTTTTGTCACTATACTTGTAAAGCTGGGTATACAGACCAAGAGCAGTCATCGCACCCTTGACAACTTCATACCGAATACGATTGCCTGCAATCTTGTCAAACATCGAAGCCTTTTCAAGCTGCTGCTCTACCCCGAAACTCTTACCAACACCCGGAGGTCCCGAGACGATCATCGCGCGAATATCGCCGCTAATGCAGGCCGAAGACATCTCGTCGAGGATCTCGAACCGAGTAGCAATACGGTTCATTGCTTCTTCGTCAGTTTCCTCTGCCTTGACTTCGGCAGTGATCGGTTCTCCGTCGATCTCAAACTCGTCAGGACCGTTAACCTTGATCTTGATGTCTTCGATAGCCACGGGAAAAAATCCACCGTTCTTCACAGTAATGTATCCACCCTTTGCACCGGTTTGAAATCCCTTAACGAGATCGAACCACGCATCGATTACGGGATAGTTACGATATTCACCGGACTTAACGAGGACACGAGACATGTTCATTCCTTTTGAATCGTTTCTATAATTCAATGTAGCAAAAGGGGCATCTGATGTCAACCTTTTATTTTCGTATTCGGACAAAATAATGTTGATAAAGATTTCAAACAGGTCCGCGTCGGCAGAAGTGTTAGCGTTAGTAGCAGCATGAGCAGTGGTAGGATAAGGGTTGCGGAACGTCGTGAATGAATGGCGCTCGTGTGCGGGTACCAAAGCAAGTGATGCATCGCGAGCAGCATAATAAGCAGTATCAGCAGCACTAGCAGCAGCAGGAGCAGCAGGAGCAGCACGAGCAGCAGCATCAGCCGCAGCAGCAGCAGCAGCACGAGCAGTAACCAAATCACCATTACCATTCAAGGCATCGATGACCTGTCGACAGGCATCTTCTACCGTTTGCCAGTAATCAGGAATTGGAGTCGACACAATCTTGATTTTCGCCATAGCCATGGCATATTCGATACACGCGATACGAAACTTGCGCATCACTATATCTATATCGATAGTATTCCAAGTAAATGAAGTACTGTTGAACTTTTTCTTGAATTCTACCGTATCGAAATGGCGCATCAGGTCGTTGAACTGCTCGGGCGGTTCACAGAGAACCGCCCACATCTCAGCTTGATGGTCAATCATTTTGCTGCCGTTTGTTTGTTTATGATTCATAATAGCGAGAGACGAATATGAAGTCAACCGAAATCGTAACTAGATACTAGGCTTATCGCGATTTTCTGCCATCGCCTTGCTAACACGAATCCGTTCTTCTTCGATCTCTTTAGGTGTCATCGCCGTGTTCTGATAACTACGAAGATTGGCTAGTTCACCTAGTTCCATTCGATTGATCACATCATTCAGCGCATGTTCCATATACTTGATTTCCCCGATGTAACCTTCAGGCTTGTTGATCTTCAAACTATTGAGTTTTCCTTCGATGAAGCGAACATGACCTTGATTTACAGTAGGGATAAAAATATTCTCGCTCATTCTCTTTTCCTTTGAGGTTAATTAGTTGTTGTATTTTACGTCAGGGAACCACGCATCACGAATTTCTTCATACCGTGCGGTCTTGGTCAGGTTGTTACGAATCATATTATGCACTAGAGGAAGGATATTCGGCAGAGTATACTCATCGAAGATTCTGAAAAGGATCGGGCGGACGAATGCGTCATGCTTCTGTGCTTCATTAAGAGCAAAAGCTTTTCGATCCATACCAGTAACTTTCAGTGTAAGGTGTTCAGCTTGAATCTTATTAACTACCCGATAGACTGCGTTATTGAAGTCAGATTCGAACTTAGTGATGCGAACACGATCTTCATCGATAAGATGCGCCTTGACATCATCAAGATGTTCCTCAAGAATCAGTTCGACAATGTTGCGATCCTGCAGGATAGCCTCCTTAGCCTTATGAATCTGAAGGTACTCATGAGCCTTGATCTTTACACGATGACCATTAGCCCAACGAATAACAAAGCCTTCTGCATTTTTCAAATCATGGACGTAATCCATAAAAGCTTTAGGATCCTCTACAGAGCCGTGCTGTTCAACTACAGGAATATTATATTCACGAATAAGATTTTGGATCATACTATGTTCCCCATGTTAAAAGAGGTGACCTACGTTACTGTAGAGACCCTCTTAAAGTATTTTATAGTTGTTGAAATTGCCCGGTTACCATATGACGAACAGCTAGCAGGGTAAGTGCCGGCTCTTTGCCATAGTCGATAACAATCCTCTTCTGCGGATGCATAAACTCAAAGATTGGCGTATAACCATCTGCAATTACTTTACTACAGAAGCCTTCGTAATCCACATCAGATGCATCTACAAACTTCTTGACAAGCTCGTGGAAGTCTGGAGCGACCATTTTTGTACCATACACGACTTCGCCTTCATGCATAAACGCAGCAATCATTGATCCGTCGAGTTTGGTATCGACCCAATGTTCTTTGGAGAAGTCTAAATTATGCAACTGCGTCTCGTCTCTCTCGTTGATATTAAAAAACTTGAAAAGAGGACGACGAATGATGTCACCGGTCTCCACATCAAAGATGATACCACGACATTCACGGCGAATGTTACAGTCAAACGTATCCCCAAACATCACATTGTAGTTGATGACCGTGTAGCCTTCCTTCTGGGCTACTGTAAATTCGGGGCGACCTTCAATCGCCGGCAAAACATCAGATATGTTAGTGATATGCGGGAAATCGTAGTTCATGCCACATTCCTTATTTCGATCTATAATTCAATATAGATTATCTCTTTAGGAATGTCAAGCCCTAAGTTTGTCAAAAATCATATTTTGAAGTTCAGTCTGTTCTTCGTGCGACAAGTAAAAGTCAGTTGTTGGATCATAGTAGGCACCTTCTTTTGGATCGTAGTAACTCACTCGACCGTTTGGGTAGAAAAAGGGACCTTCAAGGCCCTTGCGGGCCTGATACTTAGAACGGAAATCTTGAGAAATGTTCAAAACTTGATAACCCATGTCGTGTCTCCGTTTGGGTGTCTATGATTCATAATAGCGAGAGACGAATATGAAGTCAACCGAAAAAGTTAGAAAAGGTCGATTTTTTCCCAAGGTAAATAGCTTTTTCCGAAATGACCATAGTTAGTAGTACTGCTATAGATCGGAGAAAACAGGTCGAATCGGTCAATTATGCCTTTTGGAGTTAGGTCGATATTCTTGATGATCCATTCAGTCAAGTCTCTGCTGTCTCTATCACTCTCGACATATACACTAGTAGGATTTACCATTCCAATTGCATAACTGAGTTGTACCGTAGCCCAGTCTGCTTTGCCAGAAGCCACTATATTTTTTGCGAGATATCGAGCCATGTATGCTGCTGACCTATCTACTTTGGTAGGGTCTTTGCCAGAGAATGCACCGCCGCCATGGGGAGATGATCCACCATATGTATCAACGATAATCTTGCGACCAGTTAATCCGGTATCTCCAACGGGACCGCCGATCACAAAGCGTCCGGTTGGATTGATCAAAAATTCAGTATTATTGTCAATTAGATTAGCAGGAATCACCGCACGGATAATCGTTTCGATGCTAGCTCTAACTAATGCAATATTGATATCGGCATGATGTTGCGATGAGCATACAATTTTCGCGATGCGACTTACTGTGCTGTCATCATTGTATTCTACCGTTACCTGACTTTTAGCATCGGGGCCTAACCACATGCCTTCATTAGAGCGGCGAACCTGGGACAATGCTTCCACAATCCTATGTGAATAATAGATAGGAGCCGGCATAAAATTTTCAGTTTCTTTACATGCATATCCGAACATCAAACCTTGATCGCCAGCGCCAAAATTGTCAGTGCCTAAAGCAATGTCCGAACTTTGCTCGTGCATAAAATTAGTGACATTGAGGGTTTTCCAATGAAACCCTTCTTGTTCATATCCAATGTTCTTTACGACACGCCTAACCATATATTCTAAATCAAGTCCATCGATTTCGCCCTTAAACTCACCCGCGACAACTACCTGATCAGTAGTAACCAATGTCTCACACGCACATCTCAGTGAAGTATCTCTATTTGCCATTATCATATCTAGGATGCCGTCACTAATGGCATCAGCAACTTTATCTGGGTGGCCTTCGGAAACGCTTTCACTGGTAAATAGATATGTCACTGTAGATAAATCCTCTATCAATAGTTATGCAGAAAACAAAAGTGTCAAAAATTTAGTTTATCCAGCAATCGCAGTTGCAGTTGATTACATGATCAATCGCTTCGGGAATTGATAATGTTGCAGGTAGTATCGTACTCGTTATAAATCTAGGATCAAGATTTGGTGGAAGATTAACAGGATCGTATTCGGGTGCAGGTTTAATAAACGGAACTAATGTTATTGGTGACAATATTTCAGTACTGGGGCCTATTGGAACGCGTGGACCAGAAGAAGGATTGGGGTCGGTACCTAGCAATGGTCCAGTAATGTCACCAGGTGCAGTGCCTGCAGTGGATTGATATTTCGGTAAATCAGGGTTATATGTTCCGATCGGAGAAGGAGTTAATATATTTCCATCGTCGTCAATATTACCGGGCCATGATGGTATCGTATAGTCTGTCCCTGTAGTTAGATTGGTGATGCCATCAACTGCACCTCCGATTGTTCCGTTCGTAGTAACTGCTTTCTGATTATCTGAAGTTGGAGTGTCCGGAATAGAATTATCTAGGTCAAGTCCTGCTAGTGCGAGTCTAGCTTGATTTCTAGATTCTCGCATCATTGCAACTAAACTTTGTCCACCGACAGTGTTCAAGTCAGCAAGTGCCTCCAATGTTTGCACAGTCATGTGTGGTCTAGTGTCTTGTGCTGCTGCTGGAAGCGTGTCTACAAAGTTAGACAATTGGTTTGGGTAGGATGTTGAGAAATAATTCTTTGGGACCGTTACCGGTGTTAATGCCTTATAGCGAGTACGTTGTTCACGTTTTAGTTGAGCACCGCATATATCCCAATATGCATTCAAGTACACACTTTGCTCTATATTATTTTGATAAATCGAAAAAATCTCAGCATTTGCTTGTGAGATGTAGCCTTGAACAACACTATTCATCGGGCCGGGCCATGCTACTGTACCTGATATGGTATTTATACCGCCGGTGGCAATTTCTCCTGTCGCGGTAACGGGTAATGCCCCAATCGGAGGAGCTTCAATCGTAGCAGTCGGCAATGACGTAGTTTCAATACCAGAAGAACTTATTCTTACTGTGGTTACTTTACCAAAAGTTGTCATGTCCATATCATCTGTCCCTATCGAGACGATTGCAGTAGCACCCGAACCTCCTGAAATAGTAATAGAAGGGACTGAGGCATTTCCTCGTCCATATCCGCCGCCAGGATCAGTCACGGTGATTCCGATTATAGTATAATATGTAGTAGGACCAACGGTCCTAGTCGCACAGTCTACCGTAACTTGAGCTTCACTCCATGCGGTAGCTAGATAGTTTTCTCGGTAAATATTATGTAGTTTATTGGTGCTTACATTTTGTATTCTATTTTGCAGTAATTCCCATGGATAAGGCAAGCCTGTCAGACATCCGAATGCATCAGACATTGTATATGTACCATCGGGGCCGCTGCCTAACGCAGTAATTGAATTTGCGGCGTCGATTGATATTTGTGCAGTTGGTTTGCTAGTGCCTGCAGTCAACGGAAGATTAGCGTTGTTTTCTAATCCTTGGATCGCCTTGCCCAATCGATTAATATCAGTAAATTTGATGTTGCGCACCTGACGCATCGCAAAAGACCAAGCGCCAGCTGCTATCGCCTGATCGAGAGGTATAATATCCCTGAGATATGCGCCGAATCCAATCGGAACATCATTGTAGTTAGTTGAATTTAATGCTCTCTCGTATGTAGAAGGAACACTAGTTGGAATTTGAATTCCAACATATGTTCTCATTACAGGGGTATCCAATGCCATGTTGATCGCGCCGCCGTCGTACAATAGATAGTAGGTCTTGCTATTTGTCGGGACTACATCAGCATTGTATATAGGAACAGTCATCGCAGAATAACTAATCGGAAACATCATCTTGACATCTAACAAGTCTGATAGCGCAGTCAACCCAAGAGTCTTGCATTGCAGCGGCGCCAATACATCAACTAAATTTTGCCCAGTTATGATCAAGAATGCACCGTAAATCTTTTGCTCTTGAAGTTTGGTAGGAGTAATTATAGTGCCATCAGAGATATCTTGTATCTCATTAATGTCTAGTTCCGCAGCTAATAAAGCTAAGCTCAAATCTTTAGTTAGTCCACCAGCCGTAGTGATTGCCTTCAACAAGTTAGAAGGCAACCCAAACGATTCGATATCTTGCAAGTCGATGACTTTACCTAAGTTGATCAGGTCAGTGCCAAACTCGAATGATGAGAGGTTGACACCGGCAATGTCTGCTGTCATTAAATCATTCATATTGCTGTACACGCCGTCAAGAAACTGGTTAGAGTTACTAGCAACAGAAATTGTTTGATTTTCTTGCGTGATCCACCCTGATATTTGAGAGAACGAATTTGTGAACTCTGAATAATTTGGATTAGCCGATGCAGGCTCATCACTGTTCCAATTAAACTCGTTCCACGCTTGTAACGCGTGAAGTCTTAGATACCCCCATTGTGTTACTGATATGTTTGGATTGGTAGTGTTATACGGAAGCCAAGTAGCTGACTGCCCTTGAAGTGTTATTCCTTCTATTCCATATCCGGACGTAGCTGGTCCCGGCAATGTCGACGGATATCCGTTTTGAATTCCATACTGTACTGCTGCGGTTGTCCAGATGCCTGCAGGATCTTCCGCGATATAGGTAGGTGGTTTAGCATTTCCTAGTACGGGAAGCGTGCCACTACCGATAGAGATCAATTGATCATACGTATCATTTGTTATTGTAGTATTACTGGGAGTAAAAGTCGCGACCATTGAAGTAGGAGTGCTGACTGTCGAACTAGTACTTAATAGCCATCTACTTCCACTAGTTGTGCCGTCACTATTACTCAGGTTGCCGATAATAGTAGTGCCGGGTGTAACTCCGACACCACTGAGCGCCATTCCTAACTCGATCTTACCTTCCTTGCCCGAAGTCACAGACCCAACTTGAAGTATATCTCCGCTCGCTGATCCTGCTCCACTAATGATGCAATTTGCTAACGTTGCTGTTTTTACAGGATTTCCCGGTTCCCCTCTCGTATAGGCATTGTTGATCGCATATGTCAAACAACGCAGTACTGTATGATTGATCAAAGATCCGGGTGTATAAGCAGTATTAGTTTTACTCATGCCCATATACGATGCAGCGACCGGATTAACGTTTAGTCCAATATTACTTAGGAACTGACCGAATACGTTCATTCCTAATGGGCTCTGTTTTCCTGTTTCTGCCATATGCTTTACTCTATCACCTAGCCAAGTATAAGCTTCTTATCGGGTACTACTAATCCGGTTGTTGCTTCAACATACTTTGCCTTGATACTGTCGTCCGTCAACGCATAAAAAGCGATATTGCTAGTGTTTAGTCTTACTTCGGCCTTTACTCCTGCAGTAAACAGACTGGGAACTAATCCTAGTCCTTGAGGTCCAGGAGCGACTGAAACCGGTTGATGTAAAAGGACCTCAGTGTCTTCTACTTTACTTACTTTAGCGATAACTTCTTCACCGCTATTCATCTTGAATGTCCACACATCTCCGACTGTAATATTCATAATATATTTCCTTTATGCTGCTTCTGCTAAAAATTTAGCTCTAAGTTCTGTGAATCCGCCGATCAGTTCACCATTAAGGAAAATCTGCGGTACGGTTCGAGCGTTTGGTGCTGCTTCTAGTAAATCTTCTCTAGTATATCCTTCACCAATCTTGCGTTCTTCAAAAGCGATACCCCTCTGTGTTAAAAGTGTTTTAGCCTGTACACAGTAAGGACAGTCTGCGCGTGACCAGATAATTGCGTTCATTTTTTCTCCTTATACATCAATACTTATCGTAACATTAACGGTGACATTTTAATAACTACTGTCACAAATTTGGCAGTTGATCGTAGTCTAACTCGGCCGTCATAGCTCCAATAACATAACTAACCGATTCTGCTTCTTGCAGGGCCGACTGCTTTTTAGAAGTGTCCATGTGCTTATTAAACCATGGAATAGGAGTCATCTTTGAAGATGGGTTCCAGTACTTGATTCCAATCTGCTTAAGTGCATCTACCGCGTTGAAGTCTACGAAGTCAATCATGATACGCTCGTTGAGGCCGATTACCGGTCCCTTCTTGAAAAGATATATAGCCCATTCTTTTTCTTCACGGATGACATCTTCATAAATCTTGCGGACTTCTTGTTCACATTCTGTCTTAGCAATAACAAAACGACTATCTTCTTTGACAACCTGATTGATCATCCATGCCGTCCACTCTTTGTGAAGCAACTCATCATTTAGTATTAATGAAATAATTGCGCCGTTACCCATAAAAATCTTGTTCTCTACCATTGCAAGTGACGTAGCAAACGAAACCATAAAGCGGAAAGCTTCAAGCGCGTATGACGCATGAAGTGCTAACCAAATTGCATTGATATGTTCTTGCTCTGGTACTTCAATACCAAGTTCTTTCTTACAATTAAGAATATGCAATCTCTCGTAGTAGTTGCCGACACTTGCAGCCATATCAATGATCTCTTTAGTATCGTGAATCGTATTGAATACTTCTTTTGGCACATTGTAGATGTTGCGGATAATATGTGAATAGGCGCGCGAGTGAATGTTAGTTTCAAACGACGACCATATCAATACCAGTGACTCTAACTCTGGGATTGACGCAACGGGTGAAAAGATTTGAACAGGGGCGCGGCCCTGAATGCTATCAAGTGCGGTTTGCCTTAGCAAGTTACTAGTGAAAATATGACGTACCGTATCACTTGCTTCCTTGAAGTCGTTCGCATCCTTAGATAAGTTGATTTCTTCAGAAATCCAAAAGAATCCACGTTGCGTTTCTTCAAATTTGGCAAGTTTAGGCTGGCGGTATTCTTCAAATCGCTGAACAGTCACTACGCCATCCAAAAACATCTTTCGTTTTAGATAATTAGGGACTTCACTGATGTTGTATTGATCTTTAGACATTAATAATTTCCTGATGCTAGTATGATTTTGGAAATATGCTCCAACCTCTCTATGTGTTCGTAAGCTCTCCATGGTGTATTGGCAACCGAGACAACGCCATGACCCTTGATTCCAATTATATCATAGTCAATATTACCATCGGTGTCAAGATTAAAGGACTTAAAGCATTCATCGGCAAGGCATTGACTAATGGGAGGAACTTCCCCTACATTTTTACCAACTGTAGTATATCTACTTAGTTCAGGAAAATGTTTGACTAGTTCACTAAGTTCTATTCCGGCATGCATTGCTGCAACACAGTAAGTAGGATGAAGGTGAACAACCACGCGAATATCATTTTTGTGCTGACCCAGTTGCTTTTGTAATCCAAAATGCAAAGGTACTTCGCCGCTCGGCATTAAGTTCTTACTGATGGCAGTATAGGATATGTCTTCCCAGATGTTGCCATTAATTTGCAACTTCTTGAACTGGTCTGGCTGTAATGTTTGTTTGCGAACCCCACTAGGTGTAATATAAAAGTGGTCGCGATCATGATGTCTAATCGAGATGTTGCCATCTCGACTAGTGATCCAGTTGCGTTTATATGCATCCACTAGGATGTCACAGATTGTTTCTAACATTGTTAATCTCTCAATAGGTTGATGATAGTTTTAGCTAAATCTTTAAACCAGCGTTCGTCGTGCCCTCTAGTCGTCTCTGCCGCAACTCCAATACGTACTCCGCTAGTTTCAACGAAACCCCTAGTGTCGTTGGGCACGCCGTTCTTGTTGACAGTAATTCCATTTTTTTCTAGCAAGTCAGCAAACTCTCTGCCGCTGTATTTTTCTTTGTTCAAGTTGAGTGTCATCATGTGACAGTGAGTGCCACCACTAACGACTTCGACGCCGGCGTCTAAGAAGGTTCTTGCCATCGCGTGTGAGTTGATCTTAATGCGCTTTGCATATATCTTAAACTCAGGCTGTAGTGCCTCGTAGAAACATTGAGCTTTAGCAGCAATGATATGCATTAACGGGCCGCCTTGCGTACCCGGAAACACTGCACTATTGATCTTCTTGGAGAATACTTCGTCATTCCAAAGTATCATTCCACCACGGGGACCTCTTAGAGTCTTATGGGTGGTGGTAGTTACTACATGTGCGTATGGGAAAGGATTTGGATACTCGTCACCTGCGATAAGTCCTGCATAGTGGCTGATATCAGCGAGCAAAATAGCATCAACAGTGTCAGCAATTTCACGGAAACGTTGCCAATCAAGTTGTTTACTGTATGCACTGGCGCCAGCAATAAGCATCTTAGGTTTTACTTGCTGTACGATAGCAGCAACACTATCATAATCAATCAAGCCGTTGTCATCGACTCCATAGCTATATGCTCCGAACCATTTGCCGCTGACATTCACATTAGCACCATGACTTAGATGTCCACCGCTAGACAAATCCATACCAACGATAACATCATTCGGCGTCAAAAATGCTTTGAATACTGCGAGGTTTGCGTTTGCACCGCTGTGAGGTTGAACGTTAGCAAATTTACACCCAAATAATCTAGTGGCATATTCAATAGCGATGTTTTCAATTTCGTCTACGTGTTCGCATCCGTTATAATACCGTTTACCAGGAAGTCCTTCAGCATATTTGTTAGTAAGAATACTTCCGCACAGTTGCATGACTTCGTTGCTAGTAAAGTTTTCACTAGCGATGAGTTCGATAGTAGAAGCTTGCCTTTCGGCTTCTTTTCCTATTACGTTGCTTATTCTAGGATCAATAAACAGATAGTCAGTTTTAGTGTTTAAGTCGTGTTGAGTTGGCATTTTAATCTTCCAATCCTATTCCCGCTAGTTCTCTCATTCGTCTGGTGTTAAAATAACTTCTAACTTCTGCTAACATTTCAGTAGATTCCGATAGAACATATTGATATTTGCGGAAATCAGTATCATCGTGGGCAAAGTATGTTTTAAGATCATCTGCGTTTTTTATAGTAGTAAACGATTGCCCTGGATTAGTTCTGTCAAATACTGAAACAGAATGTCCCATATCAACTAACCTAGACCAGAGTTTAAACGCGTCCTCGCTGAGGTCAATATCACTTATTAGTTTAATAGATCGGTTGCTATCGTTGAGTATTGCATCGTATAAATCCGAAGCGTAAGGTGGTCCGATAAAATCAGGCAGTTTACCTAAAGCCGATACTACCAATCCTTGAGGTCTGATATCTAACACAGCGCCTAACAGAATATTTCCGTCTTTTTCATACCAATAATACACCACTTGCTGTCCTTGAATCTTTTTAAGGCTATTTCCCAAATCAATTACAGGAGATCCAGATTTGATTCTATCTCTTATACTATACTTAACAGTAGCATACATAGGAAAAGTACCTAATCCCCGTGGCATTTCTGCCAACCAAGTCTCATTAAAGTCAGTTCTGTTAGTGGTCATAACTTACACGAGCCACACTCAGATTCGTCATCAAAGTCGATAGGATCTAACATGACAGGCATGTCGTCGGCTTCTTCTTTAGAACCCTGCTTATTAATCAGTGAGTAATAAAGTGTCTTTAAACCATAGTAGTGTGCAAGCATCAAGTTCTTTGCGATCAGGGTAGTAGGTACCTTACGATCAGGGAAGTGTGCTGGATTGTAGAACGTGTCAGTAGAGATTGATTGATCCATAAATGCTGCCAGTACCGCAGAGGTCTTTAGATAGCCGATGCAGTCAGTTTGCTCCCACATTAACTGATAGTTCTTACGTACCTTTGCGTTATGATACTCGGGAACGACTTGAACGAAGGCGCCGGCTTTAGATTCCTTGATAGTAATCAAGTTCATGGGCAATGCGATACCATTCGTAGAGTTGATGACAACCGATGATGATTCAACAGGAGCAATTGCCCCTATGGTAGCATTACGAACCCCATGAAGTTTCATCTCTTGTCTGAGTGATTCCCAGTCAAGTTCAGGGTTAAAATTAGCTAATTCATTAGAGCCTTTTGCCCTGAGTTCCCAAGGGAAAATTCCCTGACCATATCGAGTCTTGTCGCTATCTAAACATTTGCCACGTTCTTTGGCGAGTTCAATATTAGCTTCCATCAAATAATAGGTCTGTCGCTCTGCCCAACGTTTAACTTCCTGTAGAGCATCTGCTTCACCATACTTCATACCGCGTTTGGCATGCCAGTATGCGAGATTGGTAACGCCGATACCAATTGGTCTAATCTCATCGTTTGATAGCTTGCTCTGAATTGACAAGAAATCTTGATAGTCTAGGATATTATTCAAACTACGTAATAGCAGACGACATGCTTTACGCATTTCTTCTGGATTCTTAAATGCTCCCCAATTCATGCTCCCGAGGGTACACAAACTTATTCGGCCGGCCGGGTCATCTAGTCTTTTGAACGGTTTCGTAGGCAACAGTATCTCAACGCAAAGATTAGACTGATAGATCGTATGATACTCAGGATCAAAAGGACCTTGATTCATGACGTTATCAATGAAGACAAGATAGATACGACCGGTGTCAGTGCGTTCTTTGAGGATACCGCCCTTGAATACTTCTTCTGCACTCATCGTCTTCTTGCGAAGGTCTTTGCGCTTCTCGTATTTTACATAGAGTTCTTCGAATCTTGTTGTGTTCTGATAAAAGGCTTCATACAGATCAGGAACTTCGTTAGGATCAAAGAAGGTAATGTTTTGCTTATTCTTAAAACGTCGCCAGAAGAATGCAGATAATACAACACCATAGTCCATATGACGGACACGAGTCTCTTCTGTACCTTGATTATTCTTTAATACGATTAGGTCATCAAATTGATAGTGCCATATGGGATAGAAAATGGTAGCACTGGCATTCCTAATTCCACCCTGACTGTTATGGGTCAACACCATTGGTCCTTCATTGCTAGCTGACGCAAAAAAGGTATGTGTATCTTCTACCGTAATATCAATGTAGGTTTCATCGTTATTTTGTTCGAAGTTTGCATCCATTAGACGTGTGACTTCAAAGTCAGTTAACACATCGTCGTTGTGGGTAAGTTCGTTCGGTTTCTTTTGATAAAAGTTTTCGGATTCATCCGAACATATAATAGGATGGTTCACTGAACAATTCAGAACTGTTCCGTTTTTAAATTCTAAACGAGTTTGGTCTTGTCTTCCGACACGCGTATTCCATTTGTCGGTAACAGTCTTGAACACAACCTCGCCATGTTCGTTTTTGGTTTTGATTTTCATTCCGATCGTCAAGTCTTTAATTTGTATTTTTTTAGTTTTCATCGTTCTTCACCGTCTTCCATACATATACGTTACTACCGCAATCCCAAAACCTTGTATATCCGTGATTTTTCATGTTTTCCCATTCACTTAAGGTACTATCATATGTAAGTAGTATTGATTGCAGTTTGTGTTTTTGATATTTTGTCCTATGTTCTAACCGACCATTTACGATGTACCAATAGTTTGGATCACTGGTGTGACTTAGTGTCATTCCAATTTTGGTATAAACTTGACCGGTGTTCCACCTCAAGTCTGCATAACTAATTATCGAGTTAGGAGTATGGGTAGTAATAAAATATGAAAATAGCTTAGATGCTCCACCGACAACTGTACTTTTCGATGCGTAGCGTATCATTTCATATTCATAATTAGTGTTGTATCTAGCCTTAGAAAAAGACATCACTGCTACAATCTCATTTTGGTATTCTAAAGCGAGTCGTACAGATGCCGAAGCCGCTCCTTGGATGTGCCATTTGTTCATAAATTCAGTATAAACAGGGGAACTAACCGAAACGATCTTGCATTTTCTTGCAAAGATTTTATCTTGTTTTCCGAGTTTGGCAAGTATTCGATGTTTTACTATTTCAAATTTTTCAGATAATTCATAGTCCGTGATGTGCATAAGTTGAACATCTTTGATTGCTGCCTGTTTGTTTTTGTTGATATGATAAAATCGGTCTTTTATGTATGTTTCGCTGTGCCAAAACAGTCCGTCTATTTCTATGCCGATTTTATAATCGGGTAGATATAGGTCTATCTCTTTTCCCGATAGAATAGTTCTATCGCTTTGAATACATTCGACATCGTTCTCCTTTAGGAATTGCAGTAATTTTAACTCAAGGCTAGATACTATAATATTCGGGCGGGCTATGTTATGTTTTTTGTAATAGTTGAGAACAGTTGACCATGCTACTCCTAAGGTTTCTGATAGTGTGGTTGACGGGACGCTTTTATTTTCATGTAACCAAACTGGGTCATCAAGTTTATCATAAATATCCGGATCTTTTCGGTTAGCGAGTGCAATGTCTCTAGAAAACGATAGCATCAATGCAGTTGGTACTCCGTAACGTTTAATGTTGGTTTCTGTAATTTTGTTACGGATAGTTTGGTTTGTTACTGGATTCACATATCCGTATTTCTCTAAATTGGTCTCACTGCGTTTTTTATTTGCTTCGTCAGTTGTGCCAGGACTCGTTGTCCCATATTTCAACAAATAGTCTTGCTTCAATTGAGCAACATATAGTGGATCTTGTCGGCGATATTCTACTCCGTAGCGTTCAATATTTGTTGCTTTTTTCTTGTTTTTGATACGTTCGTTTCTATATCCAGTATCTCCAAAATTATGCTCTAATGTGTTGTACTTTTTCTCTCTTGTATCTTGGCAGACAGACGCGCATTTTTTAGAACAAAAAACCGTATAACCTTTCCTGAATGATAAAAAAGTTGACGGAGAATCACATTCTTTGCATAACTTAGGTCCAAATAGCCCGTGATATGCCTGATATGCGACTTCTTTTGGTATGCTGTATTTTTCAAGGGCTCTAGCATTTAATGCTCCATTTTTTGCCAACAAGTGATCCTCAACAAATTTCTTATCAATCATCGTTGTCATCCTCGTCTAGAACTTCTACCCAAGTATCTGGTGTCACGCAACAGCTACGCAGATCACCGAACCACTTCTTTAGGAATGGAATCATTCCTGTGTGCATGATTTCACCACCTCGAATAGGCGAACCGAGGGGACGAAGCCTGCCGATTTCTAAGCCAATACCAGCACGTTTACTAGCATATTTGGCCATCATCTCACCTGACGCAAAGATGCTATCAAGGTCATCGTCACTGCGAATAAGAACACAACTTGAAAACTGCTTAGTTGGTGTGCCCAATCCAGCAAGAACAGGTGTCGCTAATGTGAATAGTCCGTCGGATGCAGCATGATAGTAGTCCTTGATGTACTTCATTCTTGCATTGTTGGGTTCTTCTCTGTGGAATACAGTCGCAGCAGCGACCATGTATCTTACTTGGGGTGTTTCGTAAATCTCTTTAGTAGCACGATTTCGGACTAGATATTTTTCAACTAGTTGTTCTACTGCTGCATATGCATATGTTTCGTCTTTGGCATGATCAATGATATCATTCATTTTGTTCCAGTCATCTTCTGAATACCATTCAAGAAGTTCCGGAGTGTAAAGACCTGTAGCTATATTCTTTTTGACGATCTCATATAGATGAGGAGGAGTATACTGACCGTAAACTGACTTCCTGAGCATAGAAAGTCTTTGTTTTCCCGCTACATATTGATAGTTAGTATTACCGATATCTGGGTTCGATTCAACGTCAATCAAGTCTACGATGGCACGAAGAGTAAGTTCATCAATTTCTTGCGTAGTGATGCCGTCATAAAATTGAGGAGAAGCCTTGATTTCTATCATAGACTGGCTCACATCTGTGATGCCTTTACATATTTTCGTGATTTGCGCTTGCCATTTTTCTAGTGACAGTGGCTCTGTTTTCCCATTTCTCTTTATAATACTAATCATATTTTACCTATTTTCTTTGCTAGCACACCTATATCGATACGCCTTGTAATTTTAAATTCTGTTAGATCAGTATTTAGTACTGACTCCGGGCACCAGTTCATTACATATTTTGCGTTATCGACCAAGACTACTACACTATCTCTATTATCATACATTATTTCCACAAAGTCAATGTCCTGTACTCCCAATAACATCAATGTGTATAACATACCTAAAGCACGCGCATACTCACAATAGTTATTATCATTCAACAAGTTCCAGGGATCGGGCCAATCTTGTATATCTGCCGGATGCAGATAATGATTACTCATTGGGCATTTTTGCCAAAACCTGTCGACCTCAACACATATAGTTTGTATATCGGAGTCTTTCAATGATGTTCTTAACTCATGCCAATTTCGGAGCCTAATGTAATAATCAGACAAGAACACATTCATCAATATACTATCTTAAAAAACAAATTGCAGGCATCAAAACATCATGAAGAAATTACCAGAGTTTGCGCTTCCTGGTGTATATTCGATTATAATCAATCCATTGCCGCCATCGCCGCCGAAACCGCCGTTGCATGTGCCGTCGCCTGAAGAATTTATCGAGCCACCGGACCCGCCACCGCCGCCGCCCACTCCGCCATTCCGGCCGTTGCCCCCAAAGATGAAATTGCCAGATATCGTTGCGGAGGCGCCCCCTCCGCCTCCGCCTCCGCCGCCGGCACCCGCTGTTCCACCTGCGGTAATAGTATATTCAGCACCCGCGCCGCCTTCGCCGCCGTCGGTGCCGGACTCGTTGGTGGAGCCAGATGCTCCGCCGCCGCCGCCGCCAGCACCGGTTGTACCATCGCCGCCTACTACGACGCCGGTGCCGCCTGCGCCACCGGCATTGTTTGGATATCCGTTACCGCCGGTGCCACCAGTTTGGGTGACCGGTGCTCCGCCGACAGAACGTACTCCGCCACCGCCCGATCCTCCCGTTCTAATTCCAGCAATTGTGGCGCCGCCAGCGAAGCCATTGCCAAGATTGCTGGCGGCGGATCCGCCAGCACCACCGCCCCCCGAAACACTAGAAAGTGCAGCACTGCCACCGGCACCTCCGCTATATCTTGTAGTGCCGACTCCTGCCCCAGCAACGCCGCCAGCACCGCCGGATGTGCCGGCTGGGCCAGAACCGCCCTTAGCTAGAGCGCCATTTGTAGCAAGAGTAGGAGCACTATTAGCAGCTTTATTAAACCAAGTGTCGCCACCGTTCTGAATCTCGTCAACGAGGCCGCCGGTACCGACCCGTATGTTTGCTGTTCCGCCCCCGGTAAGACCCGTAACTGTAGTAAGAGAAAACGCCCCGCCGCCGCCGCCGCCAGACGTGAAGCCGACGGCGCCGCCAGAGCCGGCGCCGCCGCCGCCGATACAAATAACGGTAACAACTGTCGAGGTAGTGATGTCAGCTGGTATAGTCCAAGTTGTGCCAGAAGTAAGTTTTATCGTAGGCATTATTCAGCTCCAGTTGGTGTTGCAGCAAACTCGATGCCATTCCAATACCATCCGATGTCGCATTTTTGTCCTGTCATGATCTCGATGATCTGGCAATCATCCGGCCAAGGATCAGACGGGGCAGCAACAATGATATTGATCACTAATCCATCTGAAAGCTGACAGACAGCGCATCTAGTTGAAATATATTCAGTCATGTTTATTCCTCATATCTAAGCCTGCTGCGCTACAGCAATTACATCCCAAAATCCAGCAGTAGAATTATATATGCATCCGATGTAGACTGTTTTAGAAATTACGGTAGTTGTTGGCAGTGTTGTACCTATAGCCCGATAACCACCGGCAGATGTAGTCCATGTCAATGCCTGTGCCGTGCCGTTATCACCAATTCGTATTGTTAGTTTTTGTCCGTTAACAGGAGTTCCACTTGGTATAGCTATAGTTGCGGCCGTTGCAAGGGCGGTTACCTCATATTGATCAGATGTGTCACCGGTTGGTGTGATAGTAGCAGCCGAAGCGATTGCACCGATGCGTGGATTAATGCGGGTCGAGCTAATACCGGTACCGGTGACAACAAGAACGTTAGCGTTACCGGCAACAGACATGTTGATATTGCCGTTGGCTGCTGGCATGTTGACGTTCGAGTTGCCATTTGCATAAGGACCAATCAAGTTACCAGCAGTTAAGTTACCTGATACACCCAATGTACCAGTAATGTTGGCACCAGTTGAGGTAGCAATGATTCTTGCTCCACCAACTGCATTTAGTGTAACGTTTCCGTTTGCTGTTATAGTTACGTTTGAGTTGCCGTTCTGCAATAATCCACTGTTGATGGTAGTGATGTTACCAGTCGTGATAGTTGCAGTTGATAATGTACCGACTGATGTAATATTTGGCTGTGCTGCTGTTGTTACGGTACCTGCTGTGGTAGCACTTGTTGCTGTGCCGGCAGTAGCTACACTTAGATTTGCTACTTGTGTCGTTGAAGTCACTACGAATGGGGCAGTACCAGTTGCTATGTTAGAGATGAGTTGCGGTGCGGTTATGTTTGCAGTAGCGAGTACTTGTGCAGTACCTAAGTTACCAACGTTAGCATTACCTGACACGCCCAATGTACCAGTAATGTTGGCACCAGTTGAGGTAGCAATGATTCTTGCTCCACCAACTGCATTTAGTGTAACGTTTCCGTTTGCTGTTATAGTTACGTTTGAGTTGCCGTTCTGCAATAATCCACTGTTGATGGTAGTGATGTTACCAGTCGTGATAGTTGCAGTTGATAATGTACCGACTGATGTAATATTTGGCTGTGCTGCTGTTGTTACGGTACCTGCTGTGGTAG
>Ga0247834_1000088_pt1 | contig 150751 bp, 113 predicted proteins | sample LaCruzMarch2015__8_FD_187118 | JGI IMG/M metagenome (GOLD analysis project Ga0247834, IMG submission 187118) | Freshwater microbial communities from meromictic Lake La Cruz, Castile-La Mancha, Spain - LaCruzMarch2015_12m | ecosystem: Environmental > Aquatic > Freshwater > Lake | place: Spain...
GGTCCGTCGTCGTGACGTCGAACCGGGCGCCAGACGAGTGGCTGGCGACATTCGCAGACCCTGTCCGGGCACAGAGCACCATCGACCGGTTCGTGAACAACGCCTACGACCTGGTCATCGAAGGCGAGAGCTACCGCCCGCGGCTCAAACCGAGCCGAAAGGCTGGACAAAAGGCGGCTGGGTAGGGAGGATCAACCGGTCACGAAGGGGTGGAATGCTGGTGAGAATCCAGCGGTCCCATGCTCCTAAGAATCGACACCGGCTTCGCCCCAGAGCGTGAAGTTTGATGCGAAGACCGATGCCGAGGCAACGTGCCCACCAAGGCCGGCGTAGTCTTCCTGCTGCATCGTGAACCAGCCGACGACGAAGCTCGACAGCAGCACGACCAGCAGGGAGGGGAAGATCCGCCTGATGCGGCGCCCATAGAACTTCTTGAACGAAAAGTCGTTGGAATCAATGTCGGACAAAATGATATGTGATATCAGGTATCCTGATATGACAAAAAACACGTCGACGCCGACAAATCCGCCACGGAGAAATTGCGGGAAAGCGTGATACATAACAACAGAGATGACGGCGAACGCCCGGAGTCCATCAATATCCTGACGGTGGCGAAGGCTCGTCGGTTTCTGCGTGCTCATGCCGGGGTCAACCGAGGGGCTCGACACGTCCCAGGATGTGGGGGGCCCCGGGTCGATCGGGCACCACCGACAGCAGCAGGGGGCCGCCGTCGTCGCTGCGGCGGGCCTCCATGACGATGGTGCTTGGCAACAACACCGGGCGGATGAAGCGCACGGCGATGCGCCGCGGGGGGGGCACGACGCCGGTGTCGACTTCCGCGAGGCAGCGGCCAAGCGTCCACATGCCGTGGGCAATGGCGCGGGGAAAGCCGAACGCCCTGGCGGTCAGCGCCGTCAAATGAATGGGGTTGGCGTCGCCGGCCACCCGGGCGTAGCGCCGGCCGATATCGGCAGGCACCCGCATCGACGATGACGACAGCAACCTGGGCGACGGCTGCGCCTTGGCTTCCACCGTGCTCTTGCTGCTCGTGCTGGTGTTGCTGCTTGTGCCGTCCCGGTTCTTGCCATCGGCGGCACCGGGGGTGCGCACCAGGGCGGTCATGACCGAGCGCCAGGGAATGGCACCGCCGACGTGGGCCTCGGTGACGATGTCGAAGGCGACGCCCTTGTCGTGGGGACGGTGGCCCGACACGACGGCGGTCAGCTGCAGGGTGGCGTCGGCGCTGATGGGGGCGCGTTCGTCGATGACGTTTTCGATGTGGACCATGCCGAGGGCGGGCAGGGGAAAGCGGGGGTCTTTCAAGATGGCGAGGTGCAGGCCCACCGCCAGCACCTGGGGGGCGCAGGGCGGCAGGCGGCCGTCGTCGACAGCGCCAACGACGCGGCGGTAGGCAAACAGCCAGGCGGGATCCACCGTCAGGGTGCGCTCGACGTCGATGGTGGGGATGGTGGCCCCATCATGGAGGCCGGGTGGCCGGCGCAGGGCCACGCCGGCCAGGGTTTGCAGTGACGACCACAGCGACGTGGATGCGCTCATGACACAGCCCCTGGCAACCCTGGAAACACGACGTCGCTGGACCAGGGGACGGGCCAGGCCGCGCCACGATTGCCGGGGATCTCTGTGCCGTCGGCGTCGCGGACGAAGTTGTCGGCGGCAGCGAAGGCCCGCTCCTGGTTGGTGCGGCCGTCCCGCTGGCGCATGGGGGTACGCGTGTTCCCCACCCGGACCGATACGACCTCGTGGGGACCCGGTCGCAGGTCCACCAGCACGCCCTTTTTCTTGGGATTCATGAGCTGTTCTTCGTTGCCGATGGGGTCGGCGACGGTCTTGGCCTTCAGGGTCCACACCAGGAGGCTTGTGGGGTCCCGGTCGGGAAACGCGTGGCTGAGCAGGTCGGCCTTGCCAAAGAAGCTCTTGCCGATGTCGTTCTGGTTCACGGGGCCAGCCATCAAGCAGATGCCGCCCAGCAGGTCGCAGCCGGCGGGGATGTCGGTGGTGCCGGAGATCTCGGCGACGAGGGCGGCGCGGGCCGACGCGGCACCGAAGGCGCGCACGGCGTGGTCGAAACCAAGACCTGCAGCCTTCACCTCACCACGCGACAGCCCACCGACGTAGATGCGCTGACCGGCCAGGGCGAAGGCCTTCTTGCCGCGGGCGGTATTCGACGACAGGGCCCGGCCCATCGGCAGGTCCGCCCACAACGGCAGCCCTTTGATGATGAGCTCGGCAATCTCTTCCAGCTCGGCGCGGATGGTGCGCAGGCGCTCCTTGCCGCCCGGGGTCAACACATCGAGCCGCTCCATCAGCACCAGGCGCTTGGCGTCGTCGCGCGACACCCCCGTGAAGTGGGCGAAGGCGTTGTAGAGGGCGCGACCGCATTGCTCGGTGAGGGCGTCGGGGACATCCATCTCCTGACGACGCTGATAGGCGTCAGGGGCGGCGGCTTCGTTGTTGACGCCGGGCTGGATGCGCTCGCTGCGCAAGGCCACCAGGGCTGCCCCCAATCGCACGCGGGTGCGTTCGTCCATGACGAGGCTGTCGTCACCCACACTGCCCACCTGGGTGATGAGGGCCACCCGAAAGCCCTGACGTCGTTCGTCGTCGCTCAGGCCCACCAGGGTCTCGAGTTCTCGCAGGGCAGCCACGCCGTCGACGGACGTCGGCGCACACGGTGCCAGGTGGACGTTGGCGCGGGCCCGGCCGCCAGAAGCGACGGCGACGCCGCGCTCAAAGCAATCGCCCAGGATGCCCAGGTGCAGCTGCTGCAGGATGCCGATGGTGGGAATGTCGTCGTGGTGGGAGAAGCGCTTGCGCAGGGCCCGCAACGGCACCGTCAACAGGCTCTGCACCGGCTTGTGGCCGACGAAGGTCAACAGCATCGTAAACGGCGTGCGGTAGGGCCGGGACAGCACCACATGGCAATGGCTGGCACCGTCGAGGACTGGCGTCGTCGAGGTCCCCATGCGCCGCAACAGCCCGGCGACCCGGTCGGCATCGGCGCCGCCCACGATGACGTCCTGGAAGCCCCGGAAGTTGGTCGACTGGCGAGCCACGAGGAGGCTCAGGCTGGCCTCGTCGAACAGCCGGGCTTCGGTGATGGGCCCCGCCGGCACGAAGGCCGTTGGTGACGGCAACGACGACGCCGCCAGCAGGATGCGGGCCTCGTGGGGGCTCAGCGAGACCCGGGTCCGAAAGCCCACTGGCGACGATGACGACAGGCTCTCAGGCAGCGTGTAGCGCGTGCGCCGTTCGTCGGCGGAGGCGAAGCGGGCCCCGCGGTCCACCCGTTGGGAAGGTGGCGGCGGCACGATGGCCACGAACTCGATGGCTTTGTGGGCCTGGCGGGCCTGATGGGTGGGGTCGGAGGATGCAGCGTCGGCCATCCCCGGCTTGTAGGGGAGCAGGCCCGCGGAGCAAGAGGTGCTCTTCGTTGGACAGCCGTCCGTGCAGCCGTCCGTGCAGCCGTCCGTGCAGCCGTCCGTGCAGCCGTCCGTGCAGCCCGTGCGTCAGGCCCCCGCGAGAGCCGCGATGCGGTCCACGAACGCAAGCCAAACTCTTGGTTCCGCGATGTGCACCACATGGGGAGCGTTCAACCGCTCGACGAGCAGGGAAGGCAGAATCTGCTGGGCTCGGGCCACGTCGTCGTCGCCCATGGCGCCCACCAGGCCAAGGGTCGGGTGTCGAAACGAAGCCGCCTGGACAAGCAGGGTCGGGCAGCGCACGGCCGCGAGCATGGCCGATTGGTCGACGTCGTACATTCGCCCGTCGGCGCAGGCACGGGTGAAGTCGACGTCGTACTGGGACAGCCCCCGCACGAAGAGGCGCACCTGCAGTGGCAGCCAGGGGATGTCGACGGGCTGTCCCGGATGGGCCTTTTGTCGACGACGAATGGCACCACCCAGCACCCAGGCCAGGGGCCTGGGGAACGGGATGAGCTTCTTGCGGCCCTCGGTCGGGATGGTGAGCGTCGAAAAGTAGGTCGCGATGTCGGGGAGGGTCTTGACGGTGTGGACGAAGAAGCCGTGCACCCAGGTGTCGTCGCGGGAGCGCGGCCACTCGGTGGTGAAAAGCGGCGGGTCTTCGGCGACGACGCCGCGGACGTGCTCGGGAGCATGGGCGGCGGCCCACAACGCGATGATGCCCCCCGACGAGTTCCCGCACAGGATGGCGGGTGCCCCCACGACGTGCTGGATGAAGGAGACACAGTCCTGCCCCAGGCGGGAAAACGTGTACTGCCCCGGGGTGTGTTCGCTGCGCCCATGGCCCCGGATGTCGATGGCGAAGACGTGAAACCGTCGTGTCAGCGTCGGCAGCACCCTTTGGTAGCTCTGCCAGGGCATCGACTGCCCGGGGAGCAACACCAGGGGCGGGCCGGATGGGGGGCCGCCCTCGGCATAGTGAATCCGGACGCCGTCGACGATGACGTCCTTCTCGATCACGCAGGGGGGCATGGGCGTAGCTTCCCACGTTGCCGATCCGCCAGCCAGGTGCGTCGTCGTCGACCTACCAGCGCAGGGATGCGAAGCCCGGGACCTGCTCGTGCAGCACGGCCAGCATGGCCGCCGGATCGATGGTGGGGCTCCGCTGGGCCGCCCAGGCCAAACCATCCGCTGGCGTCGAGAACGTGCCTTCCGGAAACGGGGTCTTGGCGACCCAATTGATGGCGGTCATGACGCCGCGGGCGACGGCGGAATTGCTGATGAGGGCGTGGCCGGCGATGTCGGGGCTCGTCGACAACACCGTGCGAACCGCCTCGGCAATGTGCCGCCGGTCCGCCGCCGATGGCGTCGAGATGTCGTGCACCAGGTCGACCATCACCAGGCCTGGCCGTGGCCTCGTGCCCCGGATGTGGGCGACGAAGATGTCGACCTCCCCCGGGGCAATGGTGCCGCTGCCGCACATCCACCGACACAAGCCAGTTTCCCCCACCACAATCATGAAACGAGCTTCGCAGGAATCCGGCTTTTCCTGAATTCAAATACTTGGCGCCTCGCCAAGTATTTGAATAATTATGACTATTCGGGCCCGAAGGGCCCGAATTCGGCGGAGTCTGTCGTCAATTCATGTGAATATTCAAGTTGTTATAGTGGACCCTCTTCAGTCGGTTGATTCGCCGTCGGGCCGCCTGGGTACTCGTGAGCGCCGCCAGGGAGGTCCTCCTTCCTGCTACATGTCAGGACGTGGCTGAGTTCCCACGTCCAACGACCGCCGCGTCGCCATCGCCATCGTTGTCGCCGTCGCCACGGCACCGGCGCCTGCAGCTGCTGCGGGATCGATTCATCGCCGCCAATCTGCGCAGCCGCTCCCTGCGCCTCGTCAAGGCCACCCGCAGTGGCGCCTTCGACCTCGGTCGCCTGCACAGCGCTGGCCCGGCCGCGTTGGCGCAGATCCTCGGCGGGCTCGGCCGACGGTCGGTCTCGGTGGTCGTGGCCGATCACACAGCCAGCACGCCCGAGGCCCAGGCCATCAGCGACGACATCGCCGCCCTGGCGACAGCGGTCCGCCTCGATGAGCAGCTCACCGGAGCCTGTGACCTCGCCATCGGCTGGCCCATGCTCGAGGGCGTCGCCGTCGACGGGACCTGGCTGCGGGGACCCCTGCTGCTCTACCCGGCGCAGCTGACGACGACAGCCAGCGGCAAACGGCAATGGCTGTTGCGCGCCGACGCCGAGCCATTGCTGAACGCGCCCCTGGTCCAGGCCATCGACCGCGCCTGCGGGGTGCGCATCGACCTTGATGCCCTGCGGGGGGGCGACGACGACGGCATCTTCGCCTGCGACGCCGCCACCGGATCGAAGCTGGCGACCACCCTGCAGGGAGCGGGGCTCGTCGTCGACGATGCCCCGATGGTGCCCGATGGGATGGTTCCCGTTGCCCTCACCGCCCGGCCGGTGGCGTCGCGGGAGGCCCTGCCCAATGGCCGATTCAGCCTGACCCACACGCCGATGCTGGGGCGATTTCCCCGTGCGGGCAGCACCATCGCCGCCGACTACGACGCCCTGCTGGCCTCGCCGCTGAACGACGACGACCTCGGGGCCGCCGCCGAATTGCTGGCCATCGATGACCTTCTCGATCCGTCGTCGTCGTTGTTGTCGTCGTCGTCGTCATCATTGTCATCGTCGTCGTCGTCGTCGTCGTCGTCACCACGGGTCCCAACCTCGGTGGCAGACATCCTCGGCAGTCGGCGACTGCAGGTGTTGCCGTCAGACAAGAGCCAGGACGCGGTCTTCGCCTTCCTCGACCACGACGTCGATACCGCCCTGGTGGTGCAGGGACCGCCGGGGACGGGCAAGAGCCAGCTGCTGGCGAACCTGGTGGTGGCCGCCGCCGGGCAGGGGCAACGGGTGCTGGTGGTCTGCCAGAAGCGCGCCGCCCTCGACGTGGTGTTTGACCGGCTGGCCGGGTGCGGCTTTGGCCAGCCCCTGGCCCTGGTCCACGACGTCGAACACGACCGGGCCCGGGTGACCGCAGCCATCGCCGCCGTCCTTGAACCCTTGCTGGCCACCAGCGCTGCAGGGGGGGCGAGCAGCCCCGTGGTGCCTGCCGTGTCGGCGGAGCACGACGAGCGGGGGCATCGCCTGCAGGGGGTGCAGACGGCCTGGCACAGCCTCATGACGAGCCCGCTGCCTGGCCGTCCGCCCCTGGCGGTCTTGCAGGAGCGACACCTTGGCCCGCGTGCCGACGAGGGGGCTGGCCCGGGGACGGGCGTCCTTGATCGCCGCGACGTTGACCTCGGGGATTTTGACCTTGGCGACGTCGTCGACGACGACTTCGACGATGCCCGCCTGCAGGCCCAATGCACCCGACTGGAGGCGGTGTGGCCGACGGCGGCCCCCTTTGCAGCACCCCATCCCCTGTCCCTGCGGGGGGACTGGCAAGGGCTGTCGTCGTCGTCGTCGTCTTCGTCGTCGTCGTCATCGTCGTCGTCGTCGTCGTCGCTGGCGCAGGCCGTCATCGCCATCGGGCAGGCCGCCCGGGCTGCGGAACAGCTGACGGCCCACCCATCGGGGCCCGTCACCATCGCCGAGGCGTTGACCGTGGCGGAGGCCATCGACGGCGCCGACGCGGTCCTCGGGGTCCTTGACGACGGCGGCCCGGCCAAAGATGTGTTGTTGGTGTTTTGGGGGTGGACGGGTGGGCAGGCCCGGGGGGGCGTCTGGTCGACGGCGACAAGGCGCTTGCACAAGGCCCGCAAAAACCTGCAGCCGGTGTCGTTGGCCTTGTTCTCGACGACGGCGGCCGAGGTGGCCCGTTGGTCTGGGCAGCTCGATGAGCTCGAACGCCTGCAGCCCCACGCCTGGCGCGTCTGTGTGCCCCGCTTCTGGCGGCTGCGAAAGACCATGGCCGAGGTCTTCGCCGTCGCCGACGACGGCACGGCCACGGCGCTGATGCCCGCCGACCCCACAGGCCCTGCCGCCATCAAGGCCGCCCGGGCGCTGCTCACCATGGCGACGGCGTGGCACGCCTTGTTGGCCGATCTCCCCGACCACGATGTGCTGGCCCTCGGCATCGACGGCACCATGGCGTCCATCGAGCTGGCCCTGTCCTCGCTGCAGGCCCGCTACGACCAGGTCTCGGCCCTCCACCGCCTGGCCAAAGCCGTCGCCGGGCCCCGGCAGCCCCGGGCCCTGCAGCAGCCGTTGGACCTCGGGGTTGACGACGACGACGGCTTCGTTGGTGCCGCGGTCTCCGCCCGTCGTGTTCTGCGTCGTCATCGCAGCGCCCGGGCGGCGCTGGAGGCGGCCATGCCCTTCGTCGACGCCCGCGCCGGCTGGCAGTGGCGCCAGGCCCTCGCGACGGGCGAGGTGGCATGGGTGTCGTCGTTGACGGCGCTGGCCACGGCGGCTGGTGAGGTCAGCGCCGACGGGGCCCACGGCGTCCCCTCGGCGGCGGCCGTCGCCGTGCGGGCCATCGATGTCGAGGTGGCCAGCGACAGCGAGCCCCTGCGGGCCACCCTGAAGCGCCTGCCCGGGTCGACGTCACCGATGTCCACGACGTCACAGGCGTCACAGACGTCAACGAGTTCGGTGCTGTCGACGTCGGCGGCCTCCTGGCATTTTGGCCGCGCTGTCGAGAGGGCCTGGATGGGCCGCTGCCTGAACGGGCGGGATCCAGCGGTCCTCGAGGCGCCCCTCGTCGACGACAATGGCCTGCAGCGCTTGCGGGCGGTGCAGCAGCGTTGCCAGGCCACCGCGGCTGCGTTGGCCATGAACGTCGTCACCGGGCGCCTGGCCGCCGTTGCCCAGAGCGTGCAGGGGGGCCGCCAGCTCAAACGGCTGTTGGCCGAGGTCAAAAAGAAGCGCCGACAGCCCACCGTGCGGGCCCTGGCCGAGGGGTATTGGGAGCATGGTCTGTCGCAGGCGCTGCCGGTGTGGCTGTGCTCGCCGGAGTCGGCGGCGTCGTTGTTTCCGCCCACGGCCGGGCTCTTTGACCTCGTCATCTTCGACGAAGCCAGCCAGTGCCCCGTCGAGGCCGCCATCCCCGCCCTGGTGCGTGCCCGTCGCGCCATCGTCGCCGGCGACGACCAGCAGATGCCGCCCAGCCACTTCTTCCAGGCCGGGCCCAGAGACAGCGACGACGACGACGGCGACGACGCCATCCTCGCCAGCCAGTCCGTGCTTGAATTGGGCCGGGCGGCCTGGCCCCACCTGACCCTGGCCTGGCACTACCGTTCCCGCGACGAGCGCCTCATCGCGTTCTCCAACGCCGCATTCTACGGCGGCAAGCTCACCACGGCCCCCCGCGTCGTCGTCCCCGGCGCCGATGCCGCCAGCGACGGCCTGCACTTCAGCCGCGTCGATGGGTGCTGGCAGAACCAGCAGAACCGTGCCGAGGCCCGGGCCGTCGTCGACCGGGTGGCGGAGGTGCTCCAACACCCCTCGCCCCCCAGCATTGGCGTGGTGGCCTTCAACCAGCGCCAGGCTGAACTCATCGAGACCCTCCTCGACGAGCGGCTCGAAACCGATGCTGCCCTCCAGCAGGCCATGGCCGCCGACAGCCGTCGCGCCACCGTCGAGCAGCTGTTCATTCGCAACCTCGAGAACGTGCAGGGTGACGAGCGCGACGTCATCATTGTCTCCCCCGCCTATGGCCCCGACGAGGGCGGCATCCTCGCGGCGCGCTTCGGGCCCCTGGGGCAACTGGGCGGCGAGAAGCGGCTCAACGTCGCCATCACCCGGGCCCGCCGGGGGCTGCACGTGCTGTGTTCGTTCAACCCCGATGACCTCGACGTGCAACGGGCCACCCACGCCGGGCCACGCCTGTTCAAGGCCTGGCTGCAGGCGGTTCGCGCCGCCGCCGTCGATGACGACGACGGCCTGCGAAGGGCCTTGGCGGATGGGGCCCGCCTCGGTGGAGGCCACGGCGTCGTCGACGTTGTCGCTGGAGGCGGCGTCGGCGCTCACGGGGCGAGCACGGTTGGCTCCGTGGTCCTTGAGCAGCTGGCCAGCGCGCTTTTGGCCCGGGGCTTGAGGGTTCAGCGGGCCTGGGGCCTGGGGCGTCAGCGCCTCGACCTCGCCGTGGGCGCCGCCGGCGGACCCTTGACGGTGGGGGTCGACGTCAGCGGGTTCCTGTCGGAGCCCGATGCCCTGGCGCGCGACGTCTATGCCCCGGCGTTTTGGACCAGGGCTGGCTGGCGCGTCCTGCGGGTGACGCCTCGGGCCTGGGCCACGGACCCCGAAAAGGTCATCGCCGTCGTCATCGCCGCGGTGGGCGGGCGCTGACGACGGCGATGAGGGATCTGGCCTGCTTGCTCGATCAGAAGTGCCAACGGAAGCCGAGGGAGGCACCAACGCCAAAATTGACACCGGGGAACACAAACAGGGCCGGATCCAGCTCGAGGTAGATCTCAACCGGAGCAGCACCGAACGACAGCGACAGGCCCAGGGGCACGCGGACACCGACGCCGAAGTTGTTGAGCCCAGTGTAGTAGGCGCGGTTGTTGTAGAAGCCGCCGTAGCCCGTGCCGCCGATGGCCACCCACAGACCGACGCCCGCATAGAAAGTCAGAGCGAGCTGGCTGTCGCGCACCAGGGTGGCGAGGTGCAGCAGGTAGTCGCCGTGCACCGACAACGAGGGTCCGAAGCGATCGTAATAGTTGAAGCCGGCCCCGATGCCGAGGACGAAGCCGTTTTGCTGCACGCCCGCGAACTTGATCGTCAGGGCCGTCGGTGAGCCGACTTGCAGGCCGATGCCCACTCCCGAAAGCTGGGGTGGCAAGGAGCCGCCGGAACCGCCACCGGATTTGCGCGGTGGTGGTGCCCCATCCTGGGCGAGGGGCACAAAGGCCCCCTGGTCGGTCAGCAATTCGCCGACGTCGCCGAGCAAGGCCGCATCCAACTGCAGTCCGTCACCCGCCTGGGCCAACGCCGCCGGCGCACACAGACCCAGGACCATCACCGCGACAACGCAACGCATCATGAGTTTCTCCAGTATTTCGGCACCATAGCCGCGGCGGTGTGACGAATGCGAGTTGGCTCAGCCATCGAGGCTCTGCTAACCCCGCCGCACCTGTTCCACGGCATCAGCCAAAGAAGCAGCAGAATGTACGCACTTCCACTGGGAGTCAGCATGTCCTCGAAGAAAGCCAAAGACGACGCCCCGATGGTCACCTCGAAAGAGGGAGCCTCGACGGCCCCTGATGCGCATCACACCCGCCACAACCTGTTTGACGTTGTCACACAGCAGCTGGCCCGCGGCGCTGCGGCCATCAACCTCGACCCCGACATCAACACGATCGTCAGCCAGCCGAAGAACGAGCTGATCATCCATTTCCCGGTGCGTCTGAAGTCCGGTGAAGTCCGGATGTTCAAGGGCTACCGGGTCCAGCACAACAACATCCTCGGGCCCTACAAGGGCGGCATCCGCTACCACCAGGACGTCTACCTCGACGAGTGCAAGGCGCTGGCGTCGTGGATGACCTGGAAGTGTGCCCTGGCCGGCCTGCCCTACGGCGGCGGCAAGGGTGGCGTGAAGTTCAACCCCAAGGACTACAGCCACGACGATCTGGAGCGCATCACGCGCCGCTTCACCCACGCCCTCGGCACCAACATCGGGCCCGAGTACGACATCCCCGCCCCCGACATGGGCACCAACAGCCAGACGATGGACTGGATGATGGACACCTATGTGAACATCAACGCCGCCGTCGACCGTCAGGCCGTCAAGCGCGTCGTCACCGGCAAGTCCATCGCCTGCGGCGGCAGCCAGGGCCGCGACGGCGCCACCGGTCAGGGCGTGGTCTATTGCATCCAGGAGTGGGCCCACAGCAAGCGCTTCACCCTCGACGGCAGCACCTTGGCGGTCCAGGGCTTCGGCAACGTCGGCAGCCACACGGCCCGCATCTTGTCGCGCATGGGCGTGACGTTGACGGCCGTCGGTGACCACACCGGCTACTACTTCAATCCCGAGGGCTTCAACCCCCATAAGCTCGCCGAGCACAACAAGAAGAACCACTCCCTTGACGGCTACCCCGGTGGTCGTCGCATCAGCCGCGAGGAGTTCTTCGCCCTGGAAGTCGACATCCTGGTCCCCGCTGCCCTCGAGCTGCAGATCGGCCTCGACGAAGCCCGGGAGATCCGCGCCAAGGTCGTCGTCGAAGGCGCCAACGGGCCCACCGATCTCGACGGTGACCGCATCCTCGGCGAGCGCGGCATCGATGTCATCCCCGACATCCTGGCCAACTCCGGCGGCGTGATTGTGAGCTACTTCGAGTGGCTGCAGAACAAGCGCAGCGAGAGCTGGGACGCCGACGAGGTCCAGCAGCGCCTCGAGCGCAAGATGCGTCGCAACTACCAGTCGGTGATGGACAAGGCCCGCGACCTCAAGTGCGACGCCCGCACGGCGAGCTACGCCATCGCCCTCGAGCGATTGAGCGAAGTCTACCGCGCCCGCGGCATCTGGCCCTGAAGGTGTGACGGAGAATCGGCTTTGCGATTTTCCGTCACACCTGAATGACGACGGGGTGTGGGGCGAAGCCCCACAGAGATGCTCAGAGGTTGACGGGTTTCCCGTCATCCTCTGAGGCGAGCGACTGCCGGTGGGTCGTTGGGACCCGCTCGACGGCCTCCGGTGGAGTGGTACGCCACGCCCCGGAGGCTCGTTTTTTTCATGAAACTGTCGTTGATTCTTCTGCCCGTCCTGCTGTCCGGGCTCGCTGTTTCCGGCTGCAGCTGCGACGAGCCCATCGCCGAGGGCGAGGGCGAGGGCGAGGGCGAGGGCCTCCTCGACGACGCCATCGAGCTGTGCACGGTCTACAGCCGCGGGCAGAGCGTCTTCCTGGGCTCGTTGTTTGGCGGCGGCGGCGCCTTCGCCCGCTGTTCGGCCACCGACCCCGCACCCGAGTTCTCCGACGACGACATCGCCGCTTTCCGCGCCGGCTGCAGCGATCCAGCCAACCCCACCGTGCAGGAATTCCAGACGGCCCTGACCGGCGGCCGCGTCGCCATGAACGTCGCAAACGTCACGGCCTGCGCCGCCTTCGTGCCCGAGGGACAGACCGCCCCTCCCGCCGCCTGCGACGAGCTGTTTGTCTCTCTCGTCGGCGCTGGTCAGGCCTGCGTGCAGACCTGGGACTGCGAGGGCGAGCTCCTCTGCGAGGCCACCGACATCACCACCCAGGCCTTCACCTGCACGGCCCCCGGGGCCCTCAATGAGGCCTGCCTCCCCCAAACGGACCTCGTGGCGCCATCGGCCCGCACCTGTGACACCGGCCTCGTCTGCACAAACTTCGTCTGCGTCGCCGAAGAGCCCGCGGGCCCCGGCCCCGCCGTCGGCGACACCTGCGCCGCCCCCGACGAATGCGGCGACGAGCTGCGCTGCGATCAGACCCTGCCTCCCGTCGGGGCAGACCCGGCGGACGAACTCGGCACCTGTCAGACCCGTCGGCTTCCCGGTGGCGCCTGCGACACCGGCGACGACTGCGACCTGCAGCCAGACGTCGACGGCAACGCCACCACCACCTGCGGCCCCGCCGGCACCTGCGTGGTCCTGAAAGGCGACGGCGCGTCCTGCGACGCCGCCACCGACGTCTGCACCGCCGGCTGCTCCGTGTGCCGCCCGAGCATCCCCGGGGGCGGCAGCGCCACCTGTCAGGATCGCGGTGCTGCCGGCGATGCCTGCCGCAGCACGAACGATTGCCGCCACAACCTCATCTGCGACGACGCCACCAACGCCTGCGTCATCGGCAGCGCCGTCGGCGGCCCCTGCGTCGACTTCGAAGACTGCCGTGACGACAGCCTCGATTGCGGCGGCGCCGGCAACTGCGTGACCGCCCCCGGTCTTGGCGAGGTGTGCGGCGAAGACACCACCACGTTCTGCCTTGAGGGCACCTGCGTGGACGGCCAGTGTCGCGCCGGCATCGCCGGCGACCCATGCACCAGCGACGACGAGTGCACGGGGGACACCCTCTGCGTGGGCACCACCTGCGCTGCCGCACCCCAAAGCGGCCCGTGCTCCGTCGACGACGGCTGCGCCGCCGGCTTCGTGTGCGGCGCCGACGTCACCTGCCAAGCCGTCCCCGGCGTCGGCGACAACTGCCTGGACCTCGACTGCGATGCTGGCCTGTTCTGCAACGCCGAGAGCGTCTGCGCGGTTCAGGCAGAGACCGGCGCCCAATGCACCAGCGACGACCAGTGCTCGTCGGGCACCTGCGTCCGCCTCGTCTGTGGGGCCCAGGCCGTCGGCTGCACCTCCGACAAGGGGTTCTTCCAGACCTTCGTGCTGCTGGCGGTCCTGTTGCCCCTGCGCCTGCGCCGCCGCCGTCGCTGAGCCCGCCGATCGCAGATCACAGATCGCAGTCCCCACGCCCCCGACTCCCCGCCTGGCGGGGCGTCGGGGCCCCACGGTGTCGACGGGGCCCTTGACGCCACGCCGTGCGGCCTTACCGTCCGGATTCCGCCTACTGACATGACGCGATGCGTCACCAGGTTGCTGAGGACCTTTTGCCCTCGACGGAAGCTGCTTTCGGGTCAGAGACCCACACTGTAGAGACGCCCAATGGGACTCATCGCCAAGATCTTCGGCACCAAAAATGACCGCGAGCTCAAGCCGCTCATGGCTCGAGCGCTGGCCATCGGCACCTGGGAAGAGCGGGTGAAGGGGCTGGCCGACGACCGCATCGCGGCCCGCATTCTCGAGCTGAAGGCCGAGATCGAAAAGACCGTCAAGGTCAAGAAGGCCCCCAAGCTGCAAAAGGCCGAAGACCTCAGCCGCGAGGAGATGAACGAGCTCCTCGACCCCTACCTGAACGAGGTCTTTGCGCTCACCCGTGAGGCGGGCAAGCGCGTGATGGGCATGCGTCACTACGACGTCCAGCTTGTCGGCGGCATGGTGCTGAATTCGGGCAAGGTTGCCGAAATGAAGACCGGCGAAGGCAAGACCCTCGTCGCCACCTGTCCTGCGGTGTTGAACGCCCTGACCGGCGAGAGCGTCCACGTCGTCACCGTCAACGACTACCTCGCCACCCGCGACGCCGAGTGGATGAGCCGCATCTACCGCTTCATGGGCCTCTCTTGTGGCGTCGTCGTGCCCCACCAGCCCGAGCGCGCCAAGCGCGAGGCCTACCAGTCCGACATCACCTACGGCCAGAACAACGAGTTCGGCTTCGACTACCTCCGCGACAACATGAAGTTTTCGCTGAAGGACTACCAGCAGCGCGGCCACGGCTTCTCCATCGTCGACGAAGTGGACTCCATCCTCATCGACGAAGCCCGCACGCCCCTCATCATCTCGGGCCCCTCCGACGAGAGCGTCGAGGGCTACATGCACGCCAACAAGATCGTGCCGATGCTCCGCAAGGACGAGCACTACACCATCGACGAGAAGGGTCGTCAGGTCATCTTCACCGAGTCCGGCGTCCATCGTGCTGAGGAACTCTACGGCGTCGCCAACCTCTACGAGCCCGTCAACATCGAGAAGCTGCACCGGCTCACCCAGTCCCTGCGGGCCCACACGCTCTACAAGCGCGACGTCGACTACGTCATCGAGAAGGCCGAGGTGGTCATTGTCGACGAGCACACCGGTCGTCTGATGTACGGCCGCCGGTGGTCGGACGGCCTGCACGGCGCCGTCGAGTCCAAAGAGGGCATGAAGGTTCAGCCCGAGACCCGCACCCTGGCGACGGTCTCGTTCCAGAACTACTTCCGCATGTACCGCAAGCTGTCGGGCATGACCGGCACCGCCGACACCGAGGCCGAAGAGTTCGCCAAGATCTACAACCTCGACGTGGTGCTCATCCCCACCAACAAAAAGGTCCTGCGCGTCGACGACCAGGACCTCATCTACAAGACCGAGCGCGAGAAGTTCGACGCCATCGCCGAGGACATCGTCACGTCCCACGCCAAGGGCCAGCCGGTCCTCGTCGGCACCGTCAGCGTCGAGAAGAGCGAAGTCCTCGCCAACCTGCTCAAGAAGAAGGGCATCCCCCACAAGGTGCTCAACGCCAAGAAGCACAAGGACGAGGCCGGCATCGTCGCCCAGGCTGGCAAGAAGGGGGCGGTCACCATCGCCACCAACATGGCCGGTCGCGGCACCGACATCCTGCTCGGCGGCAACCCAGAGTACATGGCCCGCGCCGAGGTCACCGAACGCATGGGCAGCACCTCCGAGCAGGTGGCCGAATATGCCTACCTGACCGGCCGCCCAGACCTCATCAACACCGAGCGTCTCGCCGATCGCGACACCAAAGACGGCCGTTTCCTCGCCGCCTACGAACTGAAGATGCAGGAGTGGACCGAGGCGGTCGAAGCCGCCGCCACCCTTGGGGAAGACATTTCGACCAACCGCCCCGACGACATCCCCGGCACCTACGAGGAGATTCGCGAGCGCATCCTCAAGGACCGCGTCGCCTTCTACCAGCAGAGCATCGCCTTCTACGCCGAGGCTCTCGACAAGCACGAGCGCGAGTGCGGCATCGCCAAGGAGGAGGTGAAGGCTGCCGGCGGACTGCGCATCGTGGGGACCGAGCGCCATGAGTCCCGCCGCATCGACAACCAGCTCCGTGGTCGCGCCGGCCGTCAGGGTGACCCGGGTTCATCGCGCTTCTATCTGTCGCTGCAAGACGACCTCATGCGCATCTTCATGGGCGACAAGATGGTTCGCGTCATGGAAATGCTCGGCATGAAGGAGGGCGAGCCCATCGAGCACAACATGGTGACGTCGTCGATTGCCGACGCCCAGAAGCGCGTCGAGGGCATGCACTTCGACAGCCGCAAGAACCTCATCGAGTACGACGACGTCATGAACCAGCAGCGCAAGGCCGTGTATGGCCTGCGTCGCAAGATCCTCGACGGCAAGAATCTCAAGGAATTGGTCTACGACCTCGTCGAAGAGGCCATCATCGCCAGCACGATGACGGCCTGCCCGGAGAAGGCCCAGCCCTCGGAGTGGAAGCCCAAGGACGTCGAGCGCGACATGATGGAGGTCCTCGGCGTCGCCGTCGACCTCAACAACTCGCGCGACCGCGACGACATCATGGACAAGTGCTTCAAGGCCGCCCAGCGCTTCTATGACGGCAAAGAGAAGGCCCTCGGCCCCGACATCCTGCGGCAGATCGAGTCGTTCCTGTACCTCCAGGTCATCGACGAGGCCTGGAAGCAGCACCTGTCGACGATGGACCACCTGCGGGAGGGCATCCACCTGCGCAGCTACGGCCAGAAGGACCCCAAGCAGGAATACAAGAAGGAGGGCTTCAACCTGTTCGTGGGTATGAAGGCCCGCGTTCGTGACGAGACCCTCGACAAGGTCTTCAAGGCCCAGGTGGTTCGTCGCGAAGAAGGCGAAGCCGAGCTCGAGCGCCTGCGGGCCGAGCGTGACGCCCGTCGGTCCGCCAGCCGCAAGGTGAACCAGCGGGCCAACACCCGCTCCGTCATCGCCCCGACCCCGATGGCGGCGCAGCCGTCGCAAGCGGTGTCGGCGCCGACGACGACGAAGCCTGCGTCGTCGCCGGCAGCGACGTCGTCATCGTCCAACGGCGGCGGCAGCTACAGCATCGCGGCCAACGCCAGTGTCGCTGGCAGCTTGAGCGCGGGGGTCACGTCGACGGCGTCGACGGCCTCATCGGCGCCTGCAGCGCGGTCGTCGACGGTGTCGTCGACGGCCTCCGCGGCCGGGGCGTCGTCGACGTCATCATCGACGTCATCGTCGACGTCGACGTCATCGTCGACCGTTCCCAAGCCGTTGCCCGCACGGTCGAGCCTGCGTGAGGAGCTCCAGCGCGCCGCCGCCACCGACGAGGACGACACCAGTTCGGCGAACCGCGCCGAGCGTCGTCGGCAGGAAGCCCAAAAGCGCAAGAACGAGAAGCGCCGCTGACCTGACGTACGCTGTCCGTGCGCCGCATGGGCGGCGTCCGGATGACGTCCTTACGGTGTATGTACGACTGACTTCATGACTGTCATGGCGGCGGGCTCAGGCCCGCCGTCGTCGTTGCTGGGCCAGCTGTCGCGACTGTCGTGACTGTCGTTGCTGTTGTCGGAGTCGGCGCTGTCGACGTCGGGGACGTTCTCCTGACGACGTCGTGCCAAGGCGCTTGTTGTAGCGGTTGGCGGCGGCCGTCGCTCGCGACTTCGGCAGCATGGGCCTCGACATGAAGGACGCGGCGTCGTCGGCGTAGACGTAGGCCAGGGGCACGGCCACGATGCTGCCCATCATGAGCCCCACGCCGGGCAGCAGGGCCACGAGACCGATGGGGCCAGCCACGGTGGTCCAGACGATGCCGCCGGCCATGACCCCGGCACCCACCACGATGCCGCCGATGCCGGCCAGCCCCACGGCCTGCCAGGCCATTTGCTCGACGACGAGGCTCCGTCGTCGATTGCGGATGGTGTCGGCAGCGCCGCCATCACCTGCGATGCTGTAGAAGTCCTGCTCGTCGATGGGGCGACTGCCTTGCCGGAAGCCGATGTTCTGGCCGCTGCCCACGACCGAGAGCGGTTCGCCGCTTGGCCGCAAACCATAGGCCGGATTGGCGGCCAGACAGCCAGCCCCGTTGACGACGACGACGAGGCAAAGCGCCAGCCCGAGCAGCTTCAAAGGGAACCTCCAGAAACCGCTGACGATGCAGCGAGGGGCAAAGGCAGGCCAGCGATGAAAGCAGCCAGGACGTCGTCGATGCCATCGGCGGCGTGGGCCTCACGGAGCAGGTCGCGCTCCTTGCCCCGGACCTTGCCATCGAGGACCGCCGCTGCCCGCAGCACGGTCCGCACCACGCCCTGCTCCTCGGCGGGCAGGGCGGCGAGGCTGCGCAGGAAGCGACGGCTGTCGTCGAGGTCAGTGGGCAGGACGTCGTTCGCGACGCGCAGGCGCAATGCTCGGAGCAGCGCCACCAGATTGGGATGGAGGTCGGCGGAGCGCACCACGCAGGCGCCGACGGCGCGCAGCACGGCTTCGGCCTGGGCGTCGCTGATGACCACGTCGGGTGGCAGGACCCGGCTGACGACGTCGTTGGCGGCGCCGGGTCCAAGGACGCGCACCCGTGATTCGCGCAAGACGCGGGCGCAGACGACGACGTTCCACACCGCGGCCACTGGCACCGACACAAACGGCACCACCAGGGCCCGCAACGTTGCCCGACCCATGGCCCGCCGGAGCAGCATCTTGAGAACGATGTTGGTCGCCGACACCTTGAGTTTGTAGATGAGGCCCGCCACCAGCAGCCAGAGCCGCGGGGTTTCCTTCAAGGGGTCCACCGACAAGTCAGCGTCGACGGGGTTTGGCAGTTCGAGGGCGGCGCGAGCCAGGGAGCGAAAGGTGTGTTCCCGCGTGTCGTCGTCGTCGACGGCACCGGCGATGAACGCCATGCCATGGGCGCCATGCAAGGCATCCAGCGAGAGCAGCACAACCTCGACGACGGCACAGACGGCGCTGATGCTCCCGAGGATGCCCCAATACAGCACCGTGTTCTCCGCGTGGGGCAGCAAGCCGACTTCGACGGTGGCGACGATCGAGGCGCTCCCGGCCCCAATGGCGGCCGCACGCCACAGGGTCTGCCGTTCGACCCGCTCCAAGGCGGCGCGTTCGCCGGCGTCAAGGAGGTGGACGGCGCCGTCGCTGCCGACGGCGGTGGCGGATTGCTCCAGGCGACGCAGGTGCCGTTGCTGGAGGCGGGCGGTGCCAACCCGTTCCAGCAGCGACGTCTCAGGCTGGCTCATGCTCAGGTTCCAAAGAAGACACGGTGGTGCTCCTGCACGCGCTCACGGACCTCAGCGGCACGCCGGGCGATCATGGCGTCGAACAGGAGTTTGAGGCGGTGGTCGCGGCTGACGACGGCCTGCAGGGCGGCACCCTCGATTTGAAACAGACTGGTCGGGCCGATGGCTCGTACGCTGACGCTGCGGGGCGTTTGGCGCAGGGCGGCAATCTCGCCGAAGAACTGCCCTTGCCCGAGCTTGTTGATGAAGATGACGCCGCCAGCAGGGTCGTTCCGATAGACCTCCACTTCACCCCGACGAATGAAGAACAGGCTGTCGTTCTGGGTGCCTTCTTCGACGACGACTTCTCCGTCGACGACGTCTTTGGCCAGGGCATGATCGAGCAGGGCCCGACGATCCTCGGGGGGCAGCAGCGAGAAGATCGGCGACTTCGCCATCAGCAGCTCGACGACGCGCTCCTTGTAGAAGCCCAGCAGCGGTGCGGTGAAGGCGGGGTCGACGGCCGCGATGTGTTCGACATCTTCGCGTTCGATCTCGATGAGGATGACGTCGGTGACGGCTTCGACGGTGGCACTGCGGGGCCGTTCGGACAGGAAGCTGAACTCACCGAAGAAGTCGCCGTCGGCGAGCCCCGCCAAAAACACCCGCTGGCTGCGCTGCTGCTTGAGCATGATCTCGTCGAAGCGCAGCCCGCTGTCCTGGGCGGTGGCGTCGGCCCCCCAATCACTGCCTGGTCCGACGAGAGGGCCAAGCTGGGTCTCGGTACCGCTGCACGACACCACCATGCGCCCGCGGGCCAGTGCATAGAGCACGTCGCCGCGCTCGCCCTCGCGGATGACGACGGTGCCGGCCTTCACCGAGGTGACGTTGACGACCCTGGCGACCCGGGCGAGCTCCCGTGGCCCGAGGTCGCCCAGCAGGGGGACCTTCCGGGGCAAGGGCAACTGCCCGCCGATGACGGCGAGCCCCAGCCCATGGCGGTCAAAACGTTTCAGCACCGCAATGAACTCGTCGTCGTTTCCCGGCGTGAGTTCCCCGAGGGCCATGACGTCTTCGTCGGCGGCGGCGTCGCCCACGACAGCGCGAACCGGGGCGTGGGCAGCCAGGGCCTGCACCAGCAATCCGCGCGCGGCGAATCCGGCAGCGGCCGTGCGCCAGGCCGACAACGCCAGGTCCTTCATCGACAGCGCGAGGGCCCGGTTGCCCACATCCACGAGGAGCCAGTGGTCCTGCTCGTCGCGCAGCCGGGCCATGAGGGCCCGCAGTTCGGGGTCCTGCCCATTGTTGTCGGCGGGGCCGACGACGCGCTTCTGGGTGGCCTCTTTGGGAGACGGCAAGGGGGCCCGCGGTGCCTGGGGACGCATGGGGGCGGTGTCGTCGCTCCACTGGACGGTGGCGAGGTAGCGGCCCAGGCAGCCATCGTCGAAGCGTCCCTCGCTGGCCCACGACGACGTGCGGGCCAACTGGTTGACCACGGCGTCGAGGGCGCGGGTGACGTCTTCGCTGCGACGAGGGCGCTCGGCGATGTCACGGGACAACAACGTGAGGGCCAGGGAGTCGAGGGCGACGGGTACGCCAGCCCGGCGCGACGACGGCGGTGGGATGGGCTCGTTGAGGACGCGGTCGAGGGTGTCGACGGGAGAGTCGGCAGCGAACAGCCGGTCGCCAACGAGGCACTCCCACAACACCACGCCGAGGGCCCACAGGTCCGTGCGGAAGTCGACGTGTTCTCCCCGGGCTTGCTCGGGCGCCATGTAGGCGGCCTTGCCGAGGACCATGCCCGGCGTCGTCAGCGACAGCTTGTTCTTCGCGGCGGCGATGCCGAAGTCGGTGAGCTTCACGTTGCCCGTCGACGACAGCAAGATGTTCTGCGGGCTGATGTCCCGGTGAACGACGCCCAGGGCCTGGCCCGTCGCATCCTTGAGGGAGTGGGCATGGGCAAGGCCCGAGGCAACGTCTCTGATGATGGCGGCGGCGACGATGGGGGGCAGGGCGCCACCCGACAGGACCAGGGTGCGCAACAGCGCGGCGAGGTCGGTGCCGTCGACGTACTCGATGGCCATGAAATACACCCCGTCGACCTGGCCGAAGTCGTCGAGGCGCACCACATGGGGGTGTGACAAGCCAATGGTGATGCGGGCTTCGTCGATGAACATCGACACGAAGTGCACGTCGTTGGAGTAGGCCGGCAAGATGCGCTTGAGGGCGCAGTAGCGACGGGTCCCAGACAGGGGCCGGGCAAGGACGATCTCCGCCATGCCACCCTTGGCGATGGGCTGAATCACCTGGTAGCGACCAAAGACCTCCACACGTCAGTGGGTAGCAGGCTGGAGCCGTTCACGGGAAGCCGCCACCATGTGGGTGTCCTGTCTACATCCGGTGCGTGGCAGCGCGTGGCGGTCACACTGTTTGGCGGCGCCCGACCATCGCCGGTGTCACCACCAACCACAGGGGCGCGGCGTGGCCGTGGATTTCCAGCCGGGCGCCGAGGGGGAGGTCCACCGCCACATGGGGCCCGTCGATCCAGACCCGGCCTTCCCGCATCCTCGAGGTCAGGGTGATGGTCTCCTGGGGATCGAAGAAGAAGGCCTCGTGCTGATAATCGACGGGGGCGGCGCGGGCGGCGGGGATCGTGAGCAACTCACGGACGCGCCACTGGAGCCGGCGGTCGTCGAGGGCCTGGACCTCGCCGCCCGCTGAGCACATGGCCGCCGTCGAGCCCGCGGCAGTGCTCACGTAGACCCCCGAGCTCTTGTGGTCTTCGCCGTGGCGCTGGCGCTCCACCCGGTAGCGGGACGTCGACGCCGGGCTCTTGTGGGCGATGAGCAGCTCGTTCAACGCCGGGACGGGCAGGGGCCGCCCGTCGATGGTGCCGCCCAGACGCTGCAGGGCGGTGGGCGCCAGATGATGGCAGAGCACATCGTCGAGGACGGCGGCAAAGCCTGCCGCGTCGGTGGCGCACAGAAAGCCGATGGACCGGTCGGGGTCGCTGTTGACGCCCAGCACGACGCTGTCGTCGACGATGCGGTGGCTGGCATCGAGGACGGTGCCGTCGCCGCCGACACACACCACCAGGCGCCCGCGGGTATCCTCGGGGCGCAACCGGGCCCGGTAGATCCGCTGGACGGTGCAGCCAGCAGCCTTGAGGGCGGCGTCGACGGTGGCGACGCTGAGGTCGTGGGCGACGGCGGCCCGTTGCATCGGGGCCACGCTCGGGTCCCCGGCTTCAAGGAGGGCCGTGATGCGGGCGTTGCGGTTTTCGACCGCCAGGCGCAGCCGGGACTTCTTGTAGACCAGCAGGACCTCGCGCCCGTGGCCCGGTCCGATGGCTTCCCCGGATGGAACAGAACGGCCGTTCGGACTCCGCCGCCGGGGCGGTTGATCTGGTGGTCGATCTCGGGACGGATCAGAAGGAGGCGATGGCATCGCTGAGCTTGACCTCACATCTCGGGAGGACCGATCGTCCGGCGTGTTCGCCACCCGGTTGATGAGCACACATACTCTTCACCCCTGGTGGTGAGCATGTGCCTCATCGGCGCCGGCCGAAGAAGCAAAAGTACTCCTGGACGCGGCGTCTGCGCCGCAAGAAGAGCACGGGCGCGTGGAAGAGTCGACACGACAGAACCTGATCATGGCCTTCAACAACGTGCTGCGGACCAGCACGCTCGTCGGCGTCGTCGACTTCCAGCGGGCGGCCCTCGCGTTTGGGGCCTTGCTGGAGCGCAGCGGCGACAGCGGGGTCATCGAGCTTGGCCCCCTGTACGATTTCCTCATCGAGCAGGGAGCGCCCCAGGCGGGGGTCATCGAGGTCATCATCTTCATGAAGAGCCGGGAGTCCCGGTTCGGTCTGTCGATGAACCTGCCGCCCCAACTGGCGACGTTCACGCAGGAGGACATCGACAACGTCGTCCTGACCTTCACCAGCCGTGGGGCCACGTCGGGGACCCGCGCCGGTCAGGCACCCCAACAGGCAGGCCAGCAGCTGCGGGGGCAGCCACCGGTGAGCCAACCGATGTCGTCGTCGGGGGCTCCGTCGTCGGGCTTCGTCCCCGAAGGCGCCGAAGCGTCGATGGCAACCCGTCAGCGCCGGATGCTCGTGGTCCTCGCCTTCATTGCCCTCCTTGGCGTCGCCAGCTTTGTCTACAACGCCGTCACGGCGATGCCGCCTCCCGTCCCGATCACCATGGCCGACCCGGCTGGCTTGCCGTGCCTGGAGCCCGTGGGCACGGCGCGGACGGTCATCTGTCGCATGCCGAAGGCGGCCTTTGAAGCCGAGGCTCCCCAGGCCATTGATGCCCGTGGCGCCGTCACCAAGGCCGCCATGAAGGCCAAGGGCTACACCCGGGTCCTCCTCTACACCGAGGAAGACAGCAAACTCCGGAAAGTGTTTTGAGCAACCCCGACGACGCGCTGGCCTGGGTGCGTGCGCCCCAACAGGCGCGGAGCCAGGCGACCCTGATCCGTTTCCTCGATGCCGCCGAGGAGCTCCTCGACGAGGTGGCGTTTGACAGCCTCTCGGTGCAGGTGATCTGCGAACGGGCGGAGTCCTCCGTGGGGGCATTTTACGCCCGCTTTGCCGACAAGACCGCGCTGCTCCACGTGCTCCATGAGCGCCTGTGCGACGAGGCCAAAGCGACCGTCGGCGACACCCTCGACGCCGCCCGCTGGCGGGGGGTGCCCCTCGCCGACATCATCCGCGGGCTCGTGGGCTTCATCGTCGTCGAATACGGCCATCGTCAGGGCCTGCGCCGGGAACTGGTGCGTCGCAACGGGACGGACCCGGCGTTCCGGATCCGGTCGGTGGACGTCGCCGCCGTCACGGTCGATCGCCTGACCCATTTGCTGGTGGAACGCCGGGCGGAGCTGAACCCCGAGCGGGAGCCGGCCAGTGCGGCGGAGTTCATCAATCGCCTCATTTTCGGCGTCCTCGATCAGGACGCGGTCTTTGCCGACACCGGTCCCGCTGGCGTGGTGCTCGGGCGAGAGATCCTCGCCGAGGGGCTCACCAGCGTCGTGCTGGCCTGGCTGGGCACGCCGGCCGCCCCTCCCGCGCCGACAGGCCCACCAGCCCCCTGACGCAGCGCAGCGCGCGTGCTAGAGGGCAGGCATGACGACGACGACGACGCCCGCTGGTGCCCTTCCCGATCGCTATGACCCCATCGCCGCCGAGGCCCGCTGGTATCGCCAGTGGCAGGAGGCCGGCGTCTTTGCGCCCGACATGGTCAAGGCCCGCGCCGGCGTGCAGCCCTACGTCATCATGATGCCGCCCCCCAACGTGACGGGGTCCCTGCACATGGGCCACGCGTTGTTCGTCACCCTGCAAGACCTCATGGCCCGCACCCAGCGCATGCGCGGCCGGCCCACCTTGTGGCTCCCCGGCGTCGACCACGCCGGCATTGCCACCCAGGCCGTCGTCGAGCGGGAGCTCAAGCGCCACGAGGGCAAGAGCCGCCACGACCTCGGCCGCGAGGCCTTTCTGGAGAAGGTGTGGGACTGGAAACGCAAAAACGGCGACCGCATCGTCGAGCAACTGAAAGCCATGGGGGCCTCCGCCGACTGGAGCCGCGAGCGCTTCACGATGGACGACCAATGCAACGTCGCCGTCAAAGAGGCCTTCGTGCGCCTGTGGCAGCAGGGGCTCGTCTACCGCTCCGAGCGCCTCATCCACTGGGACCCGGCCCTGTTGACGTCGTTGTCCGACGAAGAAGTCGACTACGAGGAAAAAGATGGCGAGCTCTACCGCTTCGCCTATCCGGTCAAGGGCAGCGACGGTCTGGAGATCGTCGTCGCCACCACCCGTGCCGAGACCATGCTGGGCGACACCGCCGTCGCCGTCCACCCCGATGATGAGCGCTACCAGAGCTTGATTGGGGCCCACCTGGCCCATCCGTTTTTTCCCGATCGCCGCGTCGTCGTCATCGCCGACAGCGCCGTCGACAAGGAATTTGGCACCGGCTGCGTCAAGGTCACCCCGGCCCATGACCCCAACGACTTCGACATGGGCCAGCGCCACGGCCTGCAGATGATCAACATCTTCACCCCCGAGGCCAAGATCAACGCCGACGGCGGCAGCTTCATCGGCCTCGACCGCTACGAAGCCCGCAAGGCTGTGAAGAAGAAGCTTGAGGAGCTCGGCCTGGAGCGCGGCAGCGACAAGATCCGCCACAACGTCACCGTCTCCCAGCGCAGCGGCGTCGTCATCGAGCCCATGTTGAGCCGGCAGTTCTTCGTCAAGACCAAGGGCTTCGCCGACGAGGCCATGGTGCTGACCCACGGCGAGCAGCCCGCCACCCGCATCCTCCCCGCCCATTGGCAGAAGACGTGGGACCACTTCATGGAGAACATCCGTGATTGGTGTGTGTCGCGACAGCTCTGGTGGGGCCACCGCATCCCCGTGTTCTACGACCTCAGCAAGCTCGACGAGATCGTCGAGGTCGACGCCAACCGCAAGGGTCGCGACACCGAAGCGTCCCTCGCCCAGGCCAGCGGCATCATGGGTGAGGCCCTCCTCAAGATCGCCCTGCGCGTCGTCGACGACGAACTGGTGATGACCAAGCTGGCGACGGCGTCCCACGAAGACCTCGCCGCCAAGGACCCCACCCGCTGGGTGCAGGAAGAAGACGTCCTCGACACCTGGTTCTCGTCGGGGCTGTGGCCGTTTTCGACCCTGGGCTGGCCCAACGACACCGAAGACCTGCGCCTGTTTTATCCGGGCTCGGTCTTGGAGACCGGCAGCGACATCCTGTTTTTCTGGGTGGCGCGCATGGTGTGGTTCGGCAAGCACCTGATGGGCAAGACGCCCTTCGCCGACGTCTTCCTGCACGCCATCGTGCGCGACGCCTATGGCAAGAAGATGTCGAAGTCCGAGGGCAATGCCCTCGACCCCCTCGACGTCATGAGCGGCATCAGCCTTGAAGACCTGATTGCCAAGACCAAGACCTACCCCGTCCCCGAGAAGAAGCTGACGGCGGTGTTGAAGGGCCTCGAGAAGGAATTCCCCGAGGGCATTCCGGCGGCGGGCGCCGACGGCCTGCGCTTCACCCTGGCGGCGTTGTCGTCCCAGGGGCGCGACGTGAAGCTCAGCATCCCGCGGGCGGCCGGTTACCGGGCGTTCCTGAACAAGATATTCAACGCCACCCGCTTCGCGCTCATGAAGGGGGGCACGGGACCCGTGCGCACCCTTGACGAGGTCAAGGCCCACTTCTCGGTGGCGGACCGCTACATCTTGTCGCGCCTGCAGAAGGTCATTGGCGAGGTCGACACCGCCATCGCCGAGTACCGCTTCGACGCCATGGCCAACGGCTTCTACCAGTTCTTCTGGACGGAGTTCTGCGACGTCTACCTGGAGCTCATCAAGGGCGTCCTCGAGAGCGACGACGTCGACGCCCGCGAAGCTGCCCGGGCCACCCTGGTGACGGTGCTCGATACATCCATGCGCCTGCTGCACCCCCTGTGTCCCTTCCTCACCGAGGAACTCTGGCAGGGGCTGCCCGGTCGCGCCGAGCGGTGGGCCGACGTGGCCTTCTGCGCCGTGGCGCCGTGGCCGACGGTGACGACGTCGTTGGTGGACGCCGACGCCGAAGCCCGCGTGGGTCTGATGGGCACCGTGGCCACCATGGTCAGAAACGTCCGCCAGGAGTCCGGCCTGCCGCCCCGCAAGGGCGTCGTCGTCGACGTCATCTGCGCCGCCGACGACAGCCGGGCCATCCTGGCCGAGTTGTCGTCGGTGCTGTGCCGCTTCGCGGTCATCGACACCCTCAACATCGTGGGCCGCGATGGCTACACGGCGCCGAAGCTGTCGGGGGCCCACGCCAGTGGCGACGTCGAGGTGGTGGTGCACCTCGAGGGGCTCATCGATCCCGCCAAGGAGACCGAGCGCATGAACCGCGAAATCCTGAAGGCCGAGAAGGAACTGCTCGGGCTCAGCAAGCGCTTCGAGAACCCCGACTTCGTCGCCAAGGCCCCCGAAGACGTCGTCATCGAAGGCAAGGCCAACATGGCGGCCCTCGACGAGAAGCTGCTGCGCCTGCGGGCGGCCCTGGTGCGTTTGTCGGCCTGACGGGCCGCCCGGGGCGGTGGCGAATGCGCCACCGCCTCGTCATTGGGTGGGCAGCTGGTGACGGTGGGCGGCTTTGACAAGTTCCGCCCACAGGGGCTTCAAGATCCACCCCGAAGACTCGCGCTCCATCGACGCTGCGGCCTCGGGCAGTGTTTCGCCAAAGACCCTGGTGGCGGCGCCGGCCTCGACCTCGACGGCTGAGCGGTCGCGCCCAACCAACCCAATGGCGGCGGTGCTCTCCAGCGCAAACGACCGCAAGCCGCCCGGCGCCGCTTTGGACGTCAGTTCCGCCGAGTTTCGCCAAGGTTTTGAATAATCAGGAGAAATTGGCAGTGTCGCCCGAAGTGCGTCCCCCGCGGCATCGCCTTCGAGGGTGATGCGGACCACCGACGTCGGCGTCGCCGACAAGGTCAGGCCGGTGTCGATGAGCTCGCGCTCGATGGCGTTTTTGACCCCGCCAAAGACAGCCAGCGCCGGCGCCAGCTCCACCTCGACGGTCAGCGCCCGGTGCCGGGAGGCCCAGGCCCGCAGGTCCGGGTCGTGGCGCAGCATCGCCTTGAAGACCCGTCGGACCTCGGCGGCGGTGGCGTTGCTCTTCAGCTCCATCAGTTCCGGCACCAGCGTGTCGAGGGCCGTGAGGTCGCCCCCCTCCAGGCTCGTCTGGAGCATCTCCAGAATCGACAGACGATTCACGACCCCGCGGACATCGACGAGGGTTCGGTGCAGGGACTGGCGGCATTGCCTGGGGCCTTCATGCTCAGCGCATGTCAGCCGGGCCGATGGGTCCTGATCGACGGGATCCCAGGCCCTGATGTAGCGGGACGCGGCGTCGATGGCGCCGGCGTAGTCGGCCAGCTGACGACGTGCCTTGACCGCCACCAGCGCGGCGCTGTGGGCCTCGCGCCAATTCCGTTGGCCGTCTTCATCGTCTTCGTCTTCGTCTTCTTCGTCTTCTCCGGCGTCGTCATCTTCGTTGTCGCCGCCCCTCGCCGGCGGCTCCGTCACGGCACTGGCCCGCGGGGCGACCACGGGGCTGCCGGCGCATCCGGTCAAAGCGATGGCCGTCAACAGCAGCGGAAACGGGGCGACACGAGCCATACGGCACAGTGCATGACTGGCTGCGCGGCTTCAATCAGCCGTCGACGGCGGGGGCGTCGACGAGGCAGGCGTCGATGGAGCCCACTTCGGTGTCGTCGACGTCGCGGCTGTAGACGCGGGCCAGGCTCGCGTCCCAGCACTGCTCCATGGTGAAGGTGCGGTCGCCGGTGTTGCCGCCGTCGACGGCGCCGATGGCGTGGCCGGCGAGGGCTTCGTTCCAGGCCGCCCGCAGGCGGATGCGCTCAAGCTGGCGACGTTCCACGAGGGGGTCGTGCGGGACGAGGTCGGCGAAGACGTCGAAGGCGAGGGTGCCGGCACCGCTGCTGTCGCGGACGAAGTCGTAGGCGGCGTCGCGGTCGATGTCGTCGACGGTGGTGCCGACCATGTCGATGTGGATGTCGGTGCCGGTGCGGTTGTCGAAGGCGAAGTCCACCTGGCGGGCGAAGCGGGCTTCGCCGTTCAAACGGTTCAAGCGTTCGGCGAACAGCGTCATGGTGCCGGCCCCCTGGCGGGCGGCGTCGCCGACAATGCCCGACGGCGAAAACGACCCCGTCAACACCCGCTGCAATTCGCTGTCGGCGTCTTCTTCGACGCTGCAGTCGACGCCATCGGCCCGGGCCACAAAGCCCCGACGGGCGTGGAGGCAGAAGGTGAAGGTGGCGCCGTCGTCGCTGCGCAACATCTCGAAGCGAAAGGTGCTGCCCTGCTCGGAATCAAAATGGGGACCCCAGACGCGCCGCCCCGGTGAACGCTCGGAGGGGGGCAGGGCAGAGATGGCGTCGACGATGTCGAGGAGGAAGAACGTGAAGCCGTTGAAGCCGCGGGCCAGGTTGCGGGTCTCGCACAACAGGTCGCCGTCGCAGTTTTCTTCCACGGCTTGTCGGGCAGACGAGGCGAGGGCGTCGTCGACTTCGGCCTCCGTGCCGGGGGGCACCACCGCCAGGGCCACCTTGTTTGGGACCCCCGCGCGAAACAGCAGGTCTTCCTGGCTCAGGTCACCGCAGCCGACGGTGCCGATGGTGCCGAGGGCGAGCCCACAGGCCGCCACGACGCCGAGGAGTCCATGGGTGGTTCCACGGGTGGTTCCACGGGTGGTGATGTCGCGCACGCTCGCCATGGTGGTTGGACACCGCTGGTCGCTTTTTCGGAAACGGTGCACCGACTTCAGCATCGACATGCGCATCCTCACAGATCCAACCATACCGTTGCGAAGCCTTCCACGACGGCCAGGTGACGCAACGAGTCAACCGTGTAGGGCAGGTAGTGGGCCCGGCCCGACACCTCGAGGTGCCCCCAGGACGCAAAGGACCAGCCGAGCCCGCCCACGAGGCCCGGCGAAAACGCCAGATACGTTTGCTGGTCGAGCCCCTGGGGCACGACGTCGCCCACGAAGCGGTGCACGTACAGCAGGCCCGCCATGCGCGGGCCCACCACGGCGGTGACGTCGAGGCCCACCAGGTCTTGCAGGGATTGCTCCCACACAAAGGCCGTGCCGAACTGCCACTGGCTGACGTCGACGTCGAAGCTGGCGCTGCCGATGGCGCCGCCGTCCACCACCCGGGTGGCCGTGGTGGCGCCCCAGCCCACGTCGACGTCGAGGCTGAGCTGGCTGCGCAGCAGGTGGTGCAGGCGCAGGTGGCCAACGACGGTGCCCGTGGTGGGGAACAGGCCGCCGTCGTTGGCTCCCGTGGGGTCCATCACCCCCGACAGGCCGGCGCCGACGGCGAAGGAGTAGCCGATACTGCGGGTGAGGCTGTCGTTGAGGCCGATGGGCGACCCCTTGGCGTAGTCGTCGGCGAAGGAGACGGTCTCCATGGTGGCGTCGTCAACGACGATGCGGCCCTTGCTGCGGGCCTGGACCCGGGTCATCAGCAGGTGGGAGTCCAGGCGCTTCTTGATGGCGTACTGGCCCCGGGGCAGGGCGATTTCCGAACGACCGCCCTTCTGCTTGTCGACCTCGGCCACGAAGAGCTGCCGTTCGAGGTCGACGACGAAGTAGCGGCCTTCGAGGTCGCCGGGGAATTCGACAACGACGTCGGCGCCACCAGGTGTGGTCAACACCACGTCGCCCGCCCCCTTGAGGTCGAACGCGTAGGTGGGGTGCTGGGCCCCAGCCCGGGTCACGGAGGTGGCGGCCACGGTGCGGCCGTAGGCGTAGGCGTAGGCCTCGTCGAGAGTGACCTTGCCGTCGCGGTCGCGGTCGGCGTCGCCGCGCAGGCCCGTGGTCAGGTAGTGGGTGAAGAAGCTGCCCTGGATCTCGTCGCTCTCCTGGCTGACCTCGTTGGCCGAGGAGCTGGCGATGATGACCTGTCCCGTCGTCGCCAACTGCTCGTCGACCTTGATGACGAAGGGGGCCGCCAGGGTCGCGCCCTTTTCGCGGGTGATGGCGCCGGCCCCGCAGGCATCCACAAAGGCCAGCCGCACGTCGCCGGCGGTGTCTTGCAGCAGGGCCCGCAATTCAGACATCGCAAAGGTCTCTGTGCCCAGGCGCAGGCGGCCGTCCTGGGCGTGGCCCGAGTAGTAGACGAGGACGACGACGTCGTTGCCCGCCTGTTTGCTGTCGGCGACGCGGCGGGACAAGGCGGCCAGCAGGTCCCGCACAGTGTCTGTGTCGCCGTCCACCATCGACAGGATGTCGGCGCGGGCAAAGCCACCAACGTCCACCAGTACATCCGCCAGGCGGGTGGCATCGCGCCCCGCGTAGCGCAGCTTGGGCAGGCCTTCACCGCCATCGTGGGCCGCAATCAGCACCGCGAACTTCTGGGTGCCCGCCACCGCCTCAAACGACAGGGTACCGGCGACGACCATCGTCATCGTCAGCAGCTGGCGCAGGAGGCGGCGCAGGGGGGCCATGGGCTCAGCGTACCTTCTGGATGTGGATGGACGCCTGGGCAAAGCGGTCGACGCTCAGGTCGAGGGCAGAGACCGTGGCCAGGTCGACGCGGCCGGCTTTGACGTCGCGGGCGACGGCGTCGGCGGCGGCGCGGACGGCCCGTTCAGTGGTGGCGTCGTCGTCGCCGTAGACGACGAAGAAGCGCTCGACGCCGACGGTGTCGTCGAGAACCAACGACGCCGGCAACACCCGGGGTCCCGTCGCGCCCTTGGCGACGGTGGCTGTGGCCTCGACGGCGTAGATGCTGACCACGCCACTGCCGTCGATGCCGACGACGACCATGGCGGGGCGATCGGCGTCGGTGACCGCCAGCTGGATCTGGTCGCCCGGGTGCAGGACCTCGCCGGCCTCGCCGACGCGGGCGCCGCTGTCGTCCTTGACGAAGAAGCCGACGGCCGCCGTATGGGGCCCGCCCTTGCTGGTGGTGCCCGAGCGGGGGCCGTCCGGTGTGCTGACGGCGACGAGGACGACGGCTGCGGCTGCGGCGGCGCCAAGCCCCATCTGCAGCTGCAGGGACGACACCGCCGCGCGCAGCCGGCTCCAGAGGGAGGGGGGCGTGGCCCGGGCCGTGATCGCATCGCCCAGGGCCGCCATGAACGACGACGGTGGCGCCGTCACCAGGAAGGCGGCGTCGCTGGCCTTGACGTCGTCAAAGAAGGCCTTGAGGGCAGGGTCGGTGTCGATGGCCCGCTGCACTTCGAGGGCGCGCTCGCCCGAAAGTTCACCGACGGCGAAGCGTTCGACGTCGAAGCGGCTGACGGCGCGGCTGTCCGTTGGTCCGGCGGTGTCGTCGCTGTCGTCGTCGGTGCCCAGGCGGGGCAGGTGGATGGTGGTCATCGTCAAACCTCGGGCCTCAGATGGGCGCGTCGGCAAAGGTGATGCCGGGGACGTGGGTGGAGAGTTCGTCGCGGCAGATGGCGATGAATTCGCGCAGCCGCTTGCGCAGGGTGGGGGCGGACAGGCCGACGAGGACGCAGATGTCCTGCTGGCGCATGTCGTCGACGAAGGCGTAGGTGGCGAGCTCCGCCAGCTGGGGATCTTTTTCGCTGACGCGGATCAAGCACAGGCGCAGCAGCTCGGCGTTTTCCAGCAGGTGGAAGTGGCCGTCAGCGCTGGTGACGCCGGTTTCGACCTCGCGGCGGTAGCGCTCGTGCCAGGGGGCCCGGCGGGCCCGCAGCACGTTCAAGCAGTGGTTGGTGGCGATGCGGGTCATCCACGTCAGGGGGCTCGCCTCCTGCCGAAAGCTGTCGAGGTGGGTGTGCACCTTGATGAAGACTTCCTGGGTGGCGTCTTTGGCCTCCTCGGGGTTTTTCAACAGGGACAAGCACCGCGCGTACACGCGACCTCCGTAGCTTCGGTAGAGCCCGGTCAGGAGCTCGGACTCTCGCATCACCCCATTGGACACATCAGCCTCGCTCCAGGGAAAGCTGCAATCGAAAGATCTGTGATTTCAAGCAGATGGGGCCGGGACTTGTGGCCCCGGCCCCAGCGCAGATCCCGGCGATGTGGGTGTGCGCGTCAGAACTGCCAGCTGGCAATCAGCCGGTCACCGTCCAGGCGAGCATCGACGGCGTCGGGCTTTTCGTCTCCCGACAGCACCACCACCACCCGCTGTTGGCCTGCTGCCGGACGGCCGAAGCGCACCTGCTCGGCGCCGCCCTGGTTCACCGTCAGGGGGCTCGAGGGCAACGTGGCACCCTCGAGGTCGATGACCACCCGGGCCGGTGCGCCGAGGGCAAAGACCTTGGCGATGCGGCCACCCTCGGGGAGCTTGACCTCGACACGACCGGGTTTCGCCGTCGCCGGCGTGGCCCGCGCCGACGTCAGCACGGCGTCGGCGACCTTGGGCTCACCCTTTTTGGTCTCGACCTTGGCGGCGACTTTGCTTTCGCCCCTGGTGGTGTCGACCTTGGTCTCGGCCTTGGCGGCGAGCTTGCTTTCGCCCCTGGTGGTGTCGACCTTGGTGTCGACCTTGGCCTCGACCTTGGCCTCGACCTTGGCCTCGACCTTGGCCGGGGCCGCGGCGACGGCGGCGACCACGACGGCCTCCCGCAGTTCGCGCTCGGCCTGGGCCACCGATTGGGGGACGGCCACGATCGGCGCGGGCTCGACGGGCGCTGACGCGGCCGGCACGACCGCTACCGACGCCGTCGTCGACGCTGTGGTCGACGCTGTGGTCGAGGCTGTCGTCGACGCCGGGCCAGCGGTCATGTTGCCGACGCCCACCAGGGCACCGGCCGCACAGCCCGCCGCCAGGACGGCGGCGGCGACGCCCCACGAGGCCCGTCGACGGGGTGGGTCTTGCCGGACCATCGTGCGGGACGGGCGGCGCTCCTCGGCCAGGGGCAGGTGGCGAATGGCCATGCCCTCGTCGAGGCTCCGCAAGGAGGCCTGGGCGCCCATGGTCGGCGGCTGCGACGAAAAGGGCAGCTCGCCAAGGCTGTAGCCACCGCTGTCCTCGCCGCTGCTGCGGGGGGGCAGGGTGCTTTCCTCCAGAATCGACGGGTTGTCGATGACGGGCCCTTCGTCGTCGAAGCGGGCGTGCATGGCGCGCATGACGATGGCGTCGACATCAAGGCGGGCGCTGTCGTCGGCGTCGTCGGCGGCGTTGGCGTCGTCGGCGACAACCGGCGGGGCGATGGCCTTCAAGGCGAAGCGCCAGCCCGCGAAGAGGTCACCGTCGTCGTTGGCGGCGGCCATCGGGGCCTGCATGCCCCCCGACGTCGAAGCCTGGGGCAGCATGGACGCCTCCAGCTGCTCCACCACATCGATGGGGGGCAGGGTGAAGAGGGGCTGGGTGTGGGCGATGGACCGCTCACCGCGGGGGGGCGTCGACGTGGGGGACAGCGACGACCGCATGGGCTCCGTCGTCATCGTCAGCGTCGGCGTCGAGGTCGGCGGCCGGGTGCGGGCCCGTGGCAGCATCGTCACGGGCCGCGGGGCGGCGGGCACGCCCCCAAAGACCCGGGACTCGGCGCTGAGGTTTGGCTCGTCGGGAGGCAGGCTCATGTCGAGGCTTCTGAAGGGCAGCATCGAGAACGTCACGCCGCCGACGGGCGTCTGGCGGGTGGCGGCGGGAGGCAGCAGGTCCTGGGTGTCCTCGAGGTCGCGGCCCCCCGCGCTCTCGATGATCGAGGCCGACAGCGGCGGCAACGTCGTCGTCGGCGCCGGCAACATGCTGTCAGCGCTGGCCTGGTGGCTGGCTTCAGCGGCGAGGCCGCCCTGGACCAGCCGACGCAAGGCGGCCCGGGCGGGGGGATCGATGGAGACGAAGCGGATGCCCACCCCCGGGAGCTTGCCGTCGACGTTGATGGGCTCGAACTTGCGAGCCCACACCACCTCGGCGGCCCGGACATGGACCTCGATGCCGTCCACGGAGAAGCGCAGGGACAGGGCGTCGCCCACCGCCATCGCCTGGGTGGTCTGGAGAAACATGCCGGTCTCGGAAACGTCCTGCCCCCAGGCCGTCAGCCGCCGGTTCCCCGTATGGGGCACCACGTCCACCTGGCCGAGAAAGGCGGTGCGTTCACTCAAGCGCGCGGTCTGCATGGAACCCTGCATGGAACCTCCGTCTACGCGGCGCCTGGTGGCTCCCACCCGCACTCCCGATGGAGCTCGTTTGGACCCGGTTGGAACCCGGTGGAGACCGGTGGCGACCGCTGGAGCCACCATGCAGCCGCCAGCGCCACCTCTCCAGTTTTTGGCCACGCGCCCGTGCCCATTGGCGGAAGCCCTGCGGGGGCCAGCGGATGCGGGGTGCGACAATCCCCTACGTGTCATCCGGCGCCCGTGTGGTCGTGGTGGTTGTGGAACCGAGGCCGTGAGTGGCACACCCCGCCCATGCATCTGGAGCTTCCCGACGATTGGCGCCTGGCCCTGGCTCCCGTGCTCGACAGCGAGGGGTTTCGGGAATTGGGCCGCTTCGTCGACGAGGAGCGGCGCCGCAGCCAGGTTTTTCCACCCGAGCAAGACGTCTTTGCCGCCTTCGCCCTGACGCCGCTGTCGTCGGTGAAGGTCGTCATCCTCGGTCAAGACCCCTACCACGACGACGGTCAGGCCCACGGTCTGTGCTTCTCGGTGAAACCGCCGACGAAGCCACCGCCGTCCCTGCGCAACATCTTCAAGGAACTCGAGAGCGACGTCGGCGTCCCTCCCCCCGGCCACGGTGACCTCACTGCCTGGTGCCGGCAGGGGGTGCTGTTGTTGAACACGGCCCTCACCGTGCGCGCCCACGAACCCGCCAGCCACACGGGCCGCGGCTGGGAAAAGCTCACCGACGCCGCCGTCGCCGCCGTCAGCGCCCGCACCCAGCCGGCGGTCTTTTGCTTGTGGGGGGCCCACGCCAAAAAGAAGCGCGTGCTCATCGACGAGACCCGCCACGTGGTCATCGAGGCCGCCCATCCGTCGCCGTTGTCCGCCAGCAGCGGCTTCTTCGGCTCCAAGCCGTTTTCAGCCATCAACCAGGCCCTGACCGACAAGGGCGTCGGCCCGGTGTCCTGGTCCTTCTGACGTGACGTGAGCAGCCGACCCGCTCAGGTCATGCGGTCATGCGACCGTCGAGCATTGTCAGGGCTTCGTCGACGATGGCGTAGCCTTCATGCAGCTCGGCCTCGGTGATGCACAGGGGCGGGATGCAGGTGAAGTTGCTGGCCTTCACAAAGGTCACCAGGCCCTTGTCGCGGAAGAAGCGGGTGAGGGCCGACATCTCGGGGCCCACCTTGCCGTAGGGCGAAAACGGCTGCCCTGACGACGTCTTTTGCAGGTCGATCATGCCGAACAGACCGATGGCCCGACCGGCCTTCATGCAGGGGTGCTTGGCCTGCAGGCGCGCCATCTCGGCCTGCATGACGGGCTCCAGGCGCCGCGCGTTCTCGACCATGCCCTCTTCTTCGAGGACCTCGATATTGGCGAGGGCCGCCGCCAGACAGATGGGGTGGCTGTTGTATGTATGGCCGCCGTAGAACACGTTTTTTTTGTAGTGCTGGGAAATCTTGTCCGACAGACCCACAGCCCCCAGGGGCAGGTACGACGACGTCAGCCCCTTCGCCATGGTGATCATGTCGGGGATGATGCCGCCGTGCTCGAAGGCGAACATCTTGCCCGTGCGGCCAAAGCCCGTCATCACCTCGTCACACACCATCATGATGCCGTGTTCGTCGCACAGCTTGCGCACGCCCTGCAGGTAGCCCTTTGGCGGTGGCAGCACACCGTTGGTGCCCGTCATGGTCTCGATGAAGAAGGCGGCAATGGTGTGCCCGCCCTCGTACATGATGATTTCCTCCAGATACTGGAGGTTGTTGCGGGTGATTTCTTCGTCGGTGGTACCGAACGAATAATTGTAGGGATTGGGGTCCATGACCCGAACGATGCCCGGGGGGCCCGGTTCGTTGGCCCAGCGCCGATGGTCCCCCGTCATGTTGATCGTGAGGGCGGTGGCGCCGTGGTAGCTGCGGTAGCGCACCAGGATTTTCTGCCGACCGGTGACGCCGCGGGCAGCGCGAACGGCATTTTCGTTGGCCTCGCCACCGCCGAGGGTGAAGAAGCTCGTGTTCAAATGGCCGGGCATCAGGTTGGCGAGCTTCTCGCCGAGACGGGCCCGCACCTCGGTGGCGCCGCCGGCGTAGACGTAGGCGAGCTCGGCCGCCTGCTTCTGGATGGCGGCGATGACCTTCTTGTTGCCGTGGCCGATGTGCACGCTCATGGCCTGGCTGTTCCAGTCGAGGTAGCGCTTGCCCGAGGCGTCCCACAACCACACGCCCTCACCCCGCACGAAGGGGATGGGGTCGACGCTGTCCCCCGCCGACCACGAGTACATCGTGTAGTGCTTGCTGGCGGCCACCATCTCGTCACCCGTGAGGTGGCGGTCCGTGGGCAGGGGAGCAAGGGATGCGAGGGATGAACCGACGTCGACGACCATGACGACCTCCAGCAGCTGAGACGCCCACAGGACCGTCGGCCACCATCGGTGTCAACGGCCACCCTGGCCCGGCCGGGAACCACTGGCGCCCGGGCGGGTGACGGGGGATAGCCAACGACATGTCGGACAAACACGCACCCTGGCTGCTGGCCCTCTGTGTCGCGGCGCTGTCCCTCGGCGGCTGCCTCGTCACCGATGGAGCCGACCAGCCCGACCTGCCCACCGTGGATGAGCGAACGCCCCTGCCGGTGGGTGTCGGCGAAGGCGAAGGCGAGGGCGAAGGCGAAGGCGAAGGCGAAGGCGAAGGCGAAGGCGAAGGCGAAGGCGAAGGCGAGGGCGAAGGCGAAGGCGAGGGCGAAGGCGAAGGCGAGGGCGAAGGCGAAGCACCGTCGGGGGATCTGGGCTGGCCCTTGTCGACCGCCCTGCCGGAGCCATGTGCTCCCGGTGGCCTCGACGACGACGTCGGTGCGGTGGCCTGGGATGGATGGGGCAACACCCAGCATCCCCCGGTGGTGACCGCCGCCGTTCATCAGCCGAGCCCGCCCATCTTCGGGCAGGTCTACCGGGAGGGGTTCACCGAGTCGTCCGGGGCTGCCCCGGGCCTCGAGGCCCAGCTGCTGGTGGGCCCCCTTGGCACATCTCCCCTCGACGGCGGACGGTGCTGGCGGGCCATCCCGTCGGCGTTCAACACCCAGGTGGGCAACAACGACGAGCACATCGCGAGCGTCGTCCCCGACGGCCCTGGCCTGTTCGGTCTCGCCTGGCGCTATCGCCCGACGGGGGGACGACGCTGGCGCTACGGCGACCTGACGGGCTCCGACGACGGCTTCGACCCCCGCCAGGTGGCGCGGCTGGTGGTCGCCGACGACGTGGCCAACCGCCCCCTGATCCTGGCGACCCTCAACCTCCGCTGCCGCGCCGATGGCTGGGCCGCTCGTCGCCCCCTGGTGGTCAACGCCCTCGCCCGCATGGCCCCCGACGTCGTCGCGCTCCAGGAAGATTGCGTGGTGCCTGGCGACACTGTCAGTCAGGCCCAGGAGGTCGCGGCGTTGCTGGCCCTGCGCACGGGCCGCGGCTACGTGTTCCGCCGCCACGGCACCCACCTCGCCAACCACACGGCGGGGACCTTTGAAGAGGGCGTCGCCATTGTGTCGGCCCACGAGATCGACAGCGACGGCGTGTTGGACCTGCCGTTCTTCCATTTCCCCCGCAAGGCGGTCTTTGTCGACGTTACCATCGGTGGTCGCGCCCTGCGTTTCTACAGCACCCACCTCGACTTCAGCCCCGAGGCGGCCCAGGCCCGCGCCGACGCCGCCGCCGTCATCGTCGCCCACGCGCCCCGGGATCGGGCGGTGGTCATCGGCGGCGACCTCAACGCCACTCCCGACAGCAGCGCCGTGGCCACCTTCACCTCGAGCTATGTGGACCTGTGGGGACGGGCCAACCCGTCAGCGCCGGGCCTGACGTTTCCGGCACCGTCGCCGACCAATCGCATCGACTGGTTGTTTGCGCCGGCAGCCGTGGCCAATCGCGTTCGCGGCGCCCGGCTCATCGACGACGGCGACGGCGGTGTGGCGTTGTCGGATCATTTCGGCGTGGCCGTCGCCCTGGAGTGGTCGAGCCCCTGAGGTCGCCCTGTCAGGCGGCAGCGCCCAGGGCGGCCGCGATGGCGGCTCGGCGCTCGGCGTGGAAGGCCGCCGGGTTGGCGTGGGAGTTCACGCCGGGGATGGCCATGGCGGCGACGGCGACGCCCATGGCGAGGATGCGCCCCTCAAACAGCAGGGTGGAGCGAATCGCGTGTCGTCGGGGCCGTGACCATTCCGTCAGCAGGGTGCGGGCCTCGCTCGTGTAGCCCGTGACCCCCAGCCAATCGTGGAAGGTGTGGATGGTGCCCCGCTGGCCAAAGACCAGGTCTGAGGCCTCCAGAATGGCCCGTGCGGCGTCGCCGTCGCCGTTGCCGGTCACCCGGCAGCACAACACGCCCGGGGCCGCATGCTCGACGTGGACGAGGCCTGTGGCCGTCCGGGTTTCATGGGGGGCGAAGAGCGGAACGAAGGTCACCGCCAAACAGTAGCGCGCGGATTCTGATCTCTGGCGACGCTCCCCGGGTGTCTCTGTTTGTCAGCCAGCGGTGCTGACGATCACGGGCAGGGAGCCGACATTGCGGCGCCCTGGCGCCACCTCTACGATCCGCCCCCATGCCCCCAGACCCCGTCCAAAGCCCCCACGTCGACACCCCTGACCGTGGGATCCCCGGGGGCCGCGGCTTTCCCCGCAACCCCGCCGTGGCCCGTGCCCTGCGCGAGGCGCGCCAGGCCGCCGCCGAGGTCTACGCCGACGCCATCGTCGACTACGACAAGGTGCGGGCGGAACTCGCCGAGATGGGCCGGGTCGCCTACATCGCCCGGGAATTGGTCTGCTACGTCGACTACCTGGCCCGCGCGTTTGAAAATGGCGACGTCACCTTCAAGCACCTCTACATCGGCGAGAAGCGCAAACAGTTCTTCATCGCGGCACCCGACAAAGACGCCACCGACGACGAGAAGGCCCGCATTCTGGGTCGCGAACGGACCGGGCTGGTTGCCCTGCTGAAGGGGCGGGTGTCGCCGGCGGACCTCGCCGTCTTCGACGAGCAGCTGGCCGACCTCGAGCGCATCCTGTTGGCGCGCCCACCGGTGACCCTCAAGGTCGTCTTCTACGCCGACTGCCTCTACCTCGACGTCCTCGGCTTCTTGACGGCCACCTGCCTCGAAGACGGCATCGGCCTGCAGCCCATCTTGATTGCCTCCCGGGACCCCGCCGTCGTCGTGCAGATGCTGAAGGACCTGACGGGCGTGCAGGTCGACGCCGTCATCTACGCGCCGTTTTCCTATGAGTTCGCCCCGGGCTACGCGGCCCTGCTGGGGTGGCGGGCCGCCGTCGACCCCCGCATCAAGAGCGAAGCCCTGCTCGCCTCTGCGGTCGCCCGCGCCGAGGAAATCACCAGGCTCTTCGCCGGCTTCTTCGAGTGCCCCATCTACGTGCACAACGCGGCGGTGGTGGCGCGCCATGAGGACCGCAAGCGCGACCGAATCAAGGCCCTGGTGTCGTCCCGCTTGCGTCGGCAGGTGCGCGACCGCCTGGCCAAAGAGACCTCGGCCCTTGTGCGGCGCATCAACGACGAGAGCTTCGAGCACGTCTTTGTCGTCGACGAAGCCGGCCTCGTCGACCGCCACGGGGAGCGGGCTCTCGGTCGCTTCCTCTACCACACGGAGTTGCAGCATCCGGCGGCCCTCGCCCGGGAGGTGGCGGCCTTGTACGTCGACCGGCTCTTCGTTCACGCCCATCTGCTCAAGCGCAAGCTCGTGGTCTGCGACCTCGACAACACCTTGTGGCGCGGCGTCATCGGCGAAGGTGCCGTGCAGCATCATGCCGATCGCCAACACACCCTCAAGGCCCTGCGCCAACGCGGCGTGGTGTTGTCGGTGGCGTCGAAGAACGACCCCAAGAACGTGCACTTCCGCGGCGCCGTGCTGCAGGAAGACGACTTCGTCGACAGCCAGATCAACTGGGACATGAAGTCCCAGTCCGTCGCGCGCACGGCCCAGGTCTTGAATCTGAAGACCAAGAGCTTCGTGTTCATCGACGACCGCGCCGACGAACGAGCCCTGGTCCACAGCGCCCATCCCGAGCTGCTGCCGCTGGACGCCGAAGACCCCCGCACCTGGCGGGTCTTTTCCCTGTGGGCGAAAACCCTGGCCAACGACGGCGAGGGGGACCGCACCGCCCAGTACCAGCAACGGGCCAAGCGCGAAGCGTTCCTGCAAACCCAGGAGGGCAAGTTCGATCCCACCGAGAGCCTGATGGCCCTTGGCCTGACCATCCGCATCCACCCCGTCTCCGACGGCGACGAGCGCCGCGCCGTCGAGCTGGTGAACCGCACCAACCAGTTCAACCTCACCGGGGCCCGCACCACGTTGGCGGAGCTGTCCCTGTGGCGCTCGGAGCCCGGTCGTCACGTGCTGATGGTGGAGGCGGGCGACAAATTCGGCTCAGCAGGCTCGGTGTGCGTGTGCTGCTATGAGCACCGCGGCGACGTCGTCACCATCTCGACGTTCGTGTTGTCCTGTCGGGTGTTTGGCTACGGCATCGAGACCGCGGTGCTCAACCACATCAAGCGGACCACCACGAGCCAGGGCCGCACCGCCCGCATCATCGGCCAGTACCGGGAGACCGCCAGCAACCAACCCTCCACCAGGGTCTACCCCGACAACGGCTTCGTCTTCGACGGCACCGCCTGGGTCCACGAGGCCCGCGACGCCACGCCGCTGACGGACCCCGCCTGGCTGACCATCCAGACGGGCTGAAGCCCCATCCCCCAACCCCTTACCCATGGGCGCGGTCGTTTTCGGTTCGATGTCGGCGGAGGCCTCGGCCGCTATGGCCAAGGGGAGCCGGAACGAGCCCGCCCACAACGACGAAGCCGGCGCAGGGAAGGCCCTGGGCCGGCTTCATCGATTGTGGAGGTCAGACCCTCCCAAAAAGTCAGTGGAACTGGGACTTCTCGGTGGAGCCCTTCAAGGCCAGCGTCGACGCGGTGCCGCCGCTGATGACCTGGGCGACCTCGTCGAAGTAGCCGGTGCCCACTTCGCGCTGGTGCTTGGTGGCGGTGTAGCCGTCCTTCTCCGACGCGAACTCTGCCTGCTGCAGCTTGCTGTAGGCGGCCATGCCGTCGGTCTTGTAGGCCTTGGCCAGCTCGAACATCGAGTGGTTCAAGGCGTGGAAGCCCGCCAGGGTCACGAACTGGAACTTGTAGCCCATGGCCCCCAGCTCACGCTGGAACTTGGCGATGGTGGCGTCGTCGAGCTTGGCCTTCCAGTTGAAGCTCGGCGAGCAGTTGTAGGCCAGGGGCTTGCCCGGGAACTTGGCGTGGATGCCCTCGGCGAACTCCTTGGCCTCCTTGAGGTCTGGCGTCGACGTCTCGCACCACAGCACGTCGGCGAAGGGGGCGTAGGCGAGGCCGCGGGCGATGGCGTACTTCACGCCGCCGTCGATGTTGTAAAAGCCCTCCGACGTGCGGGTCTTCGACGTGATGAACGGGACGTCCCGCTCGTCGATGTCCGACGTCAGCAGCTTGGCGCTGTCGGCGTCGGTACGGGCCACGAGGACCGTGGGCACGCCGCAGACGTCGGCAGCGAGGCGGGCCGCCGTCAACGTACGGATGAACTGGGCGATGGGCACGAGCACTTTGCCGCCCATGTGGCCGCACTTCTTTTCCGACGCCAGCTGGTCTTCGAAGTGCACGCCGGCGGCGCCCGCTTCGATCATGCCCTTCATGAGTTCGTAGGCGTTCAGGGGGCCGCCAAAGCCGGCTTCGGCGTCGGCCATCAATGGCACGAGCCAGCGGTCGACGGTCTTTTTGCCCTCGCTGTGCTCGATCTGGTCGGCGCGGATGAGGGTGTTGTTGATCTTCTTGACGAGCATCGGCACCGAGTGGGCGGGATAGAGGCTCTGGTCGGGGTACATGGCGCCGGCGTCGTTGGCGTCGGCGGCCACCTGCCAGCCCGAGATGTAGATGGCCTTCAAGCCCGCGCGCACCTGCTGCATGGCCTGGTTGCCCGTCATGGCGCCCAGGGCATTCACGTAGTCGTCGGTGTGCATGATTTCCCACAGCCGCTCAGCACCCAGGCGGGCCACGCTGTGCTCGATTTGGTAGCTGCCCCGCAGGCGAGCCACGTCGGCCTCGCTGTAGGTACGGGTGATGCCCTCGAAGCGGGCGGGGACTTTCTTCTTCGAGTTGCTGGTCATGGCGTACCTCTCCTGTGCCGGCCTGGAGTCGCCTCCGCCGGTGTTGTCGGTCATCGGGCAAATGCACCCCGAGGGGCGGTGTCGAGGTCAGGTCTCGAGCAGGTCGTAGGCGGGGATCGTCAAGAACTCCGCCAGGGTGGGCGCGAGCGACATCTCCAGGAACAATTCCCGGGCATCGCGGAGACGCAGGCCATCCAGGGCCTGTGTCTCTTCATCGAGGGTGGTCCGCAGCCGGGCTGCGGTGAGGGGAGCGCCGCCGACGTCGGCCCCGTGGTGCAGCCATTGCCACACCTGGGCCCGGGCAATCTCGGCGGTGGCGGCGTCTTCCATCAGGTGATCGATAGGCACGCAGCCGTTGCCGTCGAGCCACGCCGCCAGATAGGTCACGCCGACGCGGAGATTGTGCCGCAGGCCGGCTTCGGTGCGCTGGCCAGCCACAGGGGCCACCAGGGCGTCGCGGGAGGCCACGACGTCGTCGCGCTTCACATGGAGCTGGTTGTCGTGCTCGCCAAGGACGCCTTGAAAGACCGACATCGCCAGCTCGACTAGGCCGGGGTGGGCCACCCAGGTGCCGTCGTGGCCGTTGTTGGCCTCGCGTTCCTTGTCGGCCCGCACCTTGGCGAAGGCGGCGTCGTTTTTGTGGGCGTCGCCCTTGACGGGGATGAACGCCGCCATGCCGCCCATGGCCAGGGCGTGTCGACGGTGGCAGGTTTTGATGAGCAGCTGGGAGTAGGCAGCGAGGAACCCCTTGTCCATCGTCATGGCCGAACGGTCCGGCGTGACGAAGGCCGGGTTCTTCTGCTGCCGCTTGATGGCGGAGAAGATGTAGTCCCAGCGACCGCAGTTGAGGCCCACGATGCGGTGGCGCAAGGCGTGGAGGATCTCGTCCATCTCGAAGGCCGCAGGCAGGGTCTCGATGAGCACCGTGACCTTGGTGCTGTGGCGGGCCACACCGACGCCGTCCTCGATGGCGCACAAGATCTCGTCGACGAGGGCGGCCTCTTCCATGCGCTCGAGCTTGGGGATGTAGAGGGCGGGCGTATGCTTCGACGCCAACTGGGCCGCGGCGTTGTGGGCGAGGTAGCCGGCAGCGTCGACCATCAGGCCGCTCGTGACCTGGCCGTCGACGGTGACGTGGCGTTCGTCGAGGTGCAGGCCCCGGGGGCGCGCCATCAACACCGCCGTGTGCTCGTTCATGGCGTAGTGCTTGCCCGAGCGGGCATCGCTGAACGTGAGGGTGCCGCGCACGGCGTCACGGAGGGCCAGTTGCCCCGTCACCAGGTTCGCCCACGTCGGCGTGGTGCTGTCTTCGAAGTCGGCCATGAAGACATCGGCGCCGCTGTTGAGGGCGTTGATGATCATCTTTGGTTCGACAGGGCCCGTGATCTCCACCCGGCGACGACGCAGCGACGTGGGGATGGTGGCCACCTGCCAGTCGCCCTCGCGGAGGGCGGCGGTGTCGGTGCGGAAGTCGAGGCGTTCGGTGCCGGCGTCGAGGCGGGCCTGGCGATCGAGGCGGGCCTGCAGGAGGGCCCGACGACGGCCATCGAAGCGGCTGTGCAGGTCGGCGATGAGGGCCAGGGTGGCCGACGAGAACGCCTCCTCCTGGAGAGGCGCAGGTCCTGCCGATGGGCTCGTCAACTGTGCGGTGCTGCGGTGCGCCATAACTACCCCTCGGTACGGTCCCATTGTCAGCACGATGCGCCGATTTGTCACCGTGATCAGGCACAACAACAGCCTGTTTCACCGGTTTACCATGTGGCATGTTGTGGTTGTAAACTTGTCAAGAGAGCCGTCTCCCACCGAGGTTGCCCATGACCAGCACCGCCCCCAAGACGCTGTTGTCGCCCCGCCTTGGCCAGAAGCTGCGGGCGCTGCGACGCCGGGAGGCCCTGACCCAGCAACAACTGGCCGAACGCCTGAAGGTGTCGCCGGCGTATTTGAACCTCATCGAGAACGGCAAGCGGCCCCTGCCAGCCCACCTGCTCATCTCCCTGGCCCAGCTCTTCCAGCTCGACCTGGCCGCCTTCGCCGCCGACGACGACGCCGACTTGAACTCCGACTTGATGGAGGTCTTTGGCGACCCCCTCTTTGACAGCGCCGAGCTCATCCAGGGCGACATCAAGGAATTCGCCCAGAGCCAACCCGCCGTCGCCCGCGCCACCGTCACCCTCTATCGGGCCTTCCGTCAGGCGCGCCTGGGCGGGACCGCTGTTGAGGGCAAAGTGCCCGACACCGAGAGCGGCGTGCCGTCGGACGACGTCTCCGACTTCCTCCAGAAGCACATGAACAGCTTCCCCGACATCGAGGAGCTCGCCGAGACCCTGCGCAAAGACGCCGGCGCCGACCGCGACGAACTGGGTCGGGCCCTGGTGCGCTACCTCGAGGAGCGCCTGGGGGTGTCTGTGCAAGTGGCCCGGGCCACCGCCGACCCCACCACCCTGCGGCGCTACGATCCCGCCCGCAAACTTGTCGTCGTCAGCGAGTTGCTGCCTCCCCGCAGCCGCAACTTTCAGCTGGCCCACCAGATTGGTCTGCTCATCGGCAAAGACGTGTTTGACCGCCTGGTGACAGACCCCATCTTGTCGACCCCCGAATCGCGGTCCCTGGGGCGCATCGCCCTCGCCAACGCCTTCGCCGGCGCCGTCATCATGCCGTACCTGCCCTTCCTCGAGGCGGCGGAGCAGGTGCGCTACGACATTGAGCTGCTGGGCCACCGCTTTCGCACCAGCTTCGAGCAGGTCTGCCACCGGCTGTGCACCCTGCGTCGTCCCGGTGCCGTCGGCGTGCCCTTTCACTTTCTGCGGGTGGACCTCGCCGGCAACATCTCCAAGCGCTTCTCCGGCTCGGGGATTCGCTTTGCCCGCTACGCGGGCGCCTGCCCCCGCTGGAATGTGTTTTCGGCCTTCATGACCCCGGGGATGATCAAGACCCAGGTCAGCGAATTCGAAGACGGCACCCGCTACTTCTGCATCTCGACGACGATCCGCAAGGTCAGCCAGGGCTACACCCAACGCCACGCCCTCCACGCCGTCGGCCTTGGCTGCGACGTCGCCCACGCCAAGAAGCTCATCTACGCCGACGGCGTGGCCCTCGACCACGTCATCCCCGTCGGCGTCACCTGCCGCCTCTGCAACCGCGGCGACTGCAGTGAACGGGCCCACCCGTCCCACCGCACGCCGTTGTCCGTCGACGAAAACGTGCGGGCCTCGAGCTTTTATCGCTCGGTGTTGCCCGTGGTGGGCTGACGGGGCACACCCGCCCCTCAGGGAGTGAAACCATGAAGATCGCAGTTCTTGGCGCGTCGGGTGCCATTGGCCGTTTGCTCGTCGCGGCAGCGGCGGCCGGTGGCCACGACGTCATCGCTGTGGCCCGCGGCGCGTTCACGGCCCCCGCTGGCGTCCGCGTGGCCCGCGGCGACCTCACAAGCGTGGCCTTCCTCGAGAGCTGCTTCGACGACTGCGACGCCGTGGTCTCCTGCCTGGGGCTGCGCATCAAGGGGCTCGCCCCCTGGAACACCCCCGAAGACAAAGACTTCCTCGACAACAGCGCCGACGCCGTCATCGCCGCCATGAAGGGCCGCGGGATTCGGCGCCTCATGGCGATCAGCTCCTCTGGCATCGGCGACAGCGCCACCATGCTGCCGGGCTTCTTCAAGGCCTTCATCGCCCTGAGCGCCATGCGCCACGTGTGGCCGGCGTTGAATCGCATGGAAGAGCGCTATGCCGACAGCGGCTTCGACGTCACCTTCGTGCGGCCCACGGGCCTGAGCGACGGCCCGGCCACGGGCACCATCGTCGAGCCGAAGAAACTGGTGGGCCAGGCCCAGATTGCCCGCGCTGACGTGGCGGCCTGGATGCTCGCGGAGCTTCAGCGCCCGGATGTCCGTCGCGCGGTGGTCATCACCACCACGGGTGCTGGCTGATGGGCGTTAACCGTCTTCGCTGACGTCGACGGCGGCGGGCTGGATGGGCTTGATGAAGCAGGCCTGCACCCCACGTCCAGCGACCGCGGTGACCCGCAGCTCCAGCCGGGACCAGGTGACGACGTCACCGACCACCGGGGGACGGTCGAGCAACGACAACACCAGGCCGCTGACGGTGTCGACTTCTTCATGCTCAAGGTGGCGACCCACCTCTTCGCCCAGCTCGTCGAGGCGGGCGATGCCGAGGGCCACGATGCCGTCGCCCTGGGCGCGCACGGGCACAGCGTTGGCGGTGCCATCGGAGACCTCGCCGACGACTTCTTCGAAGAGGTCTTCGATGGTGATGAGGCCGGCGGTGCCACCATGCTCGTCCATCACGACGGCAATCTGGGTTTTTTGCCGCCGCATCAACGACAGCACCACGTCGAGGCGGGTGGTCTCGGCGACGAAGGGCACCGGTCGCACAGTGGCGGCGTCGAGGGGACGGTCTTCCACCAGCAGCTTCAGCAAGTCGCGGATGAGCACCATGCCGCGAATGTGGTCGAGGTTGCTCTCGTAGACGGGATAGCGCCCGTGTCGGGCGGTCAGGAGAATCCGCCGAATCTCGGCGGGACTGGCTCCCCAGGAAATCCCCACGGTCCGCACCCGGGGCGTCATCACCTCTGAGGCTGTGCGTTCGCCGAAGTCGAAGAGTTCGCCGAGCACGCGGCCGGCGTCGACGGAGAGGACCCCCTCGGCGACGCTCTCCTCGACGATGGAGCGCAGATCTTCGGGGGTGGGCGGCGGCCGGGTCGTGTCACGGGCCACGCCGAGCAAGCGCAGCAAGGCGCTGCCGATGGCGTTGAGCCCCAACACGAGGGGCCACACCAGCCGACGGGCCATCGACATGGGGCCATAGACGCGAATGGCGGCGGCTTCAGCGTGTTGCAGGGCCAGGGTCTTTGGCACCATCTCGCCCAGCACGATGTGGGTGTAGGTGAGGCCGGCGATGGCGATGATGCTGGCGACGATGTGGGGCGAAAACCATTCGGGCAGACCCAACGACGTCACCGGGCCCACCAGGGCCTCTGCCAGGCGGTGTTCGCCGTACATGCCGAGGCCGAGGCTCGCAAACGTGATGCCCAGCTGGGCGGTGGCGATGAAGCGGTCGGTCAGGACCGGATCGTTGAGGACGATGAACATGGCGGCGGCGGCCTTGTCGCCCCGATTGGCCCGCTGTTCGATGGCCGAGCGGGGCGCGCCGATGAGCGCAAACTCGGCGGCGACAAACAGCCCATTCAAGATGATGAGCAGCAGCACGATGAGGGCCGTGATCATGACGCCTCTCCGTTGGTCGACGGGCGTGGCCGTACCGCCACCGTTCGGACCGCCGACGGCGTGCGCTCCAGGATGGTCACCTCGACGCCGTCGATGACAAAACGCTCACCGGCTGCAGGCAGGCGACCAAGCAGGCCCGTGATGTGACCGCCGAGGGTGGCGGCTTCCCCCGTCCAGCGCACGCCCAACCAGGGCTCGGCTTCCGCCAGTGGCGTCGTGCCCGGCAGCTTGACCCGCCCGTCAGGCAGGCGCTCCATCTCGCTGGCCTCGCCCTCTTTCAGCTCGTCGGCGATGTCGCCAAACAGTTCACCGAGCACGTCTTCGACGCTGATGATCCCCTGCACGCCGCCGAATTCGTCGACGACGATGGCCTTGGAACTGCGCTCTTCCTGCAGCACCTGGATGATGCGGTCGCCGGTGAGGAGGTCGGGCACAAACGGGATGCGTCGCAGCATCTGGCGCAACGGCGGGATGGGCTGTTGGCGGGCATAGAGGCCAGTGAATTCCTTGGCCGACACCGTGCCGATGATGCTGTCGAGGGTGTCTTCGTAGACGGGCAGGCGGCTGTATGGGCTCTGCAGCAGCTGCCGGAGGACCTCGTCGATGGGCGTCGAGACCTCGATGGCGAGCATGTCGCCGCGAGGCACCATGAGCTGCCGGGCTGTGCGCTGGGACAGGCTGAGGCCCCGCTGGAGCTGGCGATGGGCCTCGGGGCTCAACGTGCCCCCCCGCTTCGACTCACCGAGCAGCAGCTCGATTTCCCCCGTGGTGTGCACATGCTGGTGACCCCCAGGCTCAATGCCAAAGGGCCGCAGCAGCAACAGGGCGCTGCCGTTCAGGATTGAAATCAGGGGCCGAAAGATCGTCGTCGACACCCGGACGGGCACCACCACCCACAGGGCCACCTCGAGGGGAAACTGCAGGGCGAGAGACTTGGGTACGAGCTCACCGAGCACCACCTGCACGATGGTCAAGCCGATGAGGACCGTCACGGCCGCCGCGCTGACGGCAGCCTCCGGGGACAGCCCGGTGTCTTTCAGCAACGACGCCAGCGACACGCCGATGGTGGCCTGCCCGAAGGCGCCCACAAGGAGGCTCGACAGGGTGATGCCCACCTGACAAGCGGCGATGGCCCTGTCGAGGGCGACGCCGTCCTTCAGCAATTCCATGAGTTCGGCCGCGCGGAGGCCACCGGCGCGGGCCCGCGCCGCGATCTGGCTACGGGGCGCTGCCACGAGGGCGAACTCGGTGGCGACGTACAGGGCGTTCACGCTGACCAGCGCGACGACCACCAACCACGGCAACACTGACAAAACCAAACCTCCAGGACGGGCGGATGATGGCACATCCACCCGGCCTGACGAGATCCGTTTTCAGCCGGGACGTCTCAGGGCGTCGTCGTCGTCGTCGGCGCTGTCGTCGTCGTCGGCGCTGTCGTCGTCGTCGGCGCTGTCGTCGTCGTCGGCGCTGTCGTCGTCGTCGGGATGGCTTCGCTCAACAACTTGGCGCCAGAGACCAGCAGAACGACCCCCAGGGCCACGCGGAGGCCGCGAAACGACAGACGTCCTGCCGCCAGCCACGAGCCAAGTGCGCCGCCCGCCAGCACCAGTGCGGCGAACAGCACCGTCACTGCTGGCAGCGCCACCAGCGCACCGCGCAGCGCGAGGGCCGCGAGCCCCGTCACGGAATTGACAACAATGAAGGCTGCAGCGGCCCCGGCGGTGCGGCGCGGGTCCTCGATGCGGCTCAGAATCAAGATGGGCGACAAGAAGATGCCACCGCCGATCCCCGTCAGGCCCGAGAGCACGCCCAACACCAGCCCGATGATGAGCAGCACTGCCGGAGCGACTTGGCGCAGGGGGCCGTCCGCGACCGTTTTTGTGGGGACGATCAGGCGGGCCGACGCCACCAGCAACAAGGCGCCCAACAATCCCCGGTAGGTCGTCGCTGGCAAGGTCACGAGGCCGCCGACAAAGGTGCCGGGTATCGAGCCCGCGAGCAGGATGCCGAGGGTCCGCCAGGGCATGACCCCGGCCCGCCACAACCGCACGCTGCCGAAGCCAGCGACGCAGACGTTGAGGACGAGGGCGACGGATCGCATCAGCCCGGGTGGCAGACCAAACAGGCCAAACAGGGCGAGATAGGCGGTTGCCCCGCCGTGGCCGCTCATCGAGTAGAGCACCGACGCCACGAGCAAGCACACCGTCAGCAGCAAAAGGTCCGTGGGGGACAACGCCAAGTCCATCGTGTCCTCTTGGCAGAGCCCGCCCCGGCAATCCAGCGGCCTCAGCCAGTGTAGAAGCCCGCCGGCATTCAGCGGCCTCCCGCTGGCTGCGACCGAAATCCAGGGCGCGATGCTCGGCAAACCCGCTGGCCACGCGTCGCGTCAAACGCCATACCCGCCCCATGACCCGCGCGCGCTTTCTGGATGCCCTCTCGTCGGGGGCGATGGTGTTTGACGGGGCCATGGGCACCCAGCTCCACGAGCGCGGCGGCGCGCCCAACAAGAGCTTCGACGAGATGTGCCTGAGCCAGCGCGATCTCGTCGAATCCGTGCACCGCGCCTATCTCCACGTCGGCGTCGACGCCATCCAGACCAACAGCTACGGCGCCAACCGCATTGGTCTGGCGACCCATGGCCTGGCGGATCGCGTCGTCGAGATCTGCTCGGCGTCGGTGGCTGCGGCCCGCGCCGCCATCACCCACAGCGGCAGCACCGCGTTTGTCGCCGGCAGCGTCGGCCCATCGGGCTTGCGGCCCAAAGACCTCATGCGGGCCCGTACCCGTCGCCAGGTGTTCGACGCCTTCCGCGAACAGGCCTCGGCCCTCGTGCAGGCCGGCGCCGACTGCCTGGTGTTTGAAACCTTCGCCTACCTCGGCGAACTCGAACTCGCCGTCGAAGCCGCCTACGGCCTCGACGTCCCCCTCATCGCCCAGGCCCGCTTCGGCCAGCGCGCCAACGACAGCCGCGCCGACGGTCACCTCGACCAGACCGACGACGGCGCCACCCCCGAAGAAGTCGTGGCCCGCATGGTGGAGCTGGGGGTCGACGTCGTCGGCGCCAACTGCGCCCTGGGTCCCGAGGCCCTCCTCGACGTGGTCGCCCGCATGGTCGTCATGCACAAGGAGGGCAGGGGCCCGCCCGTCATCATGCAGCCCAACGTCGGCCAGCCTCGCGTCGTCGACGGCCGGACCCTGTTTTCGTCACCCGAGACCTATGGGGTGGTGGCCCGTCGCGCCTTCAAGCTCGGCGTGAACATCGTCGGTGGCTGCTGCGGGACCGGGCCCGAGCACATTCGCCGGGTGGTGGCCGCGGCCCGGATGGTGTCGGGGCGGGCGCCGCCGTCGGTGGCCCAGTCGTTGTCGTCGTCGTCGTCACGGGCCCAGGGGATGGAGCCCACGCCGTTCGCCGGGCGCTCGCGCCTGAGCCAGAAGCTCGCCGACGGGAAGTTCATCGTCTCGGTGGAACTGTTGCCGCCCACGGGGCTCGATCCCACCTCGACCCTCGAGAAGATCGGCATCCTCGAACGCGGTGGTGTCGACGCCGTCAACATCCCCGACGGACCGCGGGCCACCGTGCGCATGTCGAATCAGGTGCTGGCCCGCACCGTCGTCGAGAAGTTCACGCGCATCGAGCCCATCCTGCATGTCTGCGCCCGGGACCGGAACCTGTTGGCCCTGCAGGCGGACCTCATCGGGGCCCACGTGTCGGGGATCCGAAACACCGTGATCATCACGGGTGACCCACCCAAGGTCGGCGACTACCCCGACGCCACGGCGGTGTTCGACCTCGACAGCATTGGTCTGCTTGGCATGGCCAATGGCCTCAACCGCGGCCTCGATCCCGCCGGCAAGTCCATGAAGGGGCAGACGTCGTTTGTGCTCATGACGGGGGCCGAGCCCGCCGCCCTCGACATCGAGCGGGAACTGTCGCGCTTGCAAGACAAGCGCGCCGCGGGTGCCGAACTCGTCATGACCCAGCCGGTCTTTGACCCCGAAACCCTGATGGCGTTTCTGGCCCGCTGCCGGCCCCTGGGCCTCAAGGTCGTCGTCGGCATCTTGCCGTTGGCCTCGTCGCGCAACGCCGAGTTCCTGCACCACCACGTGCCCGGCATGCGCATCCCCGACGACGTGCGGGCCCGGATGGCCAAAGCCGGCGAAGGGCCCGCCGCCGCCGCCGAGGGGGTCGCCATCGCCGCCGAGGCCCTGCGGGCCATCCGTCAGAGCGCGGGCGATCAGGTCGCGGGCGCCTACATCATGCCGCCGTTTTCCCGGGTGGAGCTCGCGCTGCAGGTCCTCGAGCGCCTGTGACCCCATGATGCTGCCCGCTGTCGCCGTCGCCGTCGCCGCCACGATGCTGGCCGCGTCACCGTCCCCGTCGTTGCCGGCGTCGCTGCTGGTGGTGGCCCCCCACCCCGACGACGAAGTGCTGATGGCCGGGGGCCTGATGGCCGCCATGCGTCGGGACAAGCGGCCCGTGACGGTGGTCATCGTCACCAACGGCGACCTCGGCTGTGGCCGCGATGGCTTTGTGCGCGAGGACGAGAGCATCGCGGCCCTGGCCAAGGTCGGCGTCGACGAGGACCACGTGATCTTCCTCGGCTATCCCGACGGCCACCTGGCGGCCCTGGGCGCAGTTCCGCTCGGCCCCGTGCAACGCCTCGACGTCGACGGTGCCTGCGTCGACGCCACCACCACCCGGGCCCGGCGGGGGCGGCACCGCCGCGACGAGCACAGCGACCGGACCGGCGCCCCGGGTGTATTCACGTCGACGTCGCTGGTGTCTGATCTGGTGGCCGTCATCGGGCGAAGCAAGCCCGCCGCCATCGTCGTCACCCACGACATCGACGACCACCCGGATCATGCCGCCGTGGCGGTCTTTCTGCGCCAGGCCTTGGAGCAGCGCGGAAGGCCCGCCGTCGTCTATCGCGCCATCGTTCACCGCGGGGACTGCTGGCCCAATGGCAGTGAGGACCACGGGCCCTGTGCCTCGCCGCCGTTTCAGCCCACGGCGACGATGCCGTTGCTGCCGTCACCGTTTGGCAACTATGTCCCCCAGCTGCGGGTGCCCACATCGCTGGGCCTGCCCGGTGGCTCCGCGCAGAAGCTCGACGTCATCGCCGCCTATCCGTCACAAACGGGCCCGGAGCCCGCCAGCGATTGGCTGGCGGCCTTTGCCCGCCTTGATGAGCCCTTCTTCCCCGTCCACCTCGTGCGCGTGAAGAACGGGCCCCTCGTGCGTCAGGCAGATCCCCACCGCCCGTCGCTCCCCGACGGGGCCACCGAGCCCTATCGGCTGGTGTTCCACGACGGCGCTGCCGCCGACGTCGTCGTCGGTCGGGGGGCGTCTGGCAGCGCGGTCGCCGATGTTGTCGATGTTGTCGACGTCGTCGGCGTCGTCCACGTCGGGGCCCGCGACGCGCCAGAGGCCCACACCTGGACCCTGCAGGCCGACCGCCGCGCCGACGACGGTGGCGTCGTCGAGGTCACCATCCGCCGCGATGGCGTGTTCATGGGCCTGGTGGTGGACCCGACGCCGGCGCCCGCCAGGCCCACACCACGCTGACGATGGCCCCCAGCAGGCCAAGCAGCATCAGGGCCGTGGAACCCTGGGCAAACAACGCCCAGGCCTCCTTGGCGGCGCCGGTGCCGCCAAGGCCAGGTGCGGCGCGACCGGCGAAGAACCAGAACCAGCCGTAGCCAAGGCCCCCAAGGCCCGCGGCCAGGGCCGCCCCCTGGCGCAGACGCAGAGGCACCGACGACAACAACGCCAGCAGCAAGATGATGACCAGGGCCTGGGTGCCCAGCGCACCTGTATGGAGATGTGCGCGCTTGTAGTAGGTCCACGCCTTGTCGAGGACGGGCTTCACCTTGGCCGGGTCGCCGCCGTAGCGGTCCTGCAGGACGGCGTCAGCGCTCTGTTGCAGCCCGCTCTTCAACGACTCCTCGAAGCCGCCGAAGGCCACGCCGAAGCCCGTGCCCGACGCAATGGTCACCAGCGCCAGCAGGCAGGCGGCGAGAAACGGACGAAGGGCGGCAGAGACGGCTGAAACAGACATGGTGACTCATTCGCCGAAGTCGGCTTCGAGGGCAATCAAGAGCGTCCGCGGCTTCGACGGCCGGGCCCCGAACGGGCGACGGGACACGATGGCCCGCTGATTGAGCACATTGTCGACCCGCGTCGACAAGCGCCAGCCCGGCGCCACTTCCGCCGACAAGGCGACGTCGATGACGGCCTGGGCATCGGTCCATTCCCGGGCGGTGGCGGTGCTGAACGGCTGTTGGCCGGGCACATCGCGCATGGCCGAGACCAGACCCACCGCCACGCCGATATCGACGGGGCCCGCCGTCAACGACGACACCAGGGCCGCCTGCAGGGCCGGCACATAGGTCATCTCGTCGCCGGCGGTGACACGACCAAAGAGGGGATGGCTGCTCTCGAAATCCGTCAAGAAGCGGGCGCTCGTCCAGGTGAAGGTGCCCTCGAGTTTGAGGGCGTCAGTGGCGCGCAGCAGGCGCAGCGGCAAGCGGTGGCGGACGGCGACCTCGGCCCCGCCCACGAAGGCCGCACCACCGTTTTGCTGGGTGCCAGTGTCGTCGACGCAACCCGCCGAGAACGTGCATTCACCAACAATGTTGTCGTACTGGCTGGCAAAGCCGGTGAGCTCCCCTGTCAGCCCAAGCTGGTGCTCGAGTTCGAAGCGCAGGCCGAGCTCTCCGTTGGTGCTCTCCTCGGGCTGCACGGTGCCGGTCTGGCCAGGCGACACCGGCGAAAAGCCCCGGTGGACCCCGCCGATGACGGTCAGCGCCTCCGTGATGGCCCAGCCCAGTCCCAGGCCAGGCAGCAGGGCGAGCTGCTGGCTTTCGGTGACGAGCTTGTCCTGCCGGCGGTCCTCCAGCCGCCCGCCGATGATCTCGGCCCGCATCCCCGGCACCACCATCAGCGGCCCGAGCCGCAGCTCGTCGGCGACATAGACAGCGAGGGCCAGGGCCTCGGCGCTGTTGTCAGCAGTGACCACCTCGACGCCACCATCGCTGATGAGATTGTCCTGCACGATGAAGAAGCCCGCTTCGCGGTGGTCCCGGTCGATCCGGTCTTGATGGAGGCGCAGGCCCACTTCCACGCGCTGGCCCAGGACGAGGCCGCGGCTGGCGGGGGTGGATTCCGTCAACGCGACATCGAGGTCGAAGCGGGCCACGGCGGCGGCACCGTGGGAAAAGTAGCGGCGGTGGTTGGGGCCGACCAGCACCGCGGTGTCGTCGTCGATGACGTCGGGGCTCGACTGCAGGCGCGACAGGAAGATGGGATTGGCACCCACCTCGGCGAAGCCCAGCACATCGTGGAGGTTGGGGGCGCCGCGCACGCCGTTGACCTTGTTCCAGCTCCGGTCGAGGTCGTGGCGATAGGCGACGACGTCGAGCTCAACGGCGCCGACCTGTAAACCGTAGCGCAGCTGGCCCTGGGTGCGCAGCCACGTCATCGCATCGTCCTGCGATGCTGCGTAGCGTCGATCGGGCGCCGCGCGAAAGTCGTCGTCGGCGAGGCCGAGATAGCTTTCGAAGCTTTCCTCCCGCTGCAGACCGAGCTTGAGTTCCAGGCTGTGGCGCACGTCGGCGACCAGGCTGGTGCCCAGGCGGGCCTTCAGCATCACGTCGTCGCGCACAAAGCCCGTGCTCTGGTCTTCATGACCATCGATGACCTTGAAGCCGTCGCTCTCGACGCGCGCGCCCTCAACGAGGACGCCGACGCTCCAACCAGACAAGGGCCCTGACAACGCCAGACTGTCGCCAGCGAAGCCATGCAGGCGGCTCTGCTCGCGGCCCGGGCCCACCAGGCCAAAGCCGATATCGAGGCCACCCGTCGAGGTCAGCGGCACCGGGCGGGTGCGCAGATTGATGGCCCCGCCGATGGTGTGTGGGCCCTGGCGGATGGCAGCAGGTCCCTTCCAGACCTCGATGCCCGTCATGCGGGTGGTGAGGGGGAAGTAGTAGGCCGCTGGCGCTGCATAGGGTGCGGGGCCAAAGAGCACGCCGTCCTCGAGCAGGGTCACCTTGGCGCTGCGGTCCGAGCTCGCGCCACGCATGCCGATATTGGGCCGGAGGCCCACGCCGTCTTCGTCGCGCACATAGACCCCGGGGACCCCGCGCAGCACCCGATGGACGTCGTCGGGCTCGAAGCGCTCCAGGGTCTCCTGATTCACCACGTGGGCCGAGCCCACCACCCGCCTCGCATCCCGTCGCCGACCCACCAGGGTCTCGCCGACGGGGGCCTCGTCGGGCAGCGCTGGCGGCAGCGCTTCGTCGTCGATGCCATCACCGTCGGCGTCGACCACGGGATCCACCTCGGCACCAAAGACTGGCAGGGCGGCGACGACGCAGAGGGCCGCCAGGGAGGGGACTCGAAGGGTCATGGCTGTTCCGGGCGCGGGGCAGTGGCGGGAGATGTGGAGCGCCACGGCGATGGCGGCGTCGACGTGGGGCGGGGCATGACCCAGGCGGGACGGCAGAAGAGGCAATCGACTTCGCGAGCGAGGTCGGTGTCGGGGTTGATGAAGACGCTGGCGGGGCGACCGTTCAGCGTGACGCGGCAATCGGCGCGGACCTCGACGTCGTGGAAGCCACGGCGGTAGAAGTCATCGCGGATGGCGTGGGCCAACTGCAAGATCAGGTCGGGCTGGCCGATCATCTCGTTGACCTGTCGCCAGGTGAGCCAATCGTGGGGGCTGACCAGCACGGTACGGCGGCCGACGTCGTCATCAGTGAACGTGACGCGATAGCTCAGGCTGCCCGACTTCTCGCGCACCATCACCCGCCATGAAAAGCGCATGCCGGTTTCGTCCCACAAGACGTCGTTGCTGCCGATGAACGTTCGCAGGGGCAGGGCGACCTGCACAGCGCACCACAGCACGACAGCGGCGCTCATCAGCTGCCCGCCCTTCGTGGGCGACGAGGATGCCGTGGGGATTGGCGTGACGCCGCCGAGCAGGCGCCGCGGCCAGGATGGGTCGAAGAACAGCGTCGTCGCTGTGACCATGATGAAGGGAAACATGCCGATGTCGAAGAAGGCGCGGGTCAGTCCATGAAAAACAATGACGAGGGCATAGGCGAAGGGGCGCGACCGCCGCCACAGCAGCAGGGGCACGATGGTGGCGTCGTAGACAAAGCCGCCCCATGACAGCAGCAGGGGCACCAGCGGCATCGTCAGCAGGGGACCGATGAAGGGGAGGGCCGAGCGGGGCGGCAGCCACACGCCGAGGGGCTGGCCATAGACGAGCCAGTCGCTGCCGGCCTTGGCCACGGCGGCAAAAACGTAGACGACGGCGACCTGGCACCGCAGCACCGCCACCGCCGCGAAGGGCACGGTGGGCCGGCGAGCGCCCAGCAACCAGGCATCGACGGACCACACGGCGTGGGCGGGGACAACGGTGAGCAACACCCCGAGCAGAATCACGAGCCAATAATGATTCAGATAGTTGGTGACATCGCCCAGCTGGATGAAGGTGAACAGCAGCACAAAGGCGCCGATGCAGAGCCGATACAAGGTGCCAGTCGCGATGCCGATGCCGAGGACGACGAAGGCGAGATAGCAGGCCCGGGCGCTGTCGCCGTCGACGGCGGGAACCCACGACAGGCCGGCGAAGCGAAAGAAGAACGTCGGCGTGCCATAAAGCTTCTCGGGCCAGCCGGCGTCGAGGAACCGGGCGCTGCCGAGGGCCACCAGGGTGCCATACAGAAAGCGGAACGCGGCCAGGCCGGCGGGGTCCGTCGGCCGACTCAGCCAGGCAACCAGGCGCATCCAGCGGGCCGTCATCAGTCGTTGTCCCCGGCGCCTTCGTCTGGCACGCGCAGCCCGAGCAGCGACGGCAGGGTGCCTTTGAGTTCGTCGGTGAAGCCCTTCACGGCAGTGTGCAGGTCGCGGACCCGCTGGGGTTCGGTCACCAGCGCGTCCTCGATGGTGCCGTCAAAGGTGGCGACGGCGGCGATGGCGCCATCGACGGCGGCGACCATGGTGGTGGCGGCATCGGCATGGCCGGCGTTGCGCAGCAGGTCGTCGAGGCCCGTGCCGTCGGTGCCGTCGTCGTTCTCGCCGACAAAGACCTGCCGGGCCCCCCGCAGGTTCTGTTCGATGTGGCTCCTGGACAAGCGCGCAAATGGGCTCTCGGTGAGCTCCGGGCAGACGTCGGCGGCGCAGTCGATGTGCAGTCCAGCCGGCACCGCCAGCTTGCGGTCCTTGGTCTTCAACTCCAGAAAGAACAGGGCCGCGTAGCTCTCATCAAGGGCTTGTTGGGCCGTCGGGAACACCGAGCCCGCTGTGCCGGCGGCCTTCAGCTGCTCGGCGAAGCCCCCCGACCAGGCCGACGCCAACGTGCCCACCTTGGCGGCGACGTCTTCGGCGACCACCCGGGCATAGATGGCGCGCCGGCTGACAATCTCCGCAGGGCTGAGCGCCGCCCAGGTGCCGGCGTCGTTGATGGCGGCGGCGGCCGGGCAGGCGTTGTCGACGTCGTCACGAAACAGCAGGTACTCAAGGGTATGCGTGCCCAGCACGTTCACCAACCGGCCCGCCGCCCAGCCAGGTTCGCCAAACAGATTCTGCACCACCTGTTGGTCGGCGCCGCAGGGTGAGACCTGGGGCCAGGAATCGATGCCGTCTCGCAGGCCCAGCCCGCCGGTGAAGGTGGACGACACCCCCGCTGGACCGAGCTGCATGACCTCAAGCTGCTGCCAGGTCACAAGCATCGACGCCAGGGCCTCCCGCGCAGCGATCCGGGCACCAGCATCGGCGCCGCCCCCGGCAGCCAGAGCCGTGGTGGCGTCGACGAGGGCGTCGGCCTGGGTCTGCAGGCGGTCCAGCCGCGGCACGACGAAGCCATCCACCAGCTGGATGGCGAACGCCTGCCGCTCCGCTTCACCAGGTGGCGGTGGAGCCTGGTCGGGGACACAGCCCTGGGTCGTCGACACCACCAGTGTCGCCGTCGTCATCGTGACCGCCATCGCCATGATCTGCCGTGTCAGCGAACGATCCATGCAATCCACCTCAAGCCCGGCCGGGCGCAACACCATCACCAAGCCGCGACATCGGCGTCATCAAAGGCGTAGGTCACCTGCAGCAGGTCGCGCAGCGCCGTGAAGTCGACGACGGCGGCGGCGAAGCCAGCACGATCGATGACGGGGGCGTCGTCGCCGATGAAGCCGTGGGCTTCGCGCAAGCGGACGGCGCCATCGACAAGCATCGGTGAGCGCGGGTTGAACTGGAGGGCCAGCAGCACACCCTTGAGCTCGGACCACAGCTTGGTGTGGTTGACGAAACTGTAGGTCGCAGGTTCAGCACCGAGTTCGACGACGATGTCGTTGATGTAACGGATGGCGGTGGCCGCCAGCGCCCGTTCCCAGTTCTGTTCGATGGTGCCGCGCAGGCTGCGCAGCGTATCGAGCTGCGTCGCCGACAACGGGCCCGCGGCGGCGGTGATCAAGCGCCGGCCCTCGACGAAGGCCGTGACGGCATCGAGGCCAAAGCTGGTACCCGTCGCGCTGCTGTCATCGCGCTGGGCGGCGGTGCGGGCGTGGCCGTAGTTGACCTCGCTGAGCCAGTCGGCGCTGCCATCGCCATTGGCGTCGACGAAGCCGACGACGTTGTCGGCGACGCTTTGGGTGGCGAAGGCGCGGGCGGCGCCGAAGTAGCCAAAGCCCTCATCCCACGCGTGCTCCAGTTCGGTGAACGGCTTGCCCTCCACCTGGACGACGTTGTCGGACAAGATGCCTTTGCCGGGGGTGCCGTCGTCGAGGTAGTCGTCGCAGCCCTGGGAAAACGCCACCGCGCCCAGCAGGTACTTCTCAAGAAGCTGTTGGTGGTCGACGCCGCTGGCACTCAAAAAGGTCTGGGCGATGGGGGTGCCGTCGGGGGCCTGGGGGATGGCGGTCTGGCGGGCGATCATCGTCGACGTCAGGCGGTCGATGATGTCTTCGGCGACGGCGCTGGCAGTGAGGTCGTCTTCGCCCCAGCCAATCACGGCGGTGGTGTCGTCGAGGTCCCGATCGCGCAGCTTGTCGCGCAGGCTGGCAACGCTCACCTCGCCGATCTGGGTTTGCGTGAGCGCCGTGCCAAACGCCGTGACGGTGATGGGTTCTTCGGCGGTGCCGCCGTTGTCGGCCTTGAAGTCGTAGAGAAACGTGAAGCGGGCCTTGAGCTCTGCGGCGCTCTTGCCATCGATGACGGTGTCGTCGGTGCGGCCGATGCGGGCCTTGAGTTCCTGCAGCAGCAAATGGCGGCCGGCCTGGCCGGTGTAGTTCACGGAACTCTCGCCGGCGGTGAAGCGGGAACCGAACGCATAGGCGCGTTCGCCTTCACCTTCACCTTCACCTTCGCCCGAGGCGTCATCGGCGGGTTGGGCGGGGCAGGCGATGGCCAGCGCGGTGATCCCCAGGGAAAGGACGGCCGAGCGTGCATGGCGGGACATGGGCGGACTCCAGGGCAGGCGCTCGTGGCACTCTCAGTGTGGAAAATGAGAACCATTCTCAGTATTGAGATAGCGGACGACGCCACAGCCGTCAAGGGCGGCGGGAGACGGCGGCGGGAGACGGCACCGGCGGCTTGCAGCGCAGCCCAGCGCGCTGCGGCCGGGCATCAGCGGGGCGGCGGGTTTTCCTGGCTGAAGCGACCACCCTCGAAGATCTGCTCGAGGAGGGCGTCGATCTGCTTCATCATCCGCTGGGCGGTGTCGCCGCCGTGGGCGGCAAAAGCGGCGCGCAGGTCGTTGAGATTGCGCAGCTGGGTGAAGAGCTGGATGTCTGACAGCTCGCCCCCCTGGGTCAGGGTCCGGTTCACGAGGTTGAGTTCGCTGACGAGGCGATCGAGGTCGGCGGCCACCTGGTTTGGGCGGTCGTCGGGGTGCTCGGCGTAGAACTGGGCGATGATGGGTTCGACGACGTCGTCGAGGATTTCCCGCTGATCGAGGTTGTTCCAGGTGTGGCGCAGGATGAAGAGGTCGCCGTCGTGGACGCGGGTGCGGCCATCGAGGAAGGCGCTGGCGGCAAACATCTTGAGCAAGCGCACCACGCGACGGTCGGACAACGAGATGCCCTCACCGCGCAGCTGGAAACACAGGCCCTTGTAGGTGGCGAGGAATTCCTCGGGGAATTCCACCTTGTCGAGGAGGGCCCGGCGGCAGGTGTGCAGGTCCGCCGCCGACAACAGCGTCTTCGCCGCCGGCAGCGGCGGCGGCGCCGGCAACGACGGATTCAGCAACTGTTGCTGGGCCAGACGAGCGGCACTGGCCTCGGCCAGCTCTTCCCGCTACGACGCCTTCTCAAGGGCGAGGCCTTTGTTCATCAACTCATGGAAATGGTAGCTGTCGAGGTTGTCGGAGTGCACCCGCAACAAGAAACGGTCGAAGATGGCGTCGAGGTTGTCTGACGACGGCACCTCGTTGCTGGCCGCGAACAGCGAGATGAGGGGCACCCGCACCACGGTGCTGCCGTTGTTGAAGCGGCGCTCGTTCAGCAACGTCAGTAGCGAGTTCAAGATGGCGGAGTTGGCCTTGAAGGCTTCGTCGAGGAAGACCACTTCGGCCTCGGGCAGCATGCCCGTGGTGACCCGGCGATAGGTGCCCTGGCGAAAGCCCTGAATGTCGACGGGGCCGAACAGTTCGTTGGGCTCCGAAAAGCGCGTCAGCAGGTACTCGAAGTACTTGGCGTCGATGAGCTTGGCGAAGCTGCGGATGACGGCCGACTTCGCCGTGCCCGGTGGCCCGATGAGGACCATGTGCTCGCCAGCAATGGCGGCGATGAGCATGAGCCGGATGATTTCCTCTTTGGCGAGGAACTTCTGCTCAAGCTCCCGACGGATGGCATCAAAGCGCGGCTTCAGTGGGTGCGACATACGAGGGCGTTTCTAGCGTGAACCACTCCGCCCGGTCGACTGCAAACGTTTCGGGGGATGGGGCTGGGTCCCATCGCCGACAGAGTTGCCTCGCCGCCGGATGTGGTCCACAACCGGGACATCCCGCTGTCCTGCTGCGCCGAGACGTCCAGACGCTCTTGGTCTTGCGCCCCAGAGAGTCCCATGAGCGAAAAGCGCTTCGTCTTCGTCGTCAACCCCCGCTCCGCAGCCGGCGCCACCCTGCGCCGCTTCGAGGCCCATCGTCGGGAGATTGCCGAGCGGCTCACGGCCATTGGCTACGACCTCGAGGTCAGGCTCACCGAGCGCCCCCGCCACGCCACCGAGTTGGCCAGCAGCGCCGTCACAGCGGGCGTCACCGCCGTCATCGCTGTCGGTGGTGACGGCACCAACAACGAGGTCGTCAACGGCTTCTTCGACGCCGCTGGCACCCGCCTCGAGAGCGACACGGCCTTCGGCTGCATCACCTCGGGCACCGGGGGGGATTTCCGCCGGTCCTTTGGCTGGACCACCAACCCCAAAGACGACCTCGAGCGCCTGGTCCGCCTGCAGCGTCGACGGATCGATCTCGGGCGGCTCGTGTGCACGGGCGCCGACGGCCAACCCGTCAGCCGCCATTTCGTCAACATCTCCAGCTTCGGCCTCAGCGGCGTCGTCGTCGACGTCGCCAACCGGTCCAGCAAGCGGCTCGGGGCCAAGCTGAGCTTCATGATGGCGTCGGTCCAGGCCATGGCCACCTACCAGTCCCAGCGGGTGCGGCTCTCCGTCGACGACGGCCCCCCGACCACCGAAGACATCGCCCTCGGCGCCTTGTGCAACGGTCAGTACTTCGGCGGCGGCATGTGGGTGGCGCCCGACGCCGTCCCCGACGACGGCTTGTTTGACGCGGTCTTCGTCACCGGCGGCGGCCCGGCCTTCTGGCTGCGCCACGGGCTCAGCGTCTACACGGGCCAGCACAAAAACGTCGACGCTGTGCGCATCACGCGCTGCAGGTCCGTGCGGGCCGAACCCGACGCTGCCGGCACCCAGATCTTCATCGACCTCGACGGAGAGCAGCCCGGCATGTTGCCGGCCACCTGGACCATCGTCCCCGCCACCATCGACCTGCTCGTCTGACATCTTTGTTGACGTCGACCATCGGCGTCACCAACAACCGGCCACACCTCAGGGCAACTGCTCGGTGGCGCCGACGCGGGCGTAGATGCGGTAGTCGACGGCCTCGCCGAAAAATGTCGTCGCTGTGAAGAGGACGTCATCCGGTGGCGGTGGTGGCGGCGGCGGCGGCAGGCAGACGCCTCCCCCTCCTCCTCGAGGATCCAACCCGCCGCCGCCGCCGCCGCCGCCGCCACCGCCGCCGGCACCACACACGGGCGGCTGAATGATGACGCCTCCGACGTTGCCGGGACGATCGTTGGTCAACCCTCCGTCCGGGGAAAAAATCAGGCGACCATCGAGGGTGTTGTAGGGCGCGATGGTCACGTCGCCGTCGAGGTCGAAGAAGTCGACGCGGACAATGACGGCGGTTTCGCCACAGGCAGACCATTCGACGGTCGCCACCCGGGGATTCTCTCGCTGGGGATTGGCGGGAAAGCCCAGGGGCGGAACGAACAGATCACCAACGCGCGGCACGATCAGGGTCTCGGTGCAGGTGCGGGCACCGACGGCGCGGTCGCGGGTCACGGTGTGGGGGTGGAGGGTGTTCTTGGCAGCCTCCATGGAACGCACCCGACGAACCTGGTCCGCCACCGATGTGCCAGCCATGGCGGCCATGCCGGCGATGACGGCCGTGACGACCATGATTTCCAGCAGGGTCATGCCGCGCAGGGGCTGACGTTTCTGAATACGCATGGAGCACTCCATTGGGGCCGGACCTACCGCTGTCGACGACGACGAGCCTTGAGCGTCGATCGCTGAACGGCTTTCTGCAACGTCAGGGCGAGGGCGAGACAGGGGTGGGAGCAGTACCCACTTCCGGCGACACCGGTGGCGATGTGGGCTTCGGTGGCAGGGCCTGCAGGAGGCGCTGTTCGCGGGCGGCGGCCTCCGTACGCTCGGGGGTCCCGTCTTCAGCAAGGCCCTTGGCCAGACGCGCATCGGCGGCGGCCTGGAGCGGATTGCCGAGGTTCTCCCAGGCCTCCGAGCGGAGCAGCAACAAGCGCGGCGTGGTGCGTGAGGAGCGCTCGGGGTCGGCGGACAAGCCGAAGTTGGTGGTCTCGATGACGCTTTGCCAGTCGGCGAGGCGCGCCGCACTCTGGGCCCGGTCAACAAATGGGGCCTGGGTGCCGTCGACGAGGCCTCCGAGCACCGAGGTGTGCTGCTTCTCGACGCTGACGAGGGTGTGGTTGATGTTGTCACTGCCCTTCTTGATCATTGCACCAGCCACGCTGACGCCGCCGATGACGACGGCGACGACGACGGCACCGATGACCAGCTTGACGGTCCCGCTCATCTGGTCCCGGGGACCATCGGCGCCGACGAGGACGGGCGCGCCGAACGTGCCGGGGGCGCGGGGGCCGCCAGGGCCAGCAGGGCTACGGGTGAGCGGTGCCGTCGACGACGACGACGACGGTTTTGCCCCCGAGACGAAGCCCCCGGTCTTCACGCCGCGCATGATGTCGCCGGTCTGCAGGGCGGGTTTGCGCGTCACGGCCCCCGTGAGGGCGGCGACGTCGTCGACGCCCACGAGCTCCTCAAGCTGGCGGCGGGCCATGGCGTCGTCGGGGCGCAGGGACAGGTACCGCTTGAGGTAGCGGGCAGCCTCCACCGGATTCTGCGCCCCGCGAAACAGGTTCGCGAGCTTGCGCAGCACCACGGGGTCGTTGGGTTTTTGATCCAGCTCCACCCGGGCCTGACCGATGCGGACGTCGGTGCTCTCCTGGAGCTGATAGCCGTGGAGGGTGGCCAGGCGCTCCAACAACGACGCGGCGTCGAGGTCGCCGGGGTCGTGGGCCTGGGCGCGGGCGGCGTGCACGAGGGCGCGGGCCGGGGCGCTGTCGACGCAGGCCCGGGCAGCGGCGATTTCGTCGGCGGCGCTGGCGCGGGCGATGGCCTGGGCCGTCTTTGCCGGCTCGGCGACGAAACGACGCATCACCCCGGGAAAGCGAACCCGCAGGCCGTCGACGACGGGGGCGAGCAATGCCCGGGCCGCCTGCGCCGACGGCAAGCGGGCGTCGCGGTCTTTCATCACCAGGCCATCGATGACGCCTTCCAGGATCGGCGGCAGCGTCTGCATGACGTCGCCGAGCTTCAGATCGGGTCCGGTGGTCACCCGCAAGATCGAGGTGGCGACGTTGTCGGACGCGTAGGGATTGCTGCCCACCAGCATCCGGTAGGCGAGCATGCCGACGGCAAAGAGGTCGCTGCGGCCGTCGAGGGCCTTCAAGCCCTGGGCCTGCTCGGGGCTCATATAGGCGGGGGTGCCGATGACCTCGCCGGTGGCCGTCAGGGTTTCGTCCCCCGCCGAGCGGGCGATGCCGAGGTCGCTCAGCTTGATGACCCCCGCCGTCGTGATGAGAATGTTGGGCGGCTTGATGTCCCGGTGGATGATGCCGGCCTCGTGGGCCACCTGCAGCCCCTCGAGCATCTCGTCGAGCATCAGGGCCACCAGCGGGGCCGGCACCTTGGGGACCTTCTTCAGGTAGGGCACCAGGGTGCCGCCGTCGCAGTACTCAAGGGCCAGAAACCAGCTGCCCTCGTCGTCCTTGCCGTAGCCCTGCACCCGCACCACATGGGGGTTCGTCAGCTTCGACGACAGCTCCACCTCGCGCACGAAGCGGGCGACGAAGACCTCGTTGTCGGCGATGTGGGGCAGCATGCGCTTGAGGGCCACCACCTCGCCGGTGGGGCGATAGGTGGCCCGAAACACCGAGGCCATGCCGCCCTGGCCCAAAGTATCAGCGAGGTCGTAGTCGACGAGACGGGTCGTGGTCACAGCAGCACGTCGGGGTCAGCGTTTCCAGCGGCGGGTGGATTGGACGTCGAACAGCGGCGTCCCCGGAGGCTGCTGTGCGGGGTTGGCGAAGTTGGTGTCAAACGACCACAAGCGATTCGGTGGACGGTAGGCGAAAAGGTGGAATCGAGAGCGCTGGGAGACGCTGCGGAATCCGATCACGAGTGAACCGATGATGCGGTTGTCCACATTGGTCCAGCACTCGAGGAAGCGTGGGAAGTTGTTGATGCCGCCGCCATGTGTCGCCCCACTTTCGACCTGTCCGGCAAGGATCGCTGCGACGACAGTCGTTGGGCTGGCGATGATGGAAGCGGGCTTCGCGGCGTCACTGCAGCCGGTGTTGAACTGAACGGGCGCGACGCCGAATGCGCGATCCCCGACGTGATCTCGCCATGCCGTCGACAACAGCGTGACGGCGTCGCCGGCAAGGAGGACGGGAACCCACGGACCAGCGGGATTGTTCATGCGCGGCACACCGGGCGCGGGAGGCGTCCCTGCCACCAGCGACGACGTGTTCACGTCGCCCAGGACGTACATGGGACCATTGGACACGATGGTGAGCCCGCGGGGGAGGACTGACGGGTCGATCGCGCTGGCGTTGTGGACCCGCACGGCGTTGATGCGCGGAAGGTTTCCGTCGTTGCAGGCCACCTGGTTGATGCTGCCGGAAAGAGCCGGGGTACCGGCCGTGGCGCGACACAGCGGCAAGGGAGGCAGTTGATTCCGGTTGCCTCCGCCGACGAGGGGCGGCACCGGCGCCGCCGCCGCGAACACCCCGCTGCTCGTATTGGTGGTGAAGCCACGATCGTGATCGGGCCACGTGTTGCCAATCCACACGATCCCGTTGAAGGAGCCACCGGGAAAGGCGTCACCGAGCTCACCCGATGCCGTGTCATTCAGGGCCTCGACAAAGGCAGCGACGTCGAAGTTGAGCGGGAGGATGCGGCCAGCCGGCTCACCGGAGGCAAGGGCCACCCGGCGGTCGACGAACCCTGAGCGGGTCCCCTCGACGAATTCAGCGTTGGTGGTGGCCTGGACGACGGCGGTGCCTGCCGCGTTGACGAACCCGGGTCGCCAGTCAGTCGCGCTCGTGCGAAACAGGGCGCCGAAGGAAACGATCGAGCGAGCCGTTCCGTTGGCGACGACACCCGTGCCGTCGCGTTCATAGTACGAATAGCGCTTTGGCCCGGTCGGGGGGGCTGGGATGATGTTGGGCACGGCGAGGGAAGCCTGCTCGGCGAGCGTTACGCCGGCTGTATGATCCGACCACAACACCGTGCCGTCGCGGCGATACCACACGCCATTGATGATCCGGATGTCGGCCTTGTTGTAGAAGCGCTCGGCGGCAACGCCGGGGGTGTCGGTGTTTCTTGGTGGATCCACGACGAGCCGCAGGGTCTCGAAGTTGGTCAGGGCATCGCCTTCTTGATCGTTGCCAGGCTGCGCGGATGCAGCGGTCGCCACGGGCAGCCGGAGGACCGGCACCGACTGGCTCTGGTCGAGAGCGTTGCCGTTCCAGCGGGTGACCGCGTTGGTGGTCCAGCCTGTGCTCGCCCCGTCGTTGGTGTTGTCGATGGTTCGCGGTGTGTCGCCGACCCGATCCCGGATGTTGAAGCCGTTTGTGCTCAATGACCCGCTTGGCACGACGGACACATTGCCCCCGTTGCAGCCAGACCGCAGCCGACCACTCACCGTGATTTTTTCGATGGTGAGCGAGAACGCTCCGCCGCCTGCGCAGAAGTCTCCGTTGATGTGGACCGGCCCGCGGATGTCCATCGTGGGTGGATTGAAGAGCTCAATCGGGATGCCGGAGAAGACCGCGAACTGGAACAGCCCGATTTTCCCCAGGCTCAGTTCCTGGGTGACGTCGCATTTCCAGCCGGCACCGTTCTTCTGGGCGCCCAGACGCAGATCGACGGTGTCCTGCATGGCAATCATGCCCTGGAAGGGACCACTGTCGAGGGGCGCGATGACGCGGTTGCCGAGGTTGGCGATGTTGAAACTGCTGACGCTGAAGCCCGGGGTCTGGCTGCTGAACGTCGTCAGACCACCAGCGACGGCGCCAACGGCCTGAACACCGTGGGCCTGCGCGGTCGACGCCAGAAAGAGCGCCCATTGGCGTCGACTCGGATGGCGCAGGGCGAACAGCAAGGCGGCGAGGCCCAGGGCTGGCGACGTCGCCGCCTGCAGCAGCCCCGTTTCCGTGGGCATCATCGGCAGGCGCAGGATCATCAACGCGGCCACGACGACGCTGCCGACAGCAACGAGGCTCCAGGGCCGGGCGTGCCGCGCCCGTCCATGGGACCAGGCGGGCAGCAGCAGACGCACGCCGGCGACGCCGGGAATGCGAGGGGCAAACGCGAAAGCGGCCAGCACCAACGCCGCCAGGGGCATGGTGGTGCGCAGGCTGGTGACGCCGAGGGGGTCGCGCAGCGCGATGGCTGCCACCGCCCAGAGGATGCCGGCGGCGACGACGCCGAGCTCCACATGGCGGGACAGCTCCACCAGCGCCCACAAGGTGCAGGCGATGATGATGGCCGCGATGAAGGCCGGCTCCCGATCGGCGGCCGCGATGCTGGCCCCAATGCCGACCACCGCGATCCACGTCGACGTCGCCGTGGTGCCCGCCACCAGGGGCCAGCCGGGGCGGACGCGGCGAGCAACGGCGAGGCCAAGGCCCAGGGCGCACAGGACCGACACATCGGCGACACTGCGCCAGGCTCGCGGCAGCAGGTCGTCGGCGACGACGAGGACCGGGGCCATCACCGCCGCCACGGTCAGCAGGTTGAAGGCCCCCGAGCGCTCGGCGCGCCGGTCGGTCAGCCACAGGGCGGCGGCCGCCATCAAGGCCGGCACCGCCACAAGTCCGTCGTCGGCGAAAGCGAGCGCGGTCCCCGAACACGACAGCCACAACAGCAGCGACGCCACCTGGTGACCGCCGGTGGTGGTCAGTCGTCGCTCCCGATGGGTGAGGGCGAGGATCACCACCAGGGTGGTGGTGAGAAAAAGGCCGTCGGCGGCGCTGCCCACCCAGGGGACGAACCGGGTGAGGAAGCCGGCCGCCAGGGCGGTGGCGACGACGCCCACCAGCCGAACAAGCGGCGGCAGGGAGAGTCGCTCGGGGTCGTGAAAGCTGGCCGCCACAAACAGCAGCGCCACCGCTGGCAGCAGGGGGCCGGTGTCGCCGGCGTTGCTGACGACGTTGAACGCGGTTCCAAGGGACCACAACGCCAGCAGCCAGCGGCTCACACCGCGCAGGCCATAGAGGCTTTGGCGCTGCTCGATGAGGCGCAGCACCAATTCGAGGGCGGCGACGATGGCGATGCTCCACAATGCCCCATGCACTGCACCCGTCATGGCGTCGCGGATGCCGAGCAGCGACGACGTCAGCGCTGCGGCACCCACCGCGAGGATGCTCAGGTCATCGACCCAGGTCCGTTGACCGGCAAGGGCGGGCAGGGTGCCGTCGGCGATGGCGGCGCGGGTCATCAACAGGGCCGCAATGGCGACGGGGATGCCGAGCCACGGTGACGTCGGACCAACGACAGCGAGGCCAAAGCCCACCAGGAACCACCGTGCGCCCGACCACGGCACCGCGTCGCTGGTCGTGCCCATGGCCGTGGCGGTATCGCTTCGCCGGTGGGCGAAGCGCATGGCCCACCACAAGCTGCCCATGACGACGACGTCGGTGACGAGGGCCAGGGGCAGGTTCTCCCGCCGCAGCAAGGCGAGGGGAATGGTGGCGGACACCCCAATCAAGCGCCCGACGACCCCAAGCACATGACCCGCCAGGGAGTCGCGATGGCGAGCCGCCAACACGGCACCCAGTGCCATGAAGGCCGCCGCAAAGGCAGCGAGACCGGCGCCGACGACGGCGGGGCGGAGGGTGGCCGGGATGTCGTCCCAGAAGAGGTTGGTGGCCCACAGGGAGCCACCGACGGCGAACAGGGCGCCCGTAAACCAGCCGCCGATTTCCAGGCGTTGCTCAAAGCGGGCGCGGGCTTCAGCGGGGGTCAGGGGGCGTGGCGTCGGGCGCGTTGGTCGCTGGGGCCGGGCCGCCGGCGTGGGGCGCGGAGGTGAGACCGGGCGCCGCGGTGGCGGGCCGGGCCGTGGGGACGCCGTCGTCGAGGTCGGTGACGTCGTCGTTGACGCCTTTGCGCCGTCAGCGGCGGTGTCCACCGGCGTGTTCTCGGTGGCGGCCTCACGGGCGACCCCGGCGTCGGCGGGCGGCGCTCCGGTGGCGTCTGGTGCAGGTGCTTCGTCCGTTGTCGCCGTTGCCGTTGCCGTTGCCGGCGTTGGATCCGGGACGCCCGCTGACAGCAGGCGTCGTCGCGTGGCGCTCTGGGCCTGCCAGCGCTGCAGGGCCAGCACCGGATCCCGGCTGGCCAGCACATCCTCGATGACGAACGCCAGGTAGGTCTCCTGGCGCAACGCCGCGACAGCGTCGTCGACAGGGGCGCCGCAGCGCGCGCAGAACGCCCCGGCATCGGCGGCGCCGCAGCGGGAACAGGTGTTTGGGAGAGGCACAAGGGCACTCTACGCTCGATCAGTCCCGGGACGAGGTACGGACCTCACGTCGACCGTGGCAGCTCCATGACACGATAGGTTTCGATCATGCCGAGCTGACTGTAGGTCGCCCGGGCGCCGACGTTGTCGGGCTCGACATACAGCCGCACCCCGCAGACATCGGGGGTGCTGGTGGCCTCGTCGACGACCCGCTGGTGCAGGGCCCGATAGACACCCCGTCGACGCCACGACGGCGCCACGTACACACTCTGGATCCACCACCACCAGCCGTCGCGCCAGTCGGACCATTCCCGGGTCAACATCAGTTGGCCGACGACGACGCCGACCCCGCCGCTGGTGCGTGCATCGTCGACGGCCACCAGGTAGCGGCCCCGCCCGGGGTCCAGCAGCAGCCGGTGTACGCCCCGACGCACCACGTGCCCGTCGAGGGGCTTGCCCTCGCTCTCCATGGCCATGGCGACGTTTTTGGCGACGATGACGTCGAGGTCATCGACGGTGGCGTCCCGCAGACGCACCAGCTGGCTCACAATGCCGCCCGGGCCACCGCCCGCTGCCACAGGGCGAGCTTCTGTCGGCGAGCTTCGGGGTCCATCGACGGCGAGAAGGTGCGGTCTTCTTTCCACACCGCCTGCACTTCGCTCTTGTTGGCAAAGACGCCGATGGCGAGGCCGGCCAGGGCGGCGGCGCCAAGGGCGGTGGTCTCCACCGTCTGGGGCCGCACACAGCGTACGTCGAGGAAGTCGCTCTGCATCGTCATCAACAGGTTGTTCTGGGAGGCGCCGCCGTCGACCTTGAGGACCGTCAACGCGCCGGCGTCGCCCTTCATGGCCTCGAGGATCTCGACGTTCTGCAAGGCGATGCCCTCGAGGACCGCGCGGGCGATGTGTCCCTTGTGGGTGTCGCGGCTCAAACCGCAGAGCAGGCCGCGGGCGTGGGGCTGCCAATGGGGGGCGCCCAGGCCGGCCAACGCTGGCACGAAGCAGACCTCGCCGACGTCGTCAACGGTGCGGGCCAGGCCTTCGATCTCGGCGGCGCTCTGCACCATGCCGAGGCCATCGCGCAGCCACTGCACGGCGGCGCCGGCGATGAAGGCGGCGCCTTCCAGCGCGTAGCAGACCTCGTCGCCAATCTTGCTGGCCACCGTCGTCAGCAGGCCTGTCGTCGACAACACCGGCGTCGTGCCCGTGTGCAACAGCATGAAGGCGCCGGTGCCGTAGGTGCACTTGGCCTCGCCGGCGTGGAAGCAGGCCTGGCCGAAGAGGGCTGCCTGTTGGTCGCCGGCGATGCCGCAGACGGGGATGCCGTCGGGGAGAAAGCCCAGGCCCTTCGTCGTGCCGTAGACCTCGCTCGACGAGCGGATCGCGGGCAGCGCCGCCTTCGGCACCCCGAGCATGGCCAACAGGCCGTCGTCCCAGGCGCAGGTGCGCAGGTCCATCAGCATGGTGCGCGAGGCGTTGGTGGCGTCGGTGACGTACGCCGCTCCCGCCGTCAGCCGATGGACGAGCCAGGTGTCGATGGTCCCGAAGTGGACCTCGCCAGCCTCGGCGCGGGCGCGGGCGCCGGGCACATGCTCGAGGAGCCAGGCCATCTTGGTCCCCGAGAAATACGGGTCGAGGACCAGGCCCGTCTTCTGGCGGACCATGGTCTCGTGGCCGGCGGCCTTGAGGGCGGCGCAATGATCGGCGGTGCGTCGGTCCTGCCAGACGATGAAGTTGTGCAGGGCTTGGCCGCGATCATCAAACAGGCAGGTGGTCTCGCGCTGGTTGGTGATGCCGATGCCGGCGAGGGCGCTGCCGTCGACGCCCGCGTTTTTGAGGGCGGCGGAGACGCTGGCTTCGACGCTCTCCCAGATGGCGGTGGCTTCGTGCTCGACGTGGCCGGGCTTGGGAAACACCTGGCGAAACTCGCGGGTGGCCTTGCCGCGGATGGCGAGCTGCTTGTCGATGACAAGCGCCGTGGTGCCGGTGGTGCCTTGATCGATGGCGAGAATGAGTCCGTCGTGTGCCATGGCCGCTCCTGGAGGCGCCTCTTCTACCACGGGGCCATCCAGGGGGCGCCCTCGACAGGACGGCGGCAGCGGTCGACAGTCCGGGCCGATGCGCACGGCTGGTGTTCGTTTGGTGATCGCGGCAGTGACGGCCTGCGTGGCCGGTGTGGCCAGCGTCGCCGCCGCTGACGATCGCGCCACCCCTGACCACGCCGTGGCCGACGTGGCCGACGTGGCCCGCCGCCTGGGCTTTTCGAGCGGTGAGCGGCCCCTCGTGGTCACAGCCCCCAACGGCGGCTCCCTGTCGGCGCGGGCCTGTGGGTCCTGCCACCGGGCGGTCTACGACGACTGGCAGACCACCCGGCACCGGGCGGCCTGGGACAACGCCGTGTTTCTCGACGGCCTTGGCCGCGAACCCTTGCCCCGCTGCGTGCACTGCCACGCCCCCCTGCTGGAGCAAAAGCGCGAGGCTGGCCCCTTGCGCGGTCGCCAGTTCACCCAGCTGACACGCCAACCGACTGAAATATCAACAGAATCCGAGCCAGTCCCACCTGGACCCACACCCACGCCGGCGCCCGGACTGCTGCACGAGGGCGTCACCTGCGCCGTCTGCCACGTGCGCGATGGGCGGGTGTTGACGGCGCGCAACGTCGCCCCCGACGACGGCACCCCCATGCACCCCATCACCATCGAACCGGCCCTCAAAGACCCGGCCTTCTGCGCGTCCTGCCACCAGTTCGGCTTCAGCAACAGCGATGCCCTCATGCAGGGGACCTGGTCCGAATGGCGGGCCTGGAGCGACGTCGGCGGGCAGGGCACCTGCCAGAGCTGCCACATGCCGGGTGGCCGGCACCTCTTTCGCGGCGCCTGGGACCAGGACCTGTTGCGCCGCAGCCTGCAGGTCACCGTCACGCGGGGGCCGGTCCTCGAGCTGCGCAGCGTCGACGTCGGCCATCATTTCCCCACCGGCGACCTCTTTCGCCACCTCACCGTCGAAGCCGCCAGCAACACCGGTAACGACGGTAACGACGGTAACGACGGTAACGACGACGGCGACGACGGCGACGACGGCGCCTTCGTCGACATCGCCCGCATTGGCCGGGTCTTTGGAGGCACCGGTCTCGACAAGCACGTCGTCGAGGACACGTCCCTGATCCCCGGCGTGCCACGCTCGATTCACCTGCCGCCGGGCAGCCGCCGCTGGCGCGTGCGCTATCACTACGCCGAAGCCCGCCATGAAGCCGCTGGCGTCGTCGCCCCCGTCGTCATCGCCGCCGGCACCGTCGACGTTGGCCCCCGCTGAACAGGGGTGAAACGAAAACGAGCGGCCCGCAGGCCGCTCGTCGACGTCACCAGGCAGTGAGTCGGTCAGGTCAGTTCAGCTTGCCGAGGGCCCGGGCCAACTCGACGCCCTTCTGCTCGCAGGACTCCACACCCTTGGGATAGATGAGGTTCACGAGGGCGTTGGTGACGGCGTTGGCGGCCACCTGCTCCTTGGTCTGCCACAGCTCCTTGTCATCGAGGTCGTCGATGCGGTGGAAGCGCGGGGGCACGTTCAGCGACACATCCGTCAGCTCCGACGCCGACTTCTGCTGGGCCGCCAGGGTGCTGAAGTTGTTCTGCAGGGCGGGGCCCGACGTCGTGGCGGGGGCGGCCGGCGTGACCGGAGCACCCGTGGTCCCCGTGGTCTGCGCGGTCGCGCCACCGGCAGGCTTCTGCTCGATGAACTTGTGCTCAAGCTCCATCTCGACGATCTGGCGGGTGGCCACCTGACCGTTGTCGTCGACCTTGACGAAGTCGATGGACGTGTCGAGCTTCATCCCGTTGATCTCGATGTCGAAGCGGTGGCGCTCCTGCATCATGGTGAACGAGACGGGGGTCTTGTCGTTCTGGGCTTCCTGGTAGCGGCTGTAGTTGCCCGCGACGTAGACGCCGGCTTCTTCAAGGAGCTGGCCGATGACGTTGAACGGCGAGCCGTCGCCCTGCTCATATTTGGCGATGTCGTCGCGGCTGACCTTCTTGTCCTTCAGCTCGACGGAGGCCTCGATGCGGGCGCGAATCAGGCCGCAAGGCTTGCCGGCGGTGGTGGGGTCGACGTCGCTCTGCAGTTTTCCGGGGCCGGGCTTCACGTTGTAGACGCCCTCGGCGATGGCATTGCTGCGCACGCGCCGGATGACCGACTGCTGCATCTCGCTCTTGGTGCCCTTGTAGATGTCCTCGAGGGGGAGGGGGTCGTGGAACACCAGCTTGGCCTTCGCCATGAAGGCGATCATGTCCTGGGCCTCGGCGGGGGTCTTGGCGAGACCGGCGTCGACGAGCTTCTGGGCGTCCTTCTTGTACTCGGCGAAGCGGGGGGCATCGACGTAGGCGCCGCCGGCGTCCTTCTGGGCCCACTCGGCGTGGGGCGCGATGTGGATCTTGTCGGCGAAGGCACGGGCCTCGGCGGGCTTCATCTTGGCCGACGCCATCAGCTCGGCGGCCAGGGCCTGCTTGAGCTCGGTGACGAGGGGAGCGTAGCCGGCGGAGATGAGCTGCATGCGCACGATGGCGGCTTCGTGCTGCACGGGGTCCATGACCTTGCCCTTGAGCTCGCGCTCGAGGCGGGTCGACACCTTCACGGGCTTGGCCTGGTTGAAGACCGTGGCGAACTTGGTCTGCACGCTGGCAGGCATGATGTGCTCGAGATCGACGGGCATCTCGGCGGCGCTGATCTTCACCGACGACGCAGCGACGTTGCCAGCCTGCACGGCCGCGGCCGTGTTCTTCTTGGCAGGCGCCGGGATCTCGGTGACGCCGAGGCGGCCGTAGCCACCCCAGTTGTGGCCGCCATCCCACTTGGCGCGGACGGCAATGGTGGCGCCGGCGGCGAAGTTGCCCTTGGCGTCGAACAGCGAGAGGTCGGGGTGGTGGGCCTTCAGGGCGGCGTTGAGCTCCTCGTAGTTGATCACGAGGCGGTGCTGGCCGTTGTAGGCGTCGACGTTGTTGGCGGGACCCTTCAGGGGCGTTGCCAGGCGGGCGATGATCTCGGTGGGCTGACCGTTCTTGTCTTTGCCCTGGATCTTCGTCTCGATGAACAGCGTCATCTTGTCGTCGTTGCCCTTGAGGCTGCCGCTGTAGGGCGACGCGTGCATGGTCTTGACGTCGATGGCGAAGGTCTTGGCGTCGATGGGCGCCGAGGACACCGTGATGGCGCCGCGTTCGTAGCCCTGCTTGCCATTGGCGGCCTGGGCGCCGGCGGTGTTGCCGGCGTTGTTGTAGAGGTTGTTGCCCGCGTTCTGGCCCGCGACGGCGTAGGAGTCGTAGTCGTACGACGCCGTGCCGGCGTAGCCGCCGTCGAGCTTGACGGTCTGCACAAGGCCCTGGGCCCCCGACGCATTGGGATTGCCAACCACGGTGCCGTTGGGCGGCGTGGTGGTGGTGGGCGTCACCGTGGTGGCCGTCGCGGCCGCCGTCGTGGCGGTGGTGGCCGTCGTGTTCGGCGTGAGGGGAGGGGTGACGGTCGGGCGGTTGGTGACGCTGGGCATGGGCAACTCCAGACGCGGGGCGTCGGCAAGGAGGACTGGAGGAGTAGCACGGCGCCCGGGCCTTTGGCGTGGGGCCGGGGCGGGCCGGATCTCATCCCTCCGGGCGAGCACGGTGCCATGGTGGGATACATGCCCACATGCCTGGGAACGCGCTTGGCATTCGCCAGACCACCCGCTACGAGCCGCGCACGGTCCTTGCTGAGGGATGCTGCGATCGCCGTCGGGCGATCGAAAGCGTGCGTTCGGCGCACACGGACGCAGGTAGGCCGCACAGCGGCATGGGCCGCACAGCGGCGTGGAGCGATGATGCGACAGACAGGTTCTTTCGGAGCGATCGCGGCAGCCCTTGTTTTCCTGGTGGCGGCACCGGCCCTGAGCCAGGTCCAGCTCCAGCAGGCGGCCTCGGGCGGCGGTGATGGGCCCGTGCCCATGCCGGTTCATGCCTGGATTGGCCTGACCCAGTCGGTGGGCACCGGGACCTTCGTCGGCACCCCCAACAACCCGACGACCTCGACGAACCTGTCGGTCACCCCCATGATCATGTACAAGGGGTGGATGGTCCTCGTGAGCCAGTCCCTTGGCTTTGAGTGGACCCAATCCGACTACACCACCTACGCCAATCAGATGGAACTCTCCGACACCAGCATCGGCGTGCGCCAGATGTCGTTGTTGCGGTTCCCGGAACAGAAGCTCTCGTTCTGGCCCTCCCTTGGCTACGTGGTCCCCATCTCGCTGGCTTCGCGGCAGTCGGGCAGCCTCGGCACCGTGACCGGCGGCGCCCGCGCCAACTGGGCCGGCCTCGGCGACTACGGCTTCACCTTCTTCGGCGGCGTGAACGCCGGCTACAACATCCTCGTGCCAAGCCTCGCCAACAGCTTCGCCAACAGCGACGTCAAACCCTTGAACGATCGCCACCAGGGGCCCATCGCCATCGTGTCCTGCAACGTGCGCAATGGTCAGGAACTGGCCAACTACGCCTGCTCTGATGGCGGATTGCCCGCGGTCGCGCGGTGGGGCGCCAGCGTTGGCATGTGGTGGTTCTACTTGCTCGACGGCAACCTGGGGTTGTCCGCCAACCTTGGCTACACCCAGAGCTACTCGATCCGCACGGGTCCCGACGACGAGTTGAAGGCCACCGACGCTGCCGCTGGTCTGGTTCCCCGCCAGGGAACCTCTGGCGACATCACGGCCACCTACATCCCCGTGCCGTGGCTCAACCTCTCGGTGGGCGCTGGCTCATCGCAACCCTTCTTGACCGCCGATGGCAAGGGCATGCGCTTTCCCTTGTGGGACTTTGTCTCGCCGTACAACAACTTTTCGTCGTTCCACTTCGACGCCACGTTCGTGCTCTGAAAACGACTTGGCCACCAAAACGAAAACGAAAACGAAAACGAGAACCACACGACCGACGGCGCCCCCGTCGGTCGTTTTGTGTCGGCCTGCTGACGACGATGGTCGAGGCTGTTAGGACCCGGCCATGGCCCACCTCGACGTCTATTCCGACATTGCCTGTCCCTGGTGTTTCATTGGCAAGCGACGACTGGAGACTGCCCTGGCGGCGTTGCCCGTCGAGCAGCGCCCCACCGTGCGCTGGCATGCCTTCCAGTTGGCGCCGCAGTTTCCCGAGGGGGAAAGCAAGCCCATCGTCGAGGAGCTGGCCCGCAAGTTCGGCGGCGAAGCCAATGTCCGGCGGGCCTTCACCCAGGTGAGCGCCGTGGGTCAGCAGGTGGGCATTCCGTTCGCGCTTGATCGCGGCCACGCCGTCAACACCCGGCTGGCCCATCGGGCGGTGGCCTGGGCCCGCGGCGTCGGTGCCGAAGGCACTGCGGTGGAAGCCATGTTTCAGGCCTACTTCATCGACGGCCTTGATCTGTCCAAGCTCGACGTCGTCGTCGCTGTTCTCGACAAAGCTGGCCTCGACGGCGCCGCGGCGGGTACGGCGCTGACGGCGGGCGCTGGCGCCGAGGACGTCGACGTCGACCTCGACAGCGCCCGGGACATCGGGGTCACCGGCGTACCCTTCTTTGTGCTCGACGAGCGACTGGCCATGAGCGGCGCCCAGCCCGCAGAAACGTTTCTGTCGTTCCTGCGCGAGGGGGCCTGAAGGGCGCCCCTCGACGGGAACCGTTCAGTGCACGGGCTCGCGGTCGACGGCTTCGATGGCGCCATAGCGCTGCTCGTAGCGGGAGATGTTGTCCTGGAGGGCGTTGAGCAGGCGGCGGGCCTGCTTGGCCGACGTGATCACCCGGCTGCGCACCACGCCGCGGGGCTCGTGGGGCAGGACGTAGACAAAGTCGAAGACGAACTCGGTTTCGGTGTGCGACACAAAGGTCAGGTTGGCGTAGGCGCCGTTTTGCACCTCGGGTGGGATCTGGATCTGGATCTGGGGTTGCTTGGCGGCGGCGGGGGTCTCTGGCTTGTCAGACATGGCGGTCCTTCCGGGTTCGGGCGTGTTCAGATGGTGATGATGATGCCGACGTTTGCGTTTGTGACCAGTCGTTTGCGACGATTCCCTCGATGAGTCGACACCCGACCGCCAGGGCCGGCAAAACCATGCTGGGCCGGTACCGTATCGAGCGCGAGCTCGGTCGTGGCGGCATGGGCGTCGTCTACGTCGCCACAGACGTCAACACCGATCGCCTGGTGGCCTTGAAGACGACGTCGGTGGCGGGCCTTGGTTCGGGGGAGAAGACCCGCAACCAGCGGCGGGAACGGTTCGTCCGGGAGGTTCGTGCCCTCACCCAGGTGAACCATCCAAACGTGGTCCACGTGTTCGACGCCGGCGAGATCGACGACGCCGACCTGGGCTGGCTGCTGTTTTACACCATGGAATACGTCGAGGGGACGACGCTGGCGGCCCTGGTGCAGGAGCGCGGCGCCCTCAACGGCGGCGAGGCGGCGGCGGTGGTGGCCCAGGTGGCCCACGGTCTCGGCGAGGCCCACAAGCAGGGCATCATCCACCGCGACGTCAAGCCGGCGAACATCTTCCTGTCCAACGACGGGCGGGCCCTGATTGGCGACTTCGGCATCGCCAAGATCGAGGGCAGCACCCAGATCACCCGCCGCGATCAGCTGGTGGGCACCCCCAACTACCTCGCCCCCGAGCAGATCCTCGGCGAGGCCGTTGGCCCCTTCACCGACGTGTTTGCCCTCGGCGCCCTCTTCTACGTCATCACCCAGAATCGGCCCCTGCGTCAGCAGGTCGACGCTGGCGCCCTGTTGGCGTCGGCCAACGGCAACGATCCCGTGGCCCGCATCATGGCCGCCGCCGACTTGAGCGATGGGCTCAAGCGCGTGGTGGGGCGCGCCCTCGAGCGGGATCCCAACCGCCGCTACATCGACGGCAGTGCCTTCGCCGACGCCCTCGCCGACCACGCGACCCGGGTCCCCACCCTCAGCGGCCAGCAGGCCCGTCCGAGCTTCTTGAACGAGGGCACCCAGGACCGCTCGAGTGCGTTCCTGAATTCGGGCTCCCTGCCGAGCGCCGACGAAGCCGACGTCGACTCGCTGCCCGATGCACCGATGCCGGCCTTTGACATGAGCGGCACCGATGCCGGCTCCGTCGAGGCCATGGCCATGGCGATGCTCGGTGAGGTGGCTCGGCGATCCACGGGCACCTACAAGCAGCCCGAGCGCAAAGATGCGCCGGCGGAGCTTCCCGTGGCCCGCACGGAATCCACCGTCATGTTCAACATCCGGGCCCTCGAGGAGTCGGCCCCACCGCCAACCAGCCCGTCGCCGTCACCGCTGCCCGTGGCCCGGACCGAATCCACCCAGGTGGTGAAGCGCACGGCGATCACGATGGAGCCCATCACCGATGAGTCTGACGACGCCTCGGGTCTGGGCGGACGCACCCTCGTCAACGACGACAGCGTGCCACCTGGCGGGCAGGTCCGGGCGGTCCGGGCGACCCCGGCCCCATCGGCCGTCGTTGCCCCGTCATCGCCGTCCCAATCATCGCCGTCCCAATCATCGCCGTCCCCGACATCGAACGCCGCCCAGGCCGCGCTGAACCAGGCGACCATGCTCGACGCCGTGGTGCCGCAGGCGCGTCCCCCCAGGGTGGCGGGCCCCTCATTGCTGGTGCGTCTGGCGGCGCTGCCCCGTCAACCCCTGATGGCGGCCACCTTCGTCGTCGGTGGCATCTTGGGGTTGAGCACGGCCATCGCCGTTGCTCCCGAGGACGTGTTGAAGAAGGCCAACGCCGACGACCCCTTCACGGTGGCCCCCGTGCCCATCCGGCCCCGCCCGGCCCTGTGCCCGGTCATGACGCCGACCGCCGAGCAGCAGGCCCAGGGAGCCCAGGCCCTCGACGAGGCCCGCACTCTGCGCCAAAACGCCGAGCGCCCGTCGGCGGTCGTCGACAAACTCCGTGAAGGCATCGCCGCCGACCCCACCAACCATCAACTCTTCTATGAACTCGGGCGGGTCAGCGACGTCGGTCGCCAGATGGACGACGCCGACGAGTGCGTCTGCCAGGTGGCGCCGGAGTCACCGGAATGCCGCAAGGTCGAGAAGGCGCGCGGGCGCTGATGCCGCCCCGCACACAGGGCAGGGGAACCATGAAGAAGCTGGCCGTCGTCGTCGCCCTCGGTGTTGGCGGCCTGCTCACAGCCACCTGCGCCACCACGCCCCCGCCGGCGGTGGTCGACGTCGCGGCGCTGCCGTCGGCCCGGGTCCGGGCCGCGGTGGATTGGGACAGTGTGGGGGCCGCGGCCTTCACGGACCTCGCGGCCTATCTGCGCGTGGACACCGTCAACCCACCCGGCAACGAGGGCAACGGCGCCGACTTCCTGGCGGCCCTGCTCAGTACCCACGGCATCGAGAGCCAGCAGATTGATCACGGCAACAACCGTCGCAGCCTGGTGGCGCGGCTGCCGGCCACCCACCCATCGAACGTGCCCGGGCAGGGGGCCATCTGCCTCGTCAGCCATATCGACGTCGTCACCGCCGAAGATGCGCGCTGGCCCGAGGGGCGGGGCCCGTTGTCGGGCGCCATCGTCGATGAGGACAGCGCCGACGGTGGCCACCGCGTCGTCTACGGCCGTGGCGCCATCGACATGAAGGGCATGGGGATCATGGAACTCCACGCCATGGTCGCCCTGAAAAACAGCGGCCTGCCCCGCACGCGCGACGTCGTCTTGGTCGCCGTCGCCGACGAAGAAGTGAAGAGCATGGGCGTCGAGGCCATCGTCTCTGACGAGCATTGGCCCAAGGTCAACTGCACCCACGCCATCAACGAAGGCGGCATCGGCCTCAAGGACGCCATCGTCGACGGGCAGACGATCTTCGCCATCTCGGTGGGCGAGCGTGGTGTGTTGTGGTCCCGGGTCATCGCCGAGGGGCCTCCCGGGCATGGCAGCACCCCGATTCCCGGGCGCGCTCCCGAGAAGCTGCTGCTGGCCATGAACCGCTTCGACGCCTGGAAGGACACGCCCACCCTCCACCCGTCGATGTACGAGCTGCTGGGCGCCGTGGGGCGCGAGGCCGGCGGGGCCACCGGCTTCATCATGGAGCGGCCGTTGCTCGTCGACGCCTTCGTGATGGATCGCCTCCAGCAGAAGCCCACCACCAAGGCCATCACCAACGACACCGTGCACCTGACGGGGTTCTGGGGCGCCAACAGCCCCAACGTGGTGCCGTCGACGGTGTGGGCCCAATACGACGTGCGCCTGCTGCCGGGCACAACGCCTGCAGCCATGGAAGCCGAGCTGAAGGCCCTCATCGCCGACATCCCCGGCGTCCACCTCGAAGTCGTCGAGGCCAAGGAAGCCAACGTCTCGGTGTGGGATGATCCCCTCTACGAATCCCTGCGCCGCAACGTCGTCGACGGCGACGCCCGCACGGTGGCGGGGCCCATCATCTCGCCAGGCTTCACGGATTCGATCGTGCTGCGGCGTCGCGGGGTGCGGGCCTACGGCGTCATCCCCATCGTGGTCAGCGCCGTCGAGAGCGCCAGCATGCATGGCGATGCCGAGCGCCTGTCGATGAAGAACGTCATCCGGGGGACGCGGGCCCTGACGCTGACGTTGGCCGACGTCGTCGTTGCTCCCTGAGATCCGGGACTACGCGCCCCGGCCGCCCTGGCCAGTCCAGACCGCCATCTCCAGGGCCTGGGCCGGGCGACCGATCCACGTCAACGCGTCGGCGTGATTGCGGAACACGTTGATGTCGATGGGGGCCCGTCGAAGCAGCTGGTACATGCGGCCCAGGCCAAACGCCGCCATGGACCCCATCACCAGGGCCAGCTTGATGCCCGGGGTGTTCTTCTCGAAGGCGTCCATGATGGCGCCACCCTCGGCAATGCCGCCAGGGGTGGCGCGCGGAAAGCCGGTGACGCCGGTGTAGTCGGCGTATTGGTCATAGGTGCGGACGACGGCGGGATCGCTGGTGAAGCGGTGGGCGTGGGCCACCAGACCGTCGTCGTCGATGACGCCCCAGGCCCGGATCACCACCAGGCGGTGGGCGTCGACGATGCGGTAGTCAAGAGGCATGCCCGATGCTTGCACGACATCGGTCGAGCCCTGAAATCAGCCCGAACGGTTGATTCAGCGACAGACGCCCTGCCATCAAGGGGTGCTGCCCAACAGGTGGTGCAGGGCGTGGTCGACGTCGTCGTGGCGAAAGCGATGGCCCAGGGCCAGCAGCCGCGCCGGCCGCACCCGCATGGACTCCAGGATGTGATCTGCCAGGTCGCCAAGCACCATCCGCAGGGCGAAGAGCGGCACCGGCATGAAGGCCGGTCGATGGACGGCACGCCCCACCGCCCGGGTGTAGGCGCTGTTGCGAACGGGCGTCGGGCCGACAGCGTTGACGACGCCTTTGACGCGGTCGTCGACGATGGCGCGGACGATGATGTCGGCCACGTCGTCGATGCCGATGGCGGGCATGAACGCCTGGCCGTCGCCGAGCGGGCCGCCCAGCCCAAGCTTGAACAGGGGCAGCACTTTGCCCAATGCGCCGCCAGCGGGCGAGAGCACGATGCCGATGCGGACCGCCACCGCCCGCCATGGCGCACCGGAAGAGACCGGGGCGGCCGACGTGATGGCGGTCTCCCAGTCGGCGCAGAAGGCCGAGAGCAAGCCCGTGCCCCGGGGGCTGTCCTCGTCGAGGATGTCGTCGCCGCGGTCGCCGTAGAAGCCCACGGCGGCGGCACCGACGACGACCGCCGGTGGTCGGGGCAAGGCTTGCAGCGATGCCCACAGCAGGCGGGTCTGATCGATGCGTTGGCTGCGCAAGCGGGTGAGTTTGTCGGCGTCGAAGCGGCCGTCGGCGATGTTCTCGCCAGCGAGGTGCACCACGGCGTCGAGGCCACCCACCGCGGCGACGGCGTCGACATCAATGATCCCCGTGGCCGGGGTCCAGCCCACCGAGCCGGCGGGGGCCCGCTGACCGTCCGTCACCCGCACCAGGGGCACCACCGTGTGGCCAAGGACGTTCAACAGGTTGTGCAGCTCGGTGCCGATGAGCCCACTGGCCCCGGTGACGCCGACGGTGAGGGGCTTGTCGGTCTGCAACTCGCGAGCCCTCATGAGGTCGTCGATGGTGATGGCGTGCCGATAGGCAAACATGCGCTCGAGCTTGGGGCCGACAACGAAGCCGCCACCCGGGGGGGCCGTCCAGGTGATGCGATCCACCAGCGTGCAGGTGGTGTCGGTCAAGGGCTCGAAGCGGTGTTGATGGCGCCATGATGACGCCGGCCCCTGCTCCATGACGTCGTCAAAACCAAGCACGGTTCCCGGGGGACCGCTGTCGACGACGTTTTCGTGGCGGGCCACCCAGCGGACGTGGACGGGGCCCACCGAGACCGTGAAGATGGCGCGCTCGCCGTCAGCCAGGCGACGCAGGGGCTCGACCACCTCGGCGTGTTCCCACGGGGCCGTCAACCGCTGAAAGGCCCTGGAGGCTGCGTGGTAGCGAAAGAGCTCGGCGGCACTGGCGGGGACGACGGAGCGTTTCTCAAAGACAGTCATCGGTCAGATGGAACATCTGCCGTGCTCAGGCGCAGCGGGCATCCTGCTCGACGGCGTCCTTCAACACCTGGCGGGCGCGATGGAGGCGGGTCTTGACCGCCGAGGCTGACATGCCCATGGCGGCGGCGACGTCTTCCGTCGACAGGTCGTCGCTGTAGCGCAGCTGCATGAGCTGTTGGTCCCTGGGCTTGAGGGCACGCAGGGCCTCTTGCACGGCGCTCTTGCGCTCGCCGGCTTCCATGATTTCTTCGGCATCGATGTCGCGATCGCTGCCAACAAAGGCCCGCTGCACGGCGGCTTCGGCGACGTTGGTGGCGAGGGCATCGAGGCTGTCGGCGCCCTTGCGACGACGGGTGCGCAGGCGCATGAGCGCGGCGTTGAAGGTCACCCGGTAGAGCCAGGTGGAGGGCTTGGAGGCACCCTGGAACTGGTCGTGGTGGCGCCAGCTCGACACAAACGCGTCCTGCACCACGTCTTCGGCGTCCGCCGTCGACGACGTCAGCCGGTAGGCGAGGGCCAGCAGCTTGTCCCGGTTTTGTTCAAACAGCTCGGCGAAGGCCGCCTTCTCACCCTGCTGAATCGCGCGGGCATCGATGAACTGCTGTTGGGGACGGGGCATGGGAACTCCAAGTCGACTCGTTTGTGTCCAGATAAAATCTGGACATACACAGTCATAACCTGGTCAAACCCGCCGCGCAAGGGTGATGTCCAGGACAGAGCAGATCTGTCGCGGAGATCTGCCGCGTCCCCATGCGGCTGAACAGAACATGTCCAGGAACCTGTCACGATCTTGTCCAGATTCATGTCCAGCTTCTTGTCCGGGATTCTTCGGCACGCCGACGGGCTCACGTTCAGGGGCGTGAGGCGAGGGTGGCCCGCAGGGCGTCCCGCCCGATGACCTGGATTGGGCCATCGGCGAACACCACCGCGGTCGTCGGAGGCGTCTCGAGGACAAAGCGGCCACGACGGGGCAAAAACATCGTGTCGTTCACCACGCTGCGCATGGGCTCAAACAAGCGACCAAAGCCCCCCTCAAGCCGGGCGAAGGCGGCGTGGTCGACGACCAGGTAGTCGACGTCGTTGTCGTCGAGGAAGGCCAGCACCTGGCGGAGGTCGTCGGCGTAGATGGCGTTGTAGACGGCCTCGATGCGCTGGCGGACGACGGCGAAGTAGCCCCCGCGAAACGGGTGGGCGAGGGTGAAGTTCACCAGCACGTGACGACGACCAAAGACCGGGATCCAGTCCGCCAGCCGCAGGTCACCGGCGAAGCGGGCGTCGAGGTCGGTGGTGCCCACCCAGGTCATCACCGGCGCCATGGCCCGCCGGTCCCGAAAGCTGTGGCTGCGTTCCAGGCCATCGCCGGCGAGGATCAGGGTTGGCATCACCACCAGCAGCAGCACCGCCAGGGCCCGTTGGTGTCGACGTCCGATGGCGGTGGCGGCGGCGACGACGACGAGCACCATCGACAGCACCGCCAGCAGGGGCAGGGTGTGCTGGACCATGCGCTTGGGGAAATAGAGCTGAAAGGCCAGGCCCCGGGCCGCGCCGTAGGCCGCCAGGGCACACAAGAAGAACCCCAGCAGCCCCCAGGGCAGCTGCCGGGGCCCACGGCGGGCAACGACCGCCACGCAAGCGATACCGACGACGATGAGGAACGCCTGCAGGAGGCCCGTGGACCAGCCCGCCAGGCCGGCGGGCAGCAGCGCATACACGCCGTGGCCAAAGCCATTGAAGGGCTCACCGAGGGCCGTCAGGACGGCCCTGAGGGGGTCCGGGTGGGGCCACCATTCGCAGCGCCCCGCCGACGTCAGGGCGATGCCGGCTTCGTTGCCATGGACCACCCGGCCCCACAGGGGTGACGCCAGCAGGTTCTGCGACAGGGCCAGGCCCGCCACCACGACGCCGGTGCCCGCGAGCTCCATGAATTGCCGCCGCCAGACAGCGACGTCGACGACGTCCACCAGGGCCCGCCCGATGGTGGCTGCACCCAGGCACAGGCCGCACGGCACCACCACACTGGGGTACAGGCCCGCGGCCACCACCAGGCTGAAGAGGGCCAGCCGTCGTCGACCAGCAAGCCAGGACACCAGAAACAGCATCACCAGGGGAGGACCGAAGCTGCGGGGGTAGCCGCCGGTGCTCCACTCGAACAACGTGACGTCACGGGCCACCAGGGCCGCCGCCAGGGACGCTGCACCAAGCCCCACCCGGGTGCGCAGGCCGACCACGATGGTGCCCAGCAGCAGCACCCAGGCCGCGACGCCGAGCACCAGGGCCGCCCGCACGGGGACGAACACCGTCGACAGCGTGCCCAGCAGCAACCGATACAACGGCGGCTGCATCCCCGTCAGGTAGTCGGCGAGGAGTTGATCACCGCCAGGGGGCAGCAGCCGGGCATCGTGCTGACGCCAGGCGGTCCACAGCCATTGGCGGGCGTCGCCCTCGGCGGCCCAGGGGTCCAGGGCGTGGTGAAACCGGAGGACCGAGACGGCCACGAGGTAGACGATGACGACGGCGAAGATGGTCCGGTCGACGGGACCGTCGACGGTCCGATCGACGGTCCGATCGACGCGACCGTCGACGTCAACGCCGACGTTGCCTTCGCTGCGCGTACCCATGGTGACCGCATGCCTGCGGGGACGCCATCACACAAGGGCGCCATCGCGGCGTGGGCTGCCCCTCCCCAAGCGGCACGGTCCTGCTATCGCCCTGACCATATGGTCGACGAAGCCGGCGAGGATCTTGAACTGACCGTGGTGATGCCGTGCCTCAACGAGGCCCGCACCATCGGCGCATGCATTGCCCAGGCCCGGGCCATGCTGGCGTCGTCGGGCCTGCGCGGCGAAATCGTCATCGGCGACAACGGCAGCACCGATTCCAGCCAGGACATTGCTCGCGCCGCCGGGGCCCGCGTCGTCGACGTCCCCGAGCGCGGCTATGGTGCCGCCCTGCTGGGCGCCATCGCGGCGGCCCGCGCCCCCTTCATCATCATGGGCGACGCCGACATGTCCTACGACTTCGGCCACGCGCCGCGCTTCGTGGAGGCCCTGCGGGCGGGCAATGACCTCGTCATGGGCAACCGTTTTCGCGGCGGCATCGATCCCGGCGCCATGCCCCTGTTGCATCGCTACCTCGGCAATCCGGTGCTGACGGGCCTGGGGCGGCTCTTCTTCGGTGCCCCGGTGGGTGACTTCCACTGCGGGCTCCGGGCGTTTCGCAAGAGCGCCATCGACGGCCTGGCCCTGGCCTGTACGGGCATGGAATTCGCGTCGGAGATGGTCGTCAAGGCGACGTTGGCCGGCCTGCGGATGGCCGAGGTGCCGACGACGTTGCACAAGGATGGCCGGGATCGCCCGCCCCATCTGCGCACCTGGCGGGATGGCTGGCGGCATCTGCGTTTTCTCCTCTGCTACAGCCCCCGCTGGGCGTTTTTGTATCCCGGGTTTGTCTGCGGATTGCTGGGCGCGGGCCTGATGGCCTGGGTGCTGCCGGGGCCCCGCACGGTGTCGGGGGTGACCTTCGACATCCACACCCTCGTCTACGGCGGTGGCCTCGTGCTGGTGGGGGCCCAGGGAGTCTTCTTCGCCGTGCTGTCGAAGATTTTCGCCACCACCGTGGGCCTGCTGAAAACACCGCCGACCCTCCATCGGCTGTTTCGGCACCTGACCCTGGAAACCGGCATGGTGGTGGGGCTGGTGTTGGTCGTCGCTGGCGTCGTGGGCTCGGTTGTCGCCGTCAGCGGCTGGGTCGGCACGGGCCTTGGTCCCCAGGATCCCGGTCAGGCGATGCGCGTCGTCGTCCCCAGCGTCGTGGCCCTGGCCCTGGGGGCCCAGACGATTTTTTCGAGCCTGTTTCTGAGCCTCCTCGGCATGCCCCGTCGCTGAGGCCACGGGACACGGCGATCGGCCCGGCGGCCGGTCGATGACGGCTTCAGAACGCCCATACTGGCCGATCGAGGCCGTTCGAGAAGGGGCGGAGCCCCACGACCCCTGCTACCGTCAAGCCATGATGTTTCTGCGTCGTCCCCGTGGGCTTGTTGTGACCGTCGCCGTCAGCCTGGGGGTGGCGACCTCGAGCGCCTGTCCGGCGCAGATCACGCCCGTCACCGGCGAAGGCGAGGGCGAAGGCGAGGGCGAAGACCCAAATGCCCTGGCGCGCCTGCGGGCTAGCCCCGAGAGCCTGCGCCTCGTCGTCGGCGAACGGACCACCGTCAGCGTGGTGGGTGTCGACAACGAGGGCGACGATGTCGACGTCTCCAACCGGGTCAGCTTCTCGTCGAGCAACGAGGTGGTGGTCGCCGTTGACAACACCGGCAGCGTCACCGCCCAGACCGCCGGCGAAGCCCGCATCATCGCGTCCCTCGGGCCGCTGCAGGTGGAGGTGCCCGTCCTCGTCGAGGTGCCCCAGGCTCCCGGGCGCCTCAGCTATGCCGATATGGCGGTCGCCGCCGGTGAAGCCTTCAGCCGCATCCCCGACACCGATGCCCGGGGCGTTGTGTTCACCGTGCAGCCGTCGTTCCCCGCCGGCGTGACCCTCAATGGCAGCACCGGCGTCATCACCGGTCGTCTCGACGTGGAGAGCCCCGAGCGGGTCTTTGTGGTCACCGCCGAAAACGACGTCGGCAGCGTGCAGAACAGCGTGCGCCTGACCGTCCGCTGTGATCCCGCCGTCGCCGTGCCCCCGCGCAGCGGCGACGTGCCCGACGTGGATTTCCAGGACGACAACGACGACGGCGTCGACGGCCTGGCCTGCGGACCGGTCTTTGTCGCCCCCGACGGCGACGACGACAACAGCGGGCAACGCACCGCACCCCTGCAGACCCTGGCGGCGGCGCTGGCCCTGACCGACGAGAGCCCCGGGCGCGACATCTACCTGGCCGTGGGCGACTACCAGGGGCCCATCAGCTTGCGTGACGACGTCGGCATCTTTGGCGGCTACGAGGCCGCCAGCTGGAAGCAGGGCGCGGGCGAAACCATCATCAGTGGCGGCAACCCGGCGGTGGTGGTCCCGGCGACGACGACGGCGACCCTGGCCCGCGCGGTGGTGGTCGGCGACGACGCGCTGCTGCCGTCGGGGGACGCCGTCGCCGTCTCCGTCGAATCCGGCGCGGTCTTCAGCTTCGTGGCGGGGCGCGCGGTGGCCGGTCGCGGTCGCAACGGCGACGCCGGAGCCGCCGGCGCCGTGGGGCCCCCGGGTGAGGACGGCGACGACGGCGACATCGGCTGCGTCAACGCCTTCGGCTGCGGCAGCTGCATCAGTCCCTTTGGGGGCTTTGGCGGGTTCGGCATCGCCCTCGTCAGCGATGGCGGCGATGGCGGCGATGCCGGCTTTGAAGACGCCGACGGCGTCGACGGCGATGGCGGCGGCGGCGGCGCCCGCGGTGGGCTGCGCGGCTTCGGCGGCGTGTTCATCGGCACCAACCGTGACGGTGTGCGCGGCGGCAATGGCAGCGGCGGCAGCGTCGGCGACAACGGTGTGGCCGGTGGCCCCGGGGCCCGCGGTCGGGACGGACTGGCTGGTGGTTCCGGCACGGGCGGTGGTGGCGGTGGCGGTGGCGCCGGCGGCGACTTCACCCTCTGTGACGAGTTCGGCGGCGCCGGTGGTGGTGGCGGCGCTGGCGGCAGCGGTGGCCAACGTGGCATCGGCGGCGGTGCCGGTGGGGCGTCCATCGCCATGGTGGTGGCCAACGGCGCTGCGGTCACCCTGCGCGGCGCCACCCTGGTGGCGGGCCCGGGGGGGCGTGGTGGCGCTGGCGGCGCCGGTGGCGCCGGTGGTGGTGGCGGCGGAGGCGGCCTCGGCGGCATTCCCCGGGCAAGCACCAGCGACACCCGCGGCGGCACCGGCGGCGCCGGCGGCGAAGGCGGCGACGGCGGTCGCGGCGGCCACGGCGGCGGTGGCGGCAACAGCATTGCCCTGGTCATCGAAGGCGGCAGCACCGACATCGACAACGCCACCCAGCTGGTCCCTGGCAGCGGTGGTGCCGGGGGCGCCAGCGCCGGGTTTGCGGGCCAGCCAGGCCTCGCCCGGGACACCCTCAATCGTTGACCGGGCCGTCCCTGGTGCAGCGCTGCATTCGCTGCGACCGCGATGTGCTGGCCCCCCAGACAGCGAGGCGGCCCGAGGGTAAGGTGTGATAGACACCCACATGTCGTCGGACCTGGATCGCCGTCGTGGGCGGCCAGTTTGAGTCCGGGGGGACAACGCCGTTAGGGTTCGTCCGTTTCCAGCACCAGCCCGCGAGCAGCGGCGCCATCGTGTGTGTCAACCAGAGGTACCGCCTGTGCGAACGTTGTCGTCTTCCCTCCTCGTCGTCGTCGGTGGTGTGCTGGTCGCGGCGGTCATCGCCGTCGGCTGCTCGACCCCCGGCGCTGGCGGCACCTCGGCCGGCGCGTCGCGCGGCGAGCGCTTCTTTCAGACCAAATGCAACTCCTGCCATCCCAATGGCGGGCAGGGTGCGGGTCCTCCCATCGACGTGGGCCTTGCCCCCGACTTCCTCGAGCGCGGCAAGACGTCGGGTCGCCACGCGGTGCCCGAGGTGGATTGGGAGCCCCTGCTTGGCTACCTGAACCAGCGTTTTGGCACTGGTGCTGCCGTGGCCACGACGACGCCTGAGGCGACGCCGACGACCACGCCGGCCGTGACGATGCCGGCGGCGACGACGCCAGCGACGATGCCCGCGACCACGGTGGCCGTGGCTGTTGCCCCCGCCGGCGATGCTGCCGCGGGTGGGGCTCTCTTTCAGGCCAAGTGCGCCAAGTGCCACCCGGGTGGTTCGAAGATCGCCGGCAAGGCCATCCCCGGGGTCCTCGTGGCGGGCGGCCCGGGCAAGCACGGCGTCGACCCCACCCAGTTTGACAACTTGCTGGCCCACCTCGTGACCCTCGGCGCGGTGCGCACGGGAGCGGCCCAGCCTGCGGCCGTCGTCGCCCAGCCGACCCTGCCGACCCAGCCAACCCAGCCCGCCGCCGTGGCGACGTCGGCAGGCGATGCCGCCGCTGGCGGCGCGCTCTTTCAGGCCAAGTGCGCCAAGTGCCACCCGGGTGGTTCGAAGATCGCGGGCAAGAGCCTCCCCGGCGCCCTTGTCTCTGGCGGCAGCGGCAAGCACGGCGTCGAGGCCGCCCAGTTCGAGAACATGCTGACCTTCCTCGTGACCCTTGGTGCCGTCCGCTCCGGTGGTGGACCGGTGGCTGCGGCCCCCACCAACGGCATGAGCATGGTGGCGCCGCCTCCGCCGCCTCCTCCCCCCGCCGACGGCACCATCCCCATGAACGCCGGCATGGTGCCCTGCAGCTGCGCCTGTCAGTGCCCGCCTGGTGCGCCTCCGGAGGCGATGCCGGCGGCCTGTCTGTGCCAATGTGCGTGCGCGAAGTAATTGCGCGAAATGATCGCGTTGGGCTGACTCGCAAGTCACTGAGAATGCAGCATTCTTCGGCCCCATTCGGGGCCGAAGTCATGTGGTCAGTTCGACCGGGCTGAACCCGGCGTGTTCGCCCGGGATGAGGGGTGCCGGTGGGCGAGGACCCAGCGGTCGACGTCGCTCCAGACCGACAGCAGCCAGTCTCGCTGGGCCTCGGCATCGGTCGGGATGGTGGCCCGGGGAATGCGCCACACCTCGACCTCGACGGTGTTGCCGATCATGCCCCCCCGCCAGATGTCGCTGACGAGGGCAAAGCCCTCAAGGCCCGTATGGGCCACCACCACGACGTCGGCCGTTGGCGCGCCGCTCAACGCCGCCAGGGTGCCGCCGGGCCTGGGTGGCAGCACCGTCTGCAGGGCCAGGGCGGTGCTCATGCGCGCGCTACCGTCGCTGCGGCCGGCGAGGGCTTCGCGGGCTGACGCCTGCTTGGCCAGGGTGAAGCGGGTGCCTTCAGGGTACAGCAGCACGCCATCCGTTGGCCCCAGGTCGCTGGCGAGGGCCCGGATGGCGTCGAGGTCGGCGCTGTTGTCGTCGGCGCCCCGGCGGACGAAGTGGTTCTGCAGCCGGTGGCCGGCGATGTCGATGCAGGGGTCCTCGATGAGCTCTCGCTTCAAGACGAAGCGCAACAACATGCCATGGCGTGTCGTCAGGTACGTCGTGGGCAACAGGGTGTCGATGATGCTGGCGTGGCGAACCAGCACGATGACGGGGCCACCGGCCACCACGTCGTCGCCACGGACCACGAGGCGCAACGAGAAGAGCCTTTCGATGGCCGCCATCAGGGTGCCCGCGAAGCGCCGCTGTTGGCGGGCGGTGACGGCCATCAGCTTGTCGCTGTCACGGCGAAACCGCAGCCACGACACCAGCAGCCCCGGCAGCAGGGCACACTCGACGGTGAAGTAGACCATGCCAAACAGGGTGACCCGGGTGGCGGCGAATCGTCGTCGACGAAACAGGTCCATCACCACGATCAGGGGCAACAGCACCGGGGCCACGATCCACAACGCTGCGCACACGGCATAGGTCCTCGGCACCGTTCGCAGGCGCCGACGTCGACGTCGCTGCCGTTCAGCGGCGGGCAGGGCATCCATGCCGATGGACCTCAGGTGGGGCGGGGAGGACGGGGGGGACCAACGCGCTCGATGTGGGGCCCGTCACCACGCTGGGGCGGGCGCCCCCGGTCGCCACCGGGCGGCCCGTCACGACGAGGACCGTCACGACGAGGGCCGTCGTTGCCGGGGCCATCCTGACGCTGCTGATACGGTGGCGGTCCATCACGACGGGGGCCGTCGTTTCCAGGGCCCTCGTTTCGGGGGCTGCCCTGGCGTTGCTGCGGCGGCGGCGGTGGTCCGTCACGACGAGGGCCATCGTTGCCGGGGCCGTCCCGGCGGGGGCCGTCCTGGCGTTGCTGGAACGGCGGTGGTCCGTCACGACGAGGCCCGTCGCTGCGGGGGCTGTTCGGGCGCTGCTGGTACGGCTGCGGCGGTCCGTCACGGCGGGGGCCATCGTTTCGCTGGTGCTGCGGCTGGTGCTGCGGCTGGTGCTGCGGCGGTCCGTCTCGACGAGGGCCGTCCTGGCGAGGGGCATCCTGACGCTGCTGCTGCGGCGGCGGTGGTCCGTCACGTCCGTCACGACGAGGGCCGTCGTTTCGGGGGCCATCGGTGCGGGGGCCGTCGTGGCGCGCCCATTCGTCGCGGGAGCGCTGCTGTTGCGGCGGTGGTCCGTCCCGCCGGGGACCGTCCTGGCGCTGCTGCTGCTGCTGCTGCGGCGGGGGCGGTCCGTCCCGCCGCGGAGCGTCCAGACGCTGCTGACGCTGCTGCTGCTGCTGCTGGGGGGGCGGGCCGTCGCGGCTGTCCCGACGAGGTCCGTCCTGGCGCTGCTGCTGGACCTGCTGGGGTGGTCCGTCCCGACGGGGAGCGTCCTGCCGGGGAGCAGCCGGGCGTGGCTGGGGCGGGCCGTCGCGGCCGAAGCGACCACGCTCGGCGTCACGGACCCGCCGACCGCCCCGACCATCGCGACGGATGGTGCCGTCTTCGGGGTCGATGGCCTGCTCGAGGGTGCCGCGCTGGTAGTGCTGGAACAGGGGCAAACCACAGTCGCGAAAACGCAGCAGCCGGGCGTCGAAGCGGGCGAGGTGCTCGGTGACGTTTTGCAGGTCCCGCTGGAGCAGCTCTTTGGCCTGGCTGTTGGCGGCGGCGTCGACGACCTGGGGCAAGTCGATGAGGGTGGGGCCGCCGGTGGCGATGAGGATGTTGAAGGCCGAGAGGTCGCCGTGGATCATGCCGCCCGCCAACAACAGGCGGACCTGGCCGTAGATCTCGCGGTGCAGCAGCTCGGCGACGTCGGCGGGCAACTCGAAGTCCGCCAGGCGGGGAGCGGGGCGGTTCTCGTCGTCGACGAGGAGCTCCATCAACAGCACGTCTTCGTACAGCAAGATGGGCTCGGGGACCCGCACGCCGGCGGCGCGGGCGGCGCTCAGGGCCTGGAACTCCATGTCCCGCCAGTTCTCCTCGATGAGTTCGCGGCCATAGCTGGTGCGCTTGCCCATGGCCCGCTTGTCCCGGGAGTTGCGCGTCTGGTTGCGCCCCTCGGTGTAGCTGGCGGTGGCCTTGAAGGTCCGCTGCTCGCGATCCTTGTAGACCTTGGCGGCAATGAGCTCGCCCTTGCGCTCGACAATGAAGACCGAGGCCTCCTTGCCGCTCATCAGGCGTCCATGAATCTCATCGATGACGCCGTCATCGATCAACTGCTGCAGGGTGTCGGATTCCGCCACGGGCTCCCTCGTGGCGCGGTGGGGCCGCGCGCCATGGACTGGACTTCAGAGGGGCCATCCTGCCCAACGGACGCCGCCACGTCGAGCGGTGTCGCCCATGGCAACCCCCGGGTGCCCCGCCGGCCCACCGAAGGCCTGCCCGGGGGGCATGGGGCGGATGACAGGGTGATGCCATTTGTGGCAACTGTGCCTCGTGACGCCGCCCGAGCCCCCGAAGTCCCCTGCAGTCGTGCTGCTCCCCCATGTCCGGGAGCCCACCACGCCACACCGCAAGGACCGCTGGCCCCTGTACAAGACCGTGCTCTACACGATGGACATCTCGGCGCGCTTCCTGGGCCGCCTGGCCATCGGTCAAGGCACCGTCGCCGCCGCCGACCGCCTCATCGACGGCTACTGGCGCCGCATCATGACGTCGGGCAACGCCTCCCTCGAGGTCGTGGGCCGCGAGCATTTCCAGCCAGGCAAGCCCTACGTGGTGATGTCGAACCACTGCTCCCTCCTCGACATCCCGGCCCTGATGGGGGCGGTGCCGGGGTCGTTGCGGATGGTGACCAAGCAAGAGCTCACCCGGGTGCCCCTGTGGGGCCAGGCCCTGCTGGCGTCGGGGTTCATCCCCATCGACCGCAAGAACCGCGAAAAAGCCATCGCCCAGCTCGACAAGGCCAAGCAGGTCCTCAAGCAGGGGGTGTCGGTGTGGATCTCCCCCGAGGGGACCCGGGCCCGCAACACCAAGCTCGGCGCGTTCAAGAAGGGCGGCTTCCACGTCGCCATGGGCCTGGGCGTGCCCATCATCCCCTGCTGGCTGGAGGGCCCCGCCGACATCATCCCCCCCGACCAGTTCGTGGCCCACCACGACGGCGAAGTCCGCGTGTCGTTTGGCGCTCCCCGAGAGACCGTGGGCGCCGACATGGGCGAGCTGATGACCCAGGTGCGAAACGATATCCTGCAGCTGTCGGGTCGCCCTCGCGAGATGGACGGCCTGGCCATCTGAGTCGAGGGGCCTCGCTGACGGCGCCCCGGCCGGGTGTCCGCACCTGCTGGCCTGCTGGTCAGCAGGAACAAGCTCTGATCTTCTTCGGCTGTCGCCGAAGAAACCTTCGACGGTGCCGTGACAGCGCATGGCGTCCTGCTATGGAGCCCCCATGCTCGCAGTGAACGATGTCTCGCAGTCCTACGGTGGCCGGTCCCTCTTTGAGAACGTGGCGGTGACGTTTCCCCCTGGACGCCGCTTTGCGCTCACGGGCCCAAACGGCGCCGGCAAATCGACTTTCATGAAATTCCTCGCCGGTGACGAGGAGCCCATGAAGGGCAGCGTCTCGCGGCCCAAGAAGACCTCGATCCTGCGCCAGAACCAGCACGCCTACGACGCCTTCCGCGTCCTCGACGTCGTCATGATGGGCAACAAGGGCCTGTGGGCGGCCATCGCCGAGAAGAACGGCATCCTGAAGGACCTTGAGGACGGCAAGGAGCTCACCGACGAACTCGGCATGCGGCTGGGCGATCTCGAGACCATCATCGGCGAAGAAGACGGCTACGTGGCCGAGGGCGACGCCGCCAAGCTCCTCGACGGTCTGGGCATTCCCGATGAGGTGTATGAAGCACCCATGGCCGAGATCAGCGGCGGCACCAAGCTGCGGGTGCTGTTGGCCCAGGCCCTGTTCGGCAAGCCCGACTGCCTGCTCCTCGACGAGCCCACCAACCATCTCGACCTCGACAGCATCCACTGGCTCGAGAACTTCCTCCTCAACTACCAGGGGACCCTCGTCGTCATCAGCCACGACCGGCACTTCCTGAACGCCGTCGCCACCCACGTCGCCGACATCGATTACGAGACCATCATCGTCTACACCGGCAACTACGACGACATGGTGCTGCAGAAGTCGCAGATCCGCTCCCGCGTCGAGGGCGACAACAGCGAGAAGCTCAAAAAGATTGCCCAGCTCAAGGACTTCGTCGCCCGCTTCGGCGCCGGTACCCGCGCGTCGCAGGTCCAGGGCCGCAAGAAGGAAATCGAGAAGCTCGCCGTCAACGACCTCAAGCGATCGAACATCGCCCGGCCGTTCATCAAGTTCGAAATCGGCGGCCGTCCCTCGGGCAAGCAGGTGCTGCGCCTCGACGCCCTGAGCAAGACGTTCCGCGAGCCGGGCAAGGCCGACATCCCCATCGTCAGCGGCCTGAACCTGAACCTGATGAAGGGCGACAAGCTCGCCATCATCGGGCCCTCCGGCATCGGCAAGACCACGCTGCTGAAGCTGATTCTCGGCGAGCTCGAGCCCGACAGTGGGTCCGTGAATTGGGGCCACGAGGTCCGCACGGGCTACTTCGCCCAGGACCACAGCCACGGCATCCCCCCCAACATTCCCCTGTGGCAGTGGCTGATGTCCCTCGACGAGCCGCCCACGCCCGCCGACCGGGTCACCAAGGAAGACATCCGCGGCCTCCTCGGACGCATGCTGTTCTCCGGTGAGGAAGGCGAGAAGCCCACCCACGTGCTGTCGGGCGGCGAGACCGCGCGCCTGTTGTTCTCCAAGCTCATGCTGTTGAAGCACAACCTGTTGATCTTCGACGAGCCCACCAACCACCTGGACCTCGAGTCCATCTCGGCGCTGCGCGACGCGATCACGAAGTACGACGGCACCGTCATCTTCGTCACCCACGACCGCGACCTCGTCGCCGACGCCGCCACCCGCATCCTGGCGATGTCCAAGCACGGCATCGACGACTTCAACGGCCCCTACGAGGAATTCCTCCGCAAGGTCGGCGACATCCGCCTCGATCGCTGACTTCCGCTTCGCCGCGCGCTCCCCGCGCCGGACCTGACATTTCCTGCGGGTCGCCGGCAACCTGGGCGGGGCGGCGGCATCCAAGGCCCACACCCACGGAGTCCCCATGACCACCGCCCACGACTTCACCCTCACCAGCATCACGGGCGAAGCCCTCCCCCTGAAGGCCTGGGCCGGCAAGGCCATCCTCCTCGTCAACGTGGCCTCCCGCTGCGGCTACACCAAGCAGTACAAGGGCCTGGAAGCCCTGCATGAAGAGATGGCCCCCAAGGGCGTCGTCGTCGTCGGCGTGCCCTGCAACCAGTTTGGCGCCCAGGAGCCCGGCACCGAGGCCGAGATCCAGAGCTTCTGCAGCACCACGTACGGCGTCACCTTCCCCATGACCAAGAAGGTCGACGTCAACGGCGCCAAGGCCGACGCCCTGTACGCGTGGCTCACCAAGGAGACCGGCGGCAAGGCCATCGGCTGGAACTTCGCCAAGTTCGTCATCGGCAAAGACGGCAGCATCGTGGGCCGCTTCGACTCCGGCGTGACCCCCGAGAGCACCGAGCTGCGCACTGCGCTGGCCAAAGCCCTGGCCTGAACCGATCGGTTCAGGGATTGGCTGCCGAGACCCACCGAAAGGTGGGTCTTTTCATGACAAGATCCCACACGATCCCACCGACGAAGACGTCGCGTTGACAGTGGTGCCCGGGGTGCCGTCATATGCCCGCCGACACACCCGTCGACGCTGCGGAATCGTTCAGCAGCCCGTCGGGTTCGGTCACACACTGCCGGCCGCCCACCTCGCCACGAGGGATCCCATGCACGCCCTGCTCCTGCTCACGACGCTGCTGTCGACCCAACCGACAGAGCCGGCTCCGCCGAAGAAAGAGACAGACACCGGCGTGCCCATCGGCAAGGGCAAGCAGAAGGCCACCATCACCATCACGGCGCCCACCGGCGGCTGGACCATCGATCGCATGCTGCGCGTCGAAGGCAGCGTCTCCGACGTCACCGTCGACCCCGTCACCATCTCCATCAATGGTGATCGCTATTTGCTGCGCACCAGCGGTGGCCGCTTTCAGCGCTCGTTCCCCGCCGCCAGCGGCAAGAACGTCGTCACCGTCATCGCCACCAACCAGGCGGGCACGGTCACCAAGCAGGTCACCACCTTCGGTCAGATTCCGTCGGTGCCCTTGCGCGCGGTGCTCACCAGCGACACCGACGGCGTCTACACCGACCTGCACATCTATGAGCCCACCGACGACAGCGTCGTCAATGACCTCGTCAATGTGCAGAAGATGGCCCATGTCTATTGGGCCAACACCGAGAGCCCGTCGGGAGGCACGTTCTTCCTGAACGAGCAGGACGGCTCCTTCGACCAACCCGGCTACGGCCCCTATCTCTACATCCACCGGGCCCCGCCCCGCGGTATCTACCTCGTCACAGCCAACTACTGGCCCAGCGGCGACAAGAGCCACACCGTGGGCACCCTGAACCTGACGGTCTTTGAAGGCACGCCCCAGGAGACCCGCCGCACCATCAAGGTGCCCCTCGCCACGCCGGGAACCACCCGGGCCCTCGCCTGGGTGCGCATCACCGACAGCGGCGCCCAGGTCTATGCCCCGGGCATCGACCTGCCCCCGAGCGTCGCCGCCGCCGCCGGCAAGAGCCCGTGGCCGAGAAACATCGAAGCCGCCACCGTCGGCGTCAACAAAGCCGAGCCCGAAGGCGGCGGCTACTGATGCGTCACGCTGTTGCCGCCCTGACCGCCGCTGTCGGTGTCGTCGTCGTGACGATGTCGGCGTCGTTGTCGGCGACGGCAGCGCCAGCAGTGTCAACGGGGCCCGGCGATGACGCCCTGCGCACCGTCGTCGCCGAGGTCGCTGGCGCCCAGCTGAAGGCGCTGGACCCGGCCTGGGAGCCCGCCCAGCGGGATTGCGCCGGCCTGGTGCGTTTCGCGTATCGCCAGGCCTTCAAGCGCCTGCGCCCTGAACGTCTGCAGCGCCCCCTCTTCGTCGACAAGAACGGCCAGCCCGTCGACTTCGCCGACGCCGAGACCCTCGTGCAGGGCGGCAGCTTCACGTTCCTTGGTCGTGGCGACGACGCCCGCCGTCAGTTGAAGACGGGGGACCTGCTCGCCTTCCGGCAGGACCGCGGTGACGACGACGTGGTGTGGCACCTCATGTTGGCGGTGGTGCCGCCGTCGGGCGACGCTGCCGTCATCTACCACCCGGGGCTGCCCCACCCTGGCGAGCCCGAGCCTGGCGTCCGCCATGGGTCGCTGCGTTCCTTGAGCATCGACGCGCCCGTGGCCTGGCGGCCCAGCGTCGACAACCCCGCTTTTCTTGGCTTCTTTCGCTTCGCGGAGCTTCACGCATGAGCAGTCCAGCCGATCCCTCCGGTCCGTCCGGTCCCTCCGACCCATCCCTGCCGCCCTTCATCCCGGCGAAGTATCGCACGGCGCTGGCCATCGGCGGCGGCGTCCTCGTCGTCGTCGTCGCCGCCATCGCCGTGCTGCGGCCGCCCGGCAAGCCGACGGAGCCCGTCACGAGCCCATCATCGACGTCGGCGGTGGCCCGGGGCTACGCCGAGAAGCGCGAACTCTCGATGGACACCCTGGGTGCCCCGAGCGTCTGGCTCGACGTGACGTCGCCAGCCGCCCTGCGCACGGTGCTGCGGGAGAACGCCTGGCTGAAGAGCACCGTTGACGAGCCCCTGGGCCGCGGTTTTCTCGGCGGCTGGGCCGGGCTCCTCGGCACCGCCGCCGACGACGTGGGTCTGCAGAAGCTCTCCCAGGGCGTCGTCGCCGACCTGATCGCGGACCATGTCCTTGTGCAGCCCACCCGCCTCACCTGGTTCTCTGGCTGGGGCGGCGGGCCACCCGCGGCCGTCGTGCCCGACCCGGCACCGACCCTCGTGGCGACGTTTGAGGCGTTGAAGGCCGGCCTCGAGCGCGGCGGCTACATCGTCGCCGGCTGCCCTGGCGAACCCGTGCCACCCACACCAGAGCCCGTCGCCGAGGGCACAGACGCCGGGGTGCAGGCCGTCGCCGTGAACCCCAACCGCATCGACATCAGCCGCTTGCTGGTGGCCGACGTCGCCGTCTACGCCACCCACACCCGGGGGCGGCTGGTGTTTTCGAAGGACGAGTACAGCGTCGTGAACGCGGTGTGCGCCGCCGTGCCCGCCATCAAGGCCATCCCCGGCAGCGACGTCGTCATCGGCCTCGACACCGACCATATGGGTCGCGATGTCCATGCCCTGACCGCCCTCCTCGGGCTCGGCAAGGTGCCCACCCTGGCCATGCGCATCGACGGCAGCCGCCTGGTGCCCGTCGGCATCGACGCCGCCCTCGCCAAACCCGGTCGCCTGGAGGCCTCGGTCATTCCCAAGGAGACCTGGAAGCTTGTCCCCGAAGACGTCCCCGTCGCCGTCGGCATCAACCTGCGTCTGCCGCGCACCCTCGGTACCGCCGAGCTCACGGCCTTCTGGGAAACCGACAGCGACGCAGGCCTGGTGGCTCGTCACGCCCTGCTGCTGTGGCAGCCCCGTGGGGACGACAAAGCGACGACCGAAGTCGCCGTCGTCTGGAGCGACGTCGCCGACCGCGCCGGCCTGGAAGAGATTTTCAAGGGCAAAAACGCCATGACCGTTCGCACCATCTGCGATCGGGTGGTGGCGTCGTCGTCGACGGACCTGATGGCCCGCATGGAGGCCGCCTGCACAGGCACCGCCCCGTCGATGCTGTTTGCCCAACCAGCCGTCGTCACCGGCCTGTCCCAGCCCTGGAGCGTCGGCGTCGTCGTCGACAGCGGCAAGCTGTTGTCGGGTCTGATGATGGACAGCTGGAAGAAGGACGCGGCTGCGGGTGGCAAGAAAGCCGCGACCCAGTCCATCCCGCCTGAAATCGACGACGCCCGCAAGAAGCTCCTCGATCTTCCTCGCTTCGGCTTCGTCGGCACCCGCGCACCACAAGGTGCCGCTGCCCAGGCTCTTGCGCCCCGGGGGTTTTCGTCATGAGCACCATCCATCGCACCCTCACGGGCCTGAAAACCCTCTCCCTGCTGGCCCTGCTGTCGACGTCGATGCTGTCGACGGCGGCTGCGGCCAAGCCCCTGTACATCACGGTGAACCGGGCGTTTTCGCCGGCGGAAAGCCCCACCATCGACGTGGCCTTCATGGCCAAAGATCCCGTCGAATTGCGGGTGCTCAAGCCCAAGGACCTCGAGAAATACCTGAAGGGCCAGGAGAACCTGCGCCGCAGCTGGGAACGCCCAGACACCCTCGAGAACCCCGGCCGGGCCTTGTCGCGCGGCTTCAACGCCATGAAGACGCCGGGCACCTTCTTGCTCTTCTCGCTGAACCCCGAGATGCGCAAAGCGCTGGGCTCGACGCTGGCGGAGCGTCCCGACGACGACACCGCCGTGCGCACTACCGTGGCCGAGGGGCCGCAGAAGCTGGTGTCTGTCCCCGGCGACATGGACGTGGTGCGCCGTCAGTGGTTGAACCTCGACCTCGGCGGCGACCCCCGCGCCTTCGACGTCCCCGGCTTTGAGGGCTGGTCGTCGACGTCGTCGGGCTTTGAAGAACGACGGGTGTCGTTGAAGCCCCTGCCAGCCGGCGTCTACGTGCTCCAACTGGTGCAGGGAGCCGTGGAAGGCCAGGTGGTCCTCGTCGTCACCGACCTGACCATGCAGGTCAAGCAGACCGACGGCCAGGTGCTGGTGCGGGTGGCCGACACCGCCCAGGCCCCCGTGAAGGGCGCCAACATCACCGTACGCCGGGTGGGGGCGGGTCCCCTGACGGCCATCACCAACGCCGCCGGCGAGGCCTTCATCGACGTCGACGAGCCCAAGCTGCTGGTCACCGCCGAGCGCACCATCGACGGCAAGAGCGACACCGCCATTGTCGACACCGAGTTCTTCTCGACCCTGGCGGCGAGCCCCGACGTGTTCCTCTACACCGACCGCCCCATCTATCGCCCCGGCGACGAGGTGAAGTTCCGCGGCATCGTGCGCCGGCCCGATGGGTTCCTCGCCCGCTTGTTCGCGCCCGCCAGCCGGGAAGTGACCGTGGAACTGGTCGGGGTTGGCACCGGATCGACGTCGACGGCCACCAAGATCCAGGTTGACGCCATGGGCAGCTTCAGCGGCACCCTCCTCACCCCCGACGAGGCCCCCGAAGGCGTCTACCGCGTCACCGCCAGCCTCGACGGCGCCCCCCATGTGGGCGAGGTCCGGGTGCAGGCCTACGTGAAGCCCACGTTCTTCGTCGAGATGACGCCCGGCCAGGAATCCGTGGCCCCCGGCGGCGTCATCACGGCGACGTTGAAGGCCGAGCGCTATGCCGGCGGCGCGCCCATGGGGACAGCCTACGAGGTCACCCTCACCCGCAGCGCGCTGGAATCCCCCACCTGGGTGGACGACGCCGGCCTCGGCGGCCAGGGCAGTGCGGTGACCTACGGCAGCGCGTCCACGACGGAGGGCAAGCTGAGCGTGCCCGACCGGCTCTACTCGTCGTTGGCCGAACGCCTGGAAAAGGGCGAGGCCGAATACAGCGACACCTGGGCCAGCGCCCCGAAGTTCAACGACGACGGCACGGCCTCCATCGAGGTCAAGGTGCCCGCCTTGAAGCCCGGCGAAGAGCGCAACCCCTACAAGTACACCCTCACGGTGCGGGCCAGGGACGACCAGGGCACGTTCGCGGCGGCGACGGCCCCGTTCTTCCTGTCCCCCGTCGACGTCATGGGCGCCATCCGCCTGTCGACCAAGGTGTCCAAGATCTCAGGTTCGAGCGGGACGGCGCCGACGGTGACCATCCGTTCGACGACCCTGTCGGGCAAGCCTTCACCCCAAACGGCGGGCAGCGTGACCTTCGTGGTGCGCACCGCCACAGGTGACGAGCGGGAATTGTCGACGTCGTCGTTTGTCACCGATGCCGATGGCAAGCACACCATGGCCATTCCCACCACCGCCGTCGGCGCGGTCTACGCACGCGTGACCTTGAAGGACAAAAAGGCCGCCGAGTGGAAGGGCGAGGAGCGCCTGCTGGTGGTGGGCGACAAGGGCGAGGCCGTTGAGTGGGTCCCCGAGTTGAGCCTGACGACGTTGTCGACGACGGTCTCCCCCGGTGACACCGCCCAGGTGGTGGCGTTGTTGCCCGAGGAGTGGGGCGTGGGCGGCAAGGACCGTGGCCCCCTGTGGGTGACGCTGTCGGGCACGAGCATCTTTCAAACCAAGCTCATCGCCGCCGAGGGCCGCACGGTCATCATCCCCATCACCGTCGAGAAGCGCTTCGGCAGCGCCGTCTACGTGTCGGTGGCCTACCCCACCCGTTCGGGCCGCTGGTCCGAGCGCACGCTGCCCCTGCGCATCATCCCCGCCGAGCGGGTGCTGACGGTGCAATCCACCGCGGCCCGCGCCGAGGCTGAACCCCTCGGCGAGCAGACCATTCGCCTGCGCGTCACCGACCATCGCGGACGAGGTGTCGTGTCCCAGGTGAGCGTCTCCGTCGTCGACAAGGCCGTCTACGCCGTGCAGCCCGAGTTTCGTCCCCGGGCCCTCGACTTCTTCTATCCCCTGGTCCGCAACAACGTCGCCGACTTCTTCTCGGCGGAGTTCCAGGGCTACGGCTACGGCCATCTCCTCGCCCGTCGCTTCGGTGACGACGGCGTGCGCTTCGCCACGGTGAAGCCCCCCAAGAAGAAGACCGACGAGCGCGACACCGCCTACTGGAACGCCAGCGTCATCACCGACGACACGGGCTTCGCCGAGGTCACCTTCCGCATGCCGAGCAACCAGACCCTGTGGACCATCACCGCCGTCGCCGCCGACAGCAGCGGTCGCGTCGGTGAAGGCACCGCGCAGTTCGCGTCGCGGGGCAAGGCCACCGTCTCCGTCTCGGCGCCCCAATTCCTGCGCGCGGGCGACACCGCCACGGCGTCGGTGCGGGTGGCGCGGGGCGCCTCGTCGGACTTCAAGGGCAGCGTCACCGTGGGCCTCGAGAGCAGCGGGCTGACGGCGTCGTTGCCAAAGGACGCGGCCATCGACCTCGCCAGTGTCAGCGAGGGCATCGTGCCCATCAGCCTCAAGGCCGACGCCGCTGGTGCGGGCTCCCTGGCCTTGAGCGTGAAGGGCGGGCCATCGGCCATGCTCGACCGCCGTGGCATCGACATCGAGGACGCCGCTGTTGTCGACGAGGTCGCTGTGTCCCGGGTGGGCGGTGGCGTGTTGACCTTGCCGGCGGCGGCGGGCGGCGTGTTCACCGACGTCGAACTGGTGCTGCAGGGCAGCATGGCGGACGCGGCCCTGGCGGACGTGCGCTCCCTGCTCGTCTATCCGTATGGGTGTCTGGAGCAGTTGGTGGCGACGACGGCGCCGCCCCTGGCGCTGGTGTCGGCCCTGGAGTCGAACAAGCGCTTTGGCGACCTCGACGCCGACAGCCAGCTGTTGCTCGCCGAAGCCCGCTCCCGGGCTCAACACGGCATCCAGCGGATCTTGAACCATGCTCGCCCCACCGGTGGGTTCTCGTGGTTCGTCGATGCGCCGCCATCGGTGGAGATGACCCTGCTTGGTCTGTCGGGCGTCGGCCCGGCCCAGAAGGCGGGCCTCATCCGGGGCCGTGAGCCGCGCATCACGTCGAGCCTGAGCTGGCTGGAGACCCAGGGGGGGCTCTCGCCCTTCCTCGACGCCTGGCGGGCCCTGGTGCTCGCCCAGCACGATCCCGGTCGGGCCGGCGCCCGCGTCCGCGCCGCCGTGGTCGCTGCCAACGCCAACGCCGCCGACAGCGATGTGGTGACCGGCGCCCTCGCCGTCCTCGCCGCCGAAGCCGCCAACGTCCACACCGAGGCTGGCACCGCCGACCAGGTCAAGAGCCTCGCCCAAAAGGCGCGGGCCACCTTCATGTCGGGAAAACTCCCACCCGAGAGCAGCGACGAGGGCTGGCGCTTCCCCCTGCACGGCGTCGGCCGTTTGGCCCTGCTGGGGCACGCTGCCAGCTTCGACGGTGGCGACAGCGCCCCCCTGAAGCGCCGCTTCCTGGAGCTTTTTGCCAGCGAAGGGCTCTCGACCCTCGACCGCGCCACCCTCATCCAGCACAGCCTGTGGCTGGTGGAGAAGGACGTGGCGGCCACGGCGGCCATGACGCCCCCCACCGTCGACGGCGCCGGCACCGTGGCGTTTGTGGCCCGCGGTACGGGCCTCGTGACCCGCCTCAAGGATGGCAGCGCCACCGTCACCGTGGGCAGCTTTGACGGCGTCGCGACCCTGTCGGCCAGGCGCAAGACCCCCGCGAAGACGGCGCCAGCGGTGGCCGAGGGCTTCTCCCTGGAGCGTCGCTACTGGTCCGTCGGCAGTGGCAGCAAGACGCCCCTGGCCCCCGGCGCGGCCGTGGCCCAGGGCGACATCATCTGGGTCCAGCTCGTGATGAACTTGCAGGGAGGCCGTCCCGGCCGCTCGGCCTACTCCGTCGTCGAGGACTTCATCCCGGCGGGCTTCTCGCCCCTGCGGGAGGACAAGGAATACCGCGGCGAACCCCTGTCGCTGGCGTTGGTGCCGGCCCAGGTGCGGCAGCGCATCTTCTCGCCCCGCAGCGTCCAGTTCTTCCTCGAGGAGGAGGCCTGGTGGATGGGGTCTCCCCGTGAGGTGGGCTACCTCATGCGGGCCGACTTCGCCGGCACGTTCATCGCGCCGCCCGCCCGGGTGGAGGACATGTACCAGGGCACCGCCCGCGCCCGCACCACGGCGACGACGGTGACGGTGACGCCCTCGGTCAACGCGAAGTAGCCGGTGCTGACGGCGTCGGTGCTTGTGATGGCGGTGGCGCTGGCGATGGTGTCGCCGTCGTCGTCGTCGTCGTCGTCGAGCCCCCCTCCCAACCTCCCCCCGCTGGGGGAAGGAGCCGGACCGAGCCGCCTGAGCGAGGTCTCGTCGTCGTTGGCCCCCGTCATCGAGGTGGCCGGCTCCGTCGACGCCAGCGTGGCGGACACCCTGGTGGCCGAGGCCCGGGCCCAGTGGACGATCCTCGACGGGCAGTGGCCGTCGTCCTCATCGTCATCGTCATCGTCATCGTCATCGTCGTTGCCGGTGCGGCCCATCGTGGTGCGGGGGGCGTTCTCCCTGCCGGCGCAGCAGTTGGCGCGATCGACGCCGGGGACCATCGAGCTCCGGTTGGCGCCGCCGGGCGTGGTGGGGACCACCGTCGACGACCTGACCCGCACGGCCCTGCGCCACGAGGTGGTGCACCAATACCTGTGGAAGCGCTGTCCCCAGTCGGCGCGCGACCGCCTGTTTCACGAAGCCATGGCCGTGGCCCTGTCGGGGGAGCGCCACCAGTGGCGGGGGGACGGCTACCTGAGCCTGCCAACCGCCATGGAGACCCTGGCCAGCGTCGACCTCGACACTGCCGCCGCCCGCAAAGCCCTCACCCGCCTCATCAGCGAAGGGGGCACCGACGAACCCGGCGTGCCCAGGGCTTTGGCGGCCCGGGTGGCCCGCTGTGGTGACGCCGCTCCCTGGACAGCCCTCACCCTCGAAGAGCTGGCGGGCACCGGCAGCGTCGTCGTCGGCGATGCCCTGGTGGTGTTGCACACGGTCACCGGCGAGGTCCTCGAGGTGCAGGGCCGCAGCGGGCTCAGCATGCCCTTCGGCTCGACGCTGAAACCCATCATCGTCGCCGCCGCCGTCGCCAACCGACGTCCCCTGCCACAGGTGCAGCGTCGGGGGACGGACCCCATGTGGGCCTGTGGCGACGGGGCGTCGTCGACGATGGCGGCGCCTGAAGCCTTGCGGCGTTCCTGCAATGGCTGGTTTCTGGATTGGGCCAGCGGCGTCGACGGCGGCCTGGACCTCACCGACGCCATTGGCAGTTGGGGGCCCGTGCTCTTGCGGCTGGGGCTCAGCAGGCTCCCCGTCGACATGAGCGAAGCCATCGGCGTGCGCACCGCCGTCACCATCACGCCCCGGGGCCTCGCCGAGGCCTTCCGCCTCCTCATGCTGACCACCCCGCCCCGGGGCGCCATCGACGTCCGCGCCGTGTTGCGTGAACGGGGCACCCTGGTGGGCGTCGACAACGTCGAGGGCCTCGTCGGCATGATGGCCAAGACTGGCACCGTGCGCGACGGCGCCTCCCGCCCCGTCCTTGGGTTGTTGGTGGCCGCCGACGACGAACTCACCATCGTTCGGGTGCGTCAGGGGGCCCAGGCCCGGGCCCTGGTGGACGACGTCGTCGCTGCCCGTCGTCGTCACCATGGCCGTCATCAGCAGCCGGTGTCGGTGCAGGTGTTCGGGCTCGTCCCCGAGGCGGGGATTGCCGCCCGCTGCGCGGGCACACCGGTGGTCATCGCTGCGGCACCCACGGTGCTGGCGTCGTCGTCACCGTCATCGGCGCCGTTGCCGTTCGTGAACATTCTCGACGGGGCAGGGGGCACCGCCGTGTGTGCTGGGGCGCCCTGGATGGTGCAACCCACCGCCGACCTCGCCGACCGTCCCTATGCGGGCATCTTCCGGCGCTCCCCGTCAAAGTCGTCATCGTCGTCGTCGGACCCCACGGCCTCGCCGCGCCAGCGGGCCGCCCGGCGGGGATCGGACCTCGAATTCCGCACCAGCCGGGCCCGCTACGCCGAGGGCGTGTTGTTGGCCGAGGACAGCAGCCTGCGCGGTGAGGCCCGGGTCGCCCTGCTGCGGGTCATCGACCACAACGTGTCCCACGCCGACGAACGCCACGGCGGCCGCCCGGTCTGTGACACCACCCACTGCCAGACCTTCCTGGGGACACCGGGTTCTGGGTCACCGTCGTCGTCGTCGTCGTCGTCGTCGTCGTCGTCGTCGTCCACGGCGCGGCTGGCCGAGGCCCTGGCCCGCCCCCTCGACCGTCCCGGCCTGTTGGGCTGGCTGCCGTTCTCCCAGGGGGGCAGCATGCCCTGGACCGCCGAGCGCTCCGCGGCCCAGGTCCGCGCTGCCCTGGGGACCTTTGGCTCGCTCATGGTCAAAGGTGACGTCGTCATCGTCGTCCGCAGCACCCGCAGCCGCGATGCAGTCTACGACGAGCCAGAGACCATGCCCTGCGAGCGGCTGCGCTCCCGCCTGCAGCTGCCGTCGTGTCCCACGGGTATCGAGGCCCGCGACAGCCGCTTCGTGTTCTCGGGCGTGGGCGCTGGCCACGGCCTCGGCCTCGACGTGGAAAAAGCCCGGGCCCAAAGTGCCGCCGGCCAGAGCGCCAACGCCATCCTCGACGACGCCTGGCCTCGCCCCTAGTGCCGCGATCTGTCGGAGGGGCTCGCGAAGAAACCTACGTTTCCCCACACTGTACGAGTGCTGGTCGCTGGCTATGCTCCGCCCGTGTTGCGTGAATTGTCCCTCGTCCAGATTGTCCTCGCCGTCGGCGGCATCGGCTTTCTGATCGCCTTCCATGAGCTTGGCCACTACGCCATGGCCCGCCTGCTGGGCATGCGGGTGCTCCGCTACTCGCTGGGCTTTGGGCCCCGGCTGTTTGGCTTTCGCAAGGACGACATCGAGTACCAGGTGGCGGCCCTGCCGTTTGGTGGCTTCGTGCAGATCGCGGGCATGTCGTCGATGGACGACGCCGCCAAGGACGACCCCAAGTCCTACTTGAACGCCCCTCGTTGGAAGCGCTGGTTGGTCCTCGGCGCCGGCCCCGGCTTCAACTACATCGCGGCGGTCTTTTTCTTTTTCGTGTTCTTCATGGGCTGGCCGTCGCCCCTCGACACCCCGACCCTCGAGCTCGTCGACGTCCACGAAGGCCCCGCCAAGGAGGCCGGCCTGCAACGCGGCGAGTTCGTCAGCCACGTCGGCGGCGTCGTCGTCGAGGGCGACGGCGCCTTCCGCCAGGCCATCACCGCCAGCGGTGGCGCCCCCCTGGTGCTGACGGTCATCAACACCAGCTCTGGCCAGCCCGTGAGCCGCGAGGTCACCGTGGTGGCCCGCGCCGTCGACGGCGGCTTCAAGCTCGGGGTGTCCCCCGCCATGCGCTGGCCGAGCGCCGGCGTGGTGCCCACGTTTCTGGCGTCGGTGGAAAACAGCTGGCTCGAAAGTGGTCGCACCCTGGGCGCCCTCGCCTCCCTGGTGAAGCGGGAGCCCGGCGTCGACGTCGGCGGCCCCGTCGCCATCGTCGCCGACATGAAGGACAAGATTGCCCTCGGGCTGCGCTACTACGTGCGCATCCTGGCGGTGCTGAGCGTCAGCCTCGGCCTGTTCAACCTGCTGCCCATCCCCGGTCTCGACGGCATCAAGATGCTGTGGCTCACCCTTGAGGGCATCTTCCGCCGCAACATCAACCTGAAGATGCAAGAGGCCATCAACGCCATCGGCGTGCTGCTGCTCTTGCTGCTGATGGCGGGGCTCACGGTCCGGGACGGCATCCGCTTGTTTGATTGACGTTCCGAGCAGGCGCCGCTCTGCTCGACGACGAAAAACACAGCAGTGACGCGAAGCCGTGACGCGAGCTTCAACGCGATGCCATGACGCGAGGGTGCTTCACGACACCCGAGCACGCCTGCCCCCGTTGCCCGGCGCTTTCACCCAAAGCGCCTCGCCCTGTCGACGACACCCTCGGTGCAATGCCTCGTCGTCGTGGCACGCGTCGTGCTCAATGGTTGGTACACCCCAACCCCCGAGGTCACATGATCCAGGCAAGCAGCATCAAGCCCGAAATGTCCGTCGTCTGTTCACAGAACGGCCTCTTTGGCGTCGTCGACCACATGGAGGGTGGCGACACCATCAAGCTCAAGAAGGACAGCAAGGGTCAGCATCACTTCATCCCCCTCTCCTGGGTGAAGTCTCTCGACTCCAAGGTGCACATCGATCGCCCCGGTGCCCAGGCCATGAAGGAATGGGCCGACAACGCCCCGACGAAGGCGGCCAAGTCTGACAGCCGCTCCGACGGTCACGTCGACAGCAAGGCCAACGGCAACGGCAAGGGTTCGCCCGGCGCAGCGCCCGAGATGAAGGCCGCCATGCCCGCGCCGTCGGCCCCAGCGCCCTCGTCGCCGATGAAGACCGAGAAGGCGCCGAAGGCGACGCCGACGACCAGGCACTGAGCGCTCCTGCGCCGCGCCGCGCCGCTTCGTACGCCCTGGTGGCGTGCGCGGCGGCGCTGTCGCGTGGTGCGGATGCTCAGGCGCGCAGGATCTTCTCCATCGCCTTGCCCCTGGCGAGTTCGTCCACGAGCTTGTCGAGGAGGCGAATCTTCTTCATCAGCGGATCATCGACGCTCTCGACGCGCACGCCGCAGACCACGCCCGTGATCTGGTCGGCGTTGGCATGCAGGCCCGGCGCCTCGGCGAAGAAGGTCTCGAAGTCCGTCCCCCGCTCGAGCTGGGCGGCGAGACCGGCGCGGTCGTAGCCCGTCAGCCAGCACACCACCTCGTCGACGTCGTCCTTCGTGCGGCCCTTGCGCTCGGCCTTCTGCACATACAGCGGGTACACGGCGGCGAACTTCGTCCCAAAGATGCGGTGTGGCGTCATGGATTGGGCTCAATGGTCAAAAGCGTCGACGGAAACAGCGGCGCGAGCTTGGCAGGGAAGTCGGTGATGAGGCCGTCGGCGCCGCGCTCCAGCAACTGACGGGCCTGCTCGAGGTCGTTGATGACCCAATAGTCCACGGCGAAGCCGAGGTCGTGGGCACGCTTGATGAACGATGGCTTGTCGAGGCGGATGCCCGTGGCCTGGGGCGGGACCTGCACCCGGGTGCCCCCCCGCTGCACATGACGACGCAGCAATCGGCTGACGACGATGCCTGGCAGGAAGCGCAGGGCCCGCACGGCGTTTTTGGCCAGGGCCACCCGGCAGCGGCAGCCGCTGTCGATGACGGCGTCGATGACCTCGTCGTAGAAGCTGGCGAGGACGACGCGGTCGACGTCGCCGTGGCCTTCGATGACGGCGACGGTGGCCTCGCGCAGGGCGGGGTCGGTGGTCTTGAGGTCGATGTTGACGGGGACGCCGGGGAACGAGCGCAACACGTCGATCAAGCGCGGGGGTTTCAAGCCACGACCGAGAAACGGTCGTTGGCCGCCTTCGACGAAGCCCCAGCCCACATCCCACGTCGACACCGTGGCGAAGTCGAGACCCTCGATGGCACGGGGGTCGTTGGCCATGCGGCCGCCGTCGTCGTCGTGAAACACCACCACCTCACCATCAAGGCTGCGATGGACGTCGAGCTCCAGGGCGCTGGCGCCGTCGGCGAGGGCCCGGGCAAAGCCCGCCAGGGTATTTTCGGGGGTGGTGCCCCGGGCCCCGCGGTGGCCGAACAGCAGGGGGCGCCGCGCCGCTGTCGTCGTGGTCGCAGTCGTGGTCGTGGTCGCAGTCATGGGGCTTCCGAAACGGTGGGGGCTGGTTGCCGAGGCGGCCGGGGCCGGGCCCGTCGTCGATGCCAGGGGATGTCGAGGGCGTCGAGGAGGCCCCGCAGGGCGTGGGCGGGATCGGCGGCCCCGAGCACCGCGCCGAGGACGGCGACGCCAGCGGCCCCGGCCCCGATGCAGGCGGCGGCGGTGGTGCGGTCGATGCCGCCGAGGGCCACCACCGGCGTCTGGTGGCCGGCGAGGGCGGCCAGGCCCAGGGGTGGGCGCTGGTCGTGTTTGGACGACGGCGGAAAGATGGGGGACCAGGTGGCGTAGTCGGCGCCGTCGATGGCGCAGACGTCCCCCGGGTGGCGGGGGTGGGCGGACACCCCCAGCAGCGCCCCTGGCGGCAGCAGGGCGCGAATGGCGCCGAGGCCGCCTGTTGGCAGGGTGACCAGGGCGCCGGGCAGGTGGACCCCCTGGAGGCCCAGGGGAGCCACCAGGGCCGGGTGGCCATGGACCAGCACCGACACCGACGCCGGTGTGAGGACCTGTCGCACCGACACGCACAGGCGGGCTGTGTCGTCGACGGGCAGGCCGCGGGCCCGGACCACGACGGCGACGGCGTGGCTGAGGCGGGGTTCGATGACGACGTCGTCAAAGGCCCGGGCCAGGGTCCCAAGCACCGAGCGCCCGTGCCGCAGGGGGGCGGTGTCGTCGGTGATGATCAGCAGGCGGGGCATCGGCCCATCCTACGCGGGCCCAGGGCCATCGGTGCTCGTGGCGGCGGGGTGGGTGCTGCCTGCCAGGGACACGGTGGCTGTCCGCCTCGTGTTCGCGACCGGACAGTCGGTGGACGCCGGCGGACACCAGCGGACGCTGGCACCCGCACTGAAATGACGTATTTTCAATTGGTTACGTGATGACGCACGTTGGCACGGCGATTGGGATGGAGTGTCTCATGCGTGACCACATGACCCCTGCTCCGTCCGCTTTGGGTTTCGATCTTGAGCCCGCCGCCGACCCGGTGCGCGAGGCCGAGTACCTGGCCCTGTGGCAGCAGGAGGTCGAGGCCTACGCCAGCGACCCCGACCTGCCCACGCTGGTCGATCCGATTCTGTTGGCGCCCACCAGGCCCACCACCCGCCGTCGCTGACCGAGCCTTGAAGAGAAACCCGCTCTGGGGTTTGTCGCCAAGGCGAGTCTCTTGAGGGGCGGGCGGGGAAACCTCCCCGCCAATCAATGATCGGAGGGCCCTCAGGACTGCAGCACGTCCGCCCGACGGTCGCCCAGGGGGATGGGCACCGGTCGTTTGTCGCCGTCGATGCACACCATCTCGACGGCGGCCTCCACCAACAGCTTGCCGTCGCTTTTGCGATGGCAGCGTTGGTCAAAGACGATGCGCCACTCGCTCTCGAGACGGGCGGTGCTGCGAATCTCCACGGTCTCGCCAAAGACGGCGCCGTCTTTGAAGGCCATCGTCACCTTGTAGACGACGAAGCCCTTGTGCTCCTCCTGCCACAAGCGCACGAGCTCCCTGGCGCCGAGGACGTGCTCGCGGGCCCGCTCGAAGTAGCGCAGGTAGTTCGCGTGGTAGACGACGCCGGAGAAGTCGGTGTCCTCGTAGTAAATCTGGACATCAAAGACGTGGCTCATCCCTCGTTCTCCCCGCTGACGACGGCGGCATCTTTGGCGGCGTCGCTGACGGCGGCGTCGCTGACGGCGACAGCGGCGTCGCTGACGGCGGCGTGGGCGTGACGTTTGTGGGCGAGGGCCGGCGGCAACGATGCCAGCGCCTCCACCAGGTGTTCGGTGACGTCGGCGTCCACGTAGCGGCGCACCGCCCGCAGGCCACAGCGCACGGCGTGGGCGTCGCTCTTGCCGTGGCCGATGAACACCGGCCGCCGCAAACCCAATAACGGGGCCGCACCGAACTCGCGGGGATCGAGTTCGCGCCGGATGCGGGCCCAGCCCGGCTTCGAGAGCAGGCCCCCCAGTTTGTCGACGGGGGTGCCCTCGGAAAATGTGCGCTTGATGACGGCGGACATGAACGAGAACACGCCCTCGGCGGTCTTCAACACGATGTTGCCGGTGAAGCCGTCGGTGACGACGACGTGGACTGCGCCGGCGTTCAAGTCGCGCCCCTCGCAGAAGCCCACGATGTTCAGGTTGGTCTGGCGCAGCAGGGCGAGGGCCTCGCGCACGAGGGTGGTGCCTTTGTGGTCTTCTTCGCCGTTGCTGAGGACGCCGACGGCGGGCCGCTGCTGTCCGAAGGCGAACTCCAGATAGACGCTGCCAAGCACCCCCCACTGGGCGAGGTGCAGGGCTTCGCATTCGCTGTTGGCGCCGGCGTCGAGGAGCAAGGTGCGCCCCGACGGCGACAGGCTCGGCAAGATGGTGGCGATGGCGGGACGGGCCACGCCGGGCAGACGACCCACCGCCAGCAGCGCCGTCGCCAGCATGGCGCCGGTATTGCCCATCGACAGCACGCCGGCGGCGCCCACCCCGGGGGCATGGGGATTGCCCGGGCCGAGGGCGACGACGTCGCAGGCCACCCGCATGGAGGATTGCTTCTTCTTGCGGGCGGCGTCGGCGGCCTTGTCGTCCATGGTGACGACGTCGTCGGCGTGGACGAGGCTCAGATCACCGCGGTCTTCGAAGGCCTGCCAGCGGGGCTCGGCGACGTTGAGGGCCGCCACCAGCTCGGGCCGACGGCCCACGAGGACAATGCGCGCGCCGTCGTCGGCGATGGCGCTCAAGGCGCCTTCGACAAACGGCTGCACGCCGCAATCCCCCCCCATCGCGTCGAGAGCGATAGGGGAAGATGCGGCGGCATTCATAGACGTGATTCCAGCTCGGACATGAGAGCCCCGCATGACGCTGTCGATGACGACGTCACGGAGGGCTCAGCCCGGCAGGCTCACTCGGCGGCGACGGGCCGGGCCTGACGGCCGGCGTAGGCGCCACATGCGCCACAGGCGTAGTGGGGCATCTTGGGGGCGCCGCAGTTGGTGCAACGAGCCGCGACCTTGGCGCTGTACTTCATGTTGGCGGCGCGCTGCATACGGGACTTGGTGCGCGACTTACGGCCATAAGGAACTGCCATGAAAACCTCCAGCGCCGCGATCTGCGGGGCCACAATGAGACGAGCCGGACCCTACACGCCTGCCCCTGGATTTCAAGGTGTCAGCGTGGGTCCCCGATTCCGTTCCTTCAGCCCTCGCTTTTTGTGGCGCCAGCCACCGAGAGCCTCAGGGCTTTGCGCCGCTGCACGGCTTGCTGGAGCGCCTTGGCAAAGGCCAGCCGCTCGCTCGATGACCCGATCGGCAAGGCCAGCCGGTCCCCGGTGGTGGTGACCACCACCTGACCGCCGTCCTCGTCGACGATGATCTGGACGATGTCCTGCAACGGGATCACCCGCTCACCCTGCTCGTCATGGCGAATCAGGCGCTCCTCGGTGACGAGGACCAGCAGGGACCCATCCTGGGAAAACGATCCATCCCAGCCAGCCACCACGACGTCGTCCCCCGCCAGGGGCCGGCCCACGCCCATGGCCCCGGGGGGAATGCCGGCGACGATGCCCGACGACACCCGCAGGAAACACCCGCTGCTGCCCAGGCAAGCCACCAGCAGGCCCGCCAACGCCGCCGTCGTCGTCACGGTCTTCATGGTCGTCATGGTCGTCATGGTCGTCATGCCTTCACGATCGTCACGATCTTCATGGGGTCGGGCTTTGGCATTCGGAGCGATGCAGGATGGGCCGCTCGCCGTCGGCGGCCTTGCCCTTCTTGACCTCGGAGATGCTCAGCCACGAGCGGCCATTGACGCTGTAGCCGATGGCCTCGCCCTGGGCTTCGTCGTCGGGGGCGGCCAGGACCTGGCGGGGATCCCGAGTGGCCAGGTCGAAGAAGCCGGTGCCGTCGTCGTCGACGTACTCGAGGATTGCCGCCGTGGTGCGCAGCAGCAGGCGCTTGCCCGACCAATGGACGTCGGCGCCCGTGATGCGGCGGGCCTTGCGCTCGGCCTTGCTCAGGTCGAGGTCGGCCACGGGCTCGCCGATGGGGGCGATGATGCCAAAGGGCTCGTCCTCGTCGGCGGGCCTGGCGAGGTTGCGGGGGAGGGTCACGGTGCCGGTCTGCTCCAGCAAGCGGGGAGCGTCGTTGTCGACGTCGCCGTCTTCGGGGGTCTGGATGGTCCAGGGGGAGCGGGCGGCGAACACGCGGGCGGTGTCGTCGAGGGTCTTTTCAAACAGCAGGATGGCGGTGGCGTCGGGCAAGACCGCCATGGCTTCGACGTCGACGGACTCGCCGTCGGGGAACGCCAGCTTCATGGTCCAGACCGCGTCGAGGGAGACCGTCGCCAGGCCGTCTTCGGCTTTGCCCGTCAGGGTGGGCTCGGGAAAGGCGATGACGCTGACACTGCTGCGCTCGGCGTCGTTGTCGCCGGTGTCGGCCACAAAAACGCAGGGCCCCGAGAGGTCGGGGCAGGGTCCCAGGGCCAGGTCTTCGCTGTCGGTGATCTCGCCGGGCAACAACACCTGCAGCCGCCGGGCGCCGCTGTCGACGTCGACCGCCCACACCCTCGGTCCGTCGCTGCCGCCGTCGCCGTCGGCCATCAGCCACACCAGCCCGGGGTTCGTCAGCGACGACGCCAACCCCGAGACCTCCGTCAGGGCCTCTTCGTCGACGACGCCCACGGCGACGCCGTCGGCCACCGTGTCGTCACACAGGGGCCGGTCGGGCATGGCGAAGAGGGCGGGCACACCGACGCGGGTGCGCACCGCGGTGCCGCGGCCCGTGCTGCCGCCACCGGCGCCGACCAGGGCGCCAAGGCCACCACAGGCCACCGCACCGCTCAGCAGCAGGCCGAGGGTGACCAAGCGCCAACCACCCGAAGAATCAGGGCTTTTTGAGGTGCGATGTCTACCCACCTGCGGGGCTCCCGCTGTCGGTCGGCGGCGTCGTTCCCGGCGGTGTCGTTCGCGGCGGTGTCGTTCGCGGCGTTGTTGAAGGCGCGCCCATCGGCGGCGTGGTGCGGCCAGCGGCGGCCAGGGCCACCAGCCGGCGGGCATCGACGCCATCGCGGACGGCGCAGACCCGCTCCAGCAGCACTCCCGACGACACCACCAGCACCGTCGGCACAGCCACCACGCCCAGATCGGGCAGCAGCACCGCGGTCTCGCTGTCGTCGCCGTCGATGGTGAAGAGGTCCAGCCCCACCCGCCCGCAGGCGGCCTCCAGGCGGCGGACGACGTCGTCGACAGACGGGGCCCGGCGGCGGGTCACGCAGATGACGCTCGCCTCGGGGGAGCGCAGGCGCTCCTGCAGGTCGATGGCGCTCAGGCGTTTCATGGGGTCTCCGTCGGCGGCAGGGTGTCGGCGTTGGCCGGATCACTGTTCGGGACGTCGACACCATCGTCGCCGGCCACCAATTCGGCGTCGGCTTCGGCGAGTTCAGCATCACCATCACCGTCAGTATCAACGTCGCCAGCAACGTCGTCGTCGTCGTCGGGGCCCGCGATGGCGTCGGCAAAGGCCTGCAGGAAGGCCGGCAGGGCGGCCACGTCATGGGCAGTGTCTGTGTGGGGCAGGGGCAACAGGCGGCCGTGACCTCGGGCCCAGGCCTCCGAAAGGGGCATCACCGTCGTCATGCCCGCGGGCTCCACCCACCAGGGCCCGCGCTGACGGGGGCCCCTGGCATCGTCCTCCAACAGGGTGAGCACGACGCCACGGCCGCAGCGGGCACCGCCCAGGGGCAAGGCCCCCAGGGGAGCCAGCACACTGACCGCCAGCCGGGCGAAGGCCCGGGCCTGGGCCACATCGCTCATGGCGCCGCCGACGAAGCCGCTGTCGACGACGGCGTCGAGCCAGACGAATTCACGGGTGGGGCCCGCCGCCGACAGCGGCATGATTTCGGCCCCGAGGCCAAGCCCCGTGAGGCGGGTGATGGCGGGCTGGACCCAACTCTGGTGGCGCTCATCGCCGGGGAACACGAAGCGACAGGCCAGGGGGTCGAGGGCGGCGAAGGCCACGGCGTCGGCGGCAGCATCCACCACCGCCGAGATGATGGCGGCCCGACGCTCGCCGTCGTCGCCGGCCGGTCGGGCCAGCAACACATCGAGGCGACGCTCGCGCATGGTCTCGTGAAACGTCAGCAGCAGGCAGCGGTCGTCGGCGCGACGCAAGTCGAGGCCCCGGGCCCCGGGCCCCCCATGCCGCAACCAGGACACCAGCACATCGGTGCGCAGCTCCGCAGGGCCGGCATCTTTGCCGTCCGAGGTGCGCCGTCGTCGAGAGGTGTGGCCACCGGGGTTCTTTATCTCCAGCTGGGCAAGCTCCGACGGCGAGCCGGCGATCCCCGACATGCCCACCACCCGCACCAACATCGCCGTGCCGGCGGCGTCTTTGGGCGAAAAGCTCCGGGGCGCCAGCAGCCACTCGTGCCGCCCGGGTCGCAGGACGTCGTGGAGTGCCGTCGGGTTGGTGAGAAACGCCGTCCACGACGGATGGACGCGGGGGACGTCGCCCCGCCCGAGGGCGAAGTCGTTGTCGGCGCGGGCCATGACGGCGTCGGGCAGGCTCAGGGTCACCGTCCGGTGGACCTGGTCGGCGGGGAGCAGGGCCACGGGCATCAGGCGCAACAAGCGCGCGGCCACCAGCCGACGTTCCACGGGGTGGGTGGAGGTGCGCAGGACGTCGCGGGCCCGCTCGGCAGCGGCGGCGAAGGCGTTCACCCAGGCCAGATTGTCCCAGCCGGCAATGGAGGCGCGGGCGTCGTTGACGACGACGTCGACGGCGGCGGCGGCGGCGCGGGCGCGGCCGATGACGTTTTCGCCGACGGCGTCAGGGATCGTCAGGGCGTCGGTCATGGCGTCGGCCACGTCGCGCGAGACGGCCGGTGTGGGAGACAGGGGGGTGGGCGGAGACGACATGGTGTGGGTCAACCTGGGGCGAGCCGGCGACGGTGGAGCAACCCGGCAGCCCGTCATCATCATCCCGACGGTGGGCCATGGGCAAGGACGAACGCCGGGCCCGAGATTGGGCCCGAGATTGGGCCCGAGATTGGGCCGACATCGGGGCCGTGGCAGGACCTGCTGGTCGGGGCCGCCATTGCTCGCTATCAGCGGCCACCATCGCCGGGGGGCCCATGACGCTCGACACGCCAATCTGCCGCCTTGCGCACGACGACGACGACGACGAACCGTCCCTGCCGCATCGTCCTGCCAACGAGGCCATCAGCGTGGCCTCCGCCGGCGTCAGCATCAGCGGCGGTCGGGGCTGCCCGTGAACGAGGCTGTGGGCGCCCCCTCCCGGTGGCTCCAGCGCGGGCTCGTCGCCGTCCTGGCGGCCCTCGTGGTGGGGGGGCTGGTGCTGCGGGCCCGTTTGCTGACGGCTCTCAACATCAACTGGGACGAGTTCTATTTCCTGTCGCGGGTCCACACCTTCCTGCGCGGCCAGCTGAGCGACCGCCTGCTGACGTTTCACGTCCACCTGTTCAGCTGGGTGCCGTCCACGTCGTCGCGGGAGGTCGAACAGGTCTTTGCGTTGCGGGCCGTGATGTTTGGCTTCGGCACAGCCGCCGTGTTGGCCATCGTCTGGCTTGGGTGGCGATTGCTGGGATCGGTGACGGCGGGCCTGTTCGCGGGCGTCGCCTGCCTGTCGTTCTCCCTGGTGCTCCAATTCGGCACCAGCGCCCGCTTCGATCCCCCCATCGTGGCGGCGTTCCTCGTCGCTGCGGCCCTCATCGCCAGCGAGCGCCGTCGACTGCTGCCGGTGGCCGGGGCCCTGGTCGCCGTCGGTTTTCTCATCTCCATCAAGAGCGCCCTGTATCTGCCGACCCTGGCGACGTTGTTTGTCGCCCGCCGCCTGGCCGGCACGCCCTGGCGCGCGCTGCTGCGGGATGCCCTGGTGTTCGCCATCGCCGTCGCCGTCGTTGGCGCGGTGCTGGGGGCGTTTCACGTGGCCACCCTGGCCACCCCGGCAGGGGCGACACCCGATGCTGCCAGCGGCGGCGGCGCCTTGCTGGCCATCGGCACCAAGATGACCAACACACCCGACCTGTTTCCCCAGAAAGAGACCCTGCTGCAGAGCCTGCGCTGGGACCGGGCCTTTTGGAGCTATCTGGCCATCGGCGTCATCGTCAGCGTCGTTGGCCTCCTGCGCGCGGGCGTGGCCCGCGCCCGGGCCGTGATGGTGCTTGGCTTCGCCATCCCCCTCGTGGCCCTGACGTTTTATCGAAACGCCTTCCCGTACTTTTACGTCACCGTCATCCCGCCAGCGTCGTTGCTCACGGGGGCGATGGTGGCCCGCCTGGAGCAGATCCTGCGGCCCCGGTCCGCCGGTCCCGGCGCCGGTGTCATGGCGGCTGTCCTCGCTGCTGTGACCGCAGTGGCCACCCTGGCCATGGCCTTCCCCCTGTGCTGGGCGGCCTGGCGCTTCTTTGATGCCAACCGGCGGGACGAGGTCCAGGGGATCCAGGGCGTCGTCCTCGACGCCGTGCACCAGATTTTCCCCGAGCCCGTGCCCTACATCGATCGCTGCGGCATGGTCGCCAGCTTCCCCAAGGTGGGCCTCTTCATGAGCACCTGGACCCTCGAGGACTACCGGCAGCGGGGGACCCCCGTCATGGCCGACGTGCTGGCCCGGGAGCAGCCGCGCTTCGTGCTGGCCAATGTCCCGTCTTTGGACCTTGGCCAGCCGGTCCTCGACGTCGACGATGGCGTCTACGCGCTCCTGCCCGCGGATGCCGCCCTGCTGCGCGACAACTTTGTGCCCCATTGGGGGCCCGTCCAGGTCGCGGGAAAACGCATCACCCTCGACGACGAACACCCATCGGTCACCAGCAGCTGGGCCATCGGCGGGCGGTATGTCGTCGAGACCGCCACCCCCGTGCGCATCGACGGGGTGACGCGGGCCGCCGGCGACGTCGTCGACCTTGAGCCCGGGCCCCACACCATCGCCGCCGTCGAGGGGACCCCGGTGGGCACCGTCGGCACGGTGGTGCTGCGCACGGCGGAGGCACGACCGCCTCCCGACGTCGTTGCGCCGACGGAGCGACTGTTCCAGAGGTTTCACTACCGGCGTCGGCCTCCCCGCCAGCCGCACTGATGGCCCGCGCACCGTGGGGTGTGGTCGCACCTTCAGGTGGCATTTCGCGATGACGCGGTGAGCCCGGCTTGTGTCGTCGCCTGTGGTCGCCTACCCGCAGACCATGGACATGCCCCCACCGCCGCGGTTCGCCCTGCCGATGCTGGTGGTTGTGGGGATTGGCATCGGCCTTCGGCTGCTTGGCTACTTCGATCCCGGCCTGCAGTTGTGGCTCGACGAAGCCAGCTGGGCCGAGATGCTCGTCGACGGCTCGGCGACGTGGATTCGCCCCGCCGGCTACATGACGCTGTCGGGCTGGCTGCTGTCGATCGTCAACACCGAGCCCATGTTGCGCTCGCTGTCGCTGGTGGGTGGCATCGCCCTGCTGCTGTTGGCCCAGGGCATCTTCCGCCGCATCACGACGTCGCAGGCCATCGCGGTCTTCGGCGTCTTCTTGCTGGCCATCAGCCCCGTCGCCGTCGGCATGAGCAAGGAGTTCAAGCCCTACGCCCTCGAAGCCGCGTTCCACGGGGCCATGATCTGGCTGGTGGTGCGCTGGCTGGCCGGCCATCGCTTGCAGCACCTCGTGGGCTTCGTCGTCGTCGCCGCCCTGGCGCCCTTGTTCGCCTGGTCGGTGGTCTTTGCCTATCCCGGCTTGTTTCTCATCGTCGCCGTCGAAGCCGCCCGGACCCGGCGCCTGCGTGAGCTGGGGTTGTGTGCCGTCGGCGGCGTCACCACGTTGGCCATGCTGGTGTTCATCTTTTTGCAGCGCGTGGCGGGCGAAGACGAAAAGACCGGCTTCTGGGGCCGGAAATACGACGTCTTCTACACCGGTCGCAACGTCCTGAAGGGCTTCTGGTGGGGCGTCAGAAAGACGTTCGAGGTCGCCGGCTTTCCCGGTCGCACAAGCCTTGGCTGGCCAGCTTCGGTGACCCAGGCCCTCGAAGGGGCCCTGCCGGTCGTGGTGGCGGTGGCGGTGTTGGCGTCGGTGCTCATCCTGCTGGCCCGTCGTCGCTGGCTGGCCCTCACCATCTGGGTCCTGCCCTGGGTCGTCACGTTGATCTTCAACGCCGCCGGCAAATGGCCCTACGGGGTGTTTCGCACCAACCTGTTCCTCCTCGTTTACACCGTGGGGGTGCTGGTGGCGGGTCTCGACGCCCTCCGGACCGCGCGGCCCTGGTCGCCGTCGACGAGGAGGCTGGCCGTTGGTGGTCTGGTGCTGCTCGGCGTCGTCATGGCGCCCCTCGACCTCGATCGCTTTCGCGTCAAGGAGGAGAACTCCCTGGCCCTGAGCTCCTCGGTGCGCACCGCCCTCGAGCACATCGTGGCTGAAGCCCCGGCGGATGGCCCCGTCGACCTCGCCATGGACGGTCACGGTTGTGGCGCCTCGGGCTACTACCGTCGCCTCCACCGCGACACCAAGGACACCCTGGGGCCGGCGCTGTCGTCGTCACGATTCCGGATTCATTGCGGGGGCTTCATCCCCAAAAAGTGGCTCGTGCAGTTGGACGGACTCCGCAGCCCCGTCAGCTACGTCTTGGTCGCCAAACCACCCTTCGTGGTCCTGACGCGAGAACAGATGCGCCTGCGCTGCACCTCGTTCACCGAGCTTGACCTGCCATCCTCCACCACGGTGTTTCGCTGCCTGCCGCGTGCGGCACCCCTGCCAGCGGCGGTGCCGGGCCCCAACGACGTCGCCAACGACCCCGACGAGCATGACGAGCACGACGAGCACGACGTCGCCGATGAGCACGGCGAGCCCGACGGTGTCGGGGTCAATGGGGCCACGCCGTGAAACCCGCCGAGAAACCCGCCGAGAAACCCGCCAGGACAAGCCCGTCAGGCTCGACGCTGGCCTGGGGCACCTACGACGAGAGCAAGCCCCGCACCCGCTTGATGCTCGGGGCCCTGCGCGACGCGGGTTTGCTTGGGGCCACACGCCACGCCGACATCTGGTCGGCGGTGGTCGACAAGAGCCAGTTGCGGGACCCCAAAGCCCTCCTCGGCATCAGCTGGCGCTGGCTGTCGTCGTACGCCCGCTTGTTGGCAGGCCTCGCCCGCAGCGGTGAGCACGACGTCGTCTTCGTCGGCTACCTCGGCCAACTCGACGTGCTGGTGGCCTGGCCACTGTGTCGGCTGCGCCACCAGACCATCGTCTGGGATGCGTTCATTTCCCTCTACGACACCGTCGTCGACGACCGCAAGATGGTGGGGAAGGGCAGCATTCCCGCCCGGCTCTTGTGGGCCTGGGAGTGGTTGGCATGTCGGGCTGCCGACGTCGTCGTCCTCGACACCGAAGCCCACGCCGCCTATTTCCGTTCGACGTTTCACCTGGCCGACGACAAAACGGCGGTGGTGTTTGTCGGCGCCGAGCCCGATGCCTTTGCCCCCGGCGTCGACGCTGGCGTCGCTGCCACCGACCTGTCCGGGCCCATCACCGTGCTGTTCTACGGCCAGTTCATCCCCCTGCATGGCATCGCCACCATCATTGAAGCCGCCCGTCGCAGCGACCCCGCCGAGGTGCGCTGGGTCCTCATCGGCACCGGGCAGGAGACCGCTCGTGTCCAGCGCATGCTCGACGAGCACCCCATCGCCCACCTGACCTGGATTCCGTGGGTCGACTACGACGCCCTGCGGGCCCAGATTGCCGCCGCCGACGTCTGCCTCGGCATCTTTGGCGACTCCGACAAAGCCGGCCGCGTCATCCCCAACAAGGTCTTTCAGATCTTGTCGGTGGGCAAACCCCTCATCACCCGTGACTCCGACGGCATTCGCGAATTGGTCGACGACGACAGCCCCGGGGTCTACCTCGTGCCCCCCGCCGATCCCGCAGCCCTCCTGGGGGCCATTGCCCGCTTTCGCGACGAGCGGAGCCGCCTGCCGCTGCCCCTGCACAAGCCCCTGGTGGAGCGCTTTTCGCCGGCGGCCCTGGCCCGGGCGCTGGGCGACGTCGTCGCGCAGGCGACCGCCCGCACACATTCGACCACCCAGACCCATTCGAACCCACATTCGAACACACACGCACCGACGAAGAACAGGCCAGCCCCATGAGCCCTCCAGTCACTGCTCCAGTCACTGTCGATGCCGAATTGGGGGCCGTGCTCACGGGGCGCTGGGTTCCGGCGCCGCGTTACTTGCTGCGACGGGACCGGGTGCTGGCGGCGTTGGCCGACGTGCCGCCCGGCCGGGTCCTGGAGGTGGGCTGTGGTGCCGGTGCCCTCCTGCGCGACCTCCATCGCCTGGGGCACCACTGCACGGGCCTCGAGCACAGCGCCGCCGCGCGCAGCATGGCGGTGGCGATGCACGCCACCACCGACACCGTCATCGTCGAGGCCGCCGATCCCGCCTGGGCGGCGCAGCCGTTTGACACCCTGGTGTCCTGCGAGGTCCTGGAGCACATCAACGACGACACCGCCGCCCTGCGCGAATGGCTCGGCTTCGTGAGACCCGGTGGGCGGGTGGTGTTGTCGGTACCTGCCCACCCCGCCTGGTGGGGCCCCCACGACGTGTGGGCCGGCCACGTGCGGCGCTACAGCAAGACGGCCTTTGTCGACCTCGCCGAGCGGGCCGGACTGCGGGTCGACCGCGTCGAATGCTACGGCTTCCCCGTCGCCAACCTGACGATGGTGCTGCGCAACCTGGCAACGGTCATCAAGGGCAAAGACACCCTCGACGCCGCCGCCAGCACCGCCCGCAGTGGCGTCGAGCGCCACACGGAGGTCAAGCTCTTCGCCGCCCAGACCGCGCTGCCGGGGCGCCTGGCCCTGCGCGCGGCCCTGGCAATGCAGAAGCGCTTTTTGAACACGCCCCTGGGCGAGGGCTATTTGATCGTCGCCACGCGGCCCTGAGGGGCCGGTGCCATCAGGCGGGCGACGACGAAGACGATGACGTCGGCCACGACGGACTGCAGGCGGCCCACCACCACCGTGGCGGCGATGGCGGCTGAAAAGGCCGCCGCCTGGGAAGGGTCTCCCGACGTCGCGCCATGGGCCGCCAACAGCAGAAAGACCCCTTCGCGCACGCCGACCCCGCCGGGGGCTCCCGGGGTCACGAAGCCCAGCACCCACGCCAGCGAGAAGCCCGACACACAGGTCGACCACGGCATCGCCATGGTCGGAAACGCCGTCGTCAACAGCACATGGACCGCGCTGCCCAGCAGCACACAGGTGACGACGTCGGCGGCGGCCACCTTGGCCAGGGCCAGGCCAGACACCACCAGCTGGCGACGACGCAGCACGACCGCGACGACGACGACGAGGGCGGCGGCGATCACGAGGGCCCCCACCAGCAGCCCGGGGCCGGACGGCAGCAGCGCCCGCAACGCGTCGAGCTGGCTGACGGCGGCCGGGGCGCCAAGGGCTGTGGCGATGGCGATGATCATCAGCGTTTCGATGGTCATGGTCCCAAGCACGAGGGGCAGCTTCAGCCCCTCTTCGCTGGCGGCCATGCCCGCCCGGCCCACGATGTGAAAGACGTTGCCCGGCAGGTACTTGGCGAGGTTGGCCCGGCCCACGATGGAAAACGCGCTGCGCCACGAGATGGTGGCCCCCGCGGCGGCCAGCAGGGTGCGCCAGGTCCAGGCCCCCAACAGCAGGGCGACGATGTTGGCGACGGTGCCAAGGCCGAGGGCCACGACGAGGGCTGGCGACAGCTGAAGCGACGGCAGGGCCCCGAGGTGTCGCCGCACGGTGATGGCGACGAAGACGATGCCAGCGACGGCGAGGACGTTGCCAATCCAGCGCACGGCCCGGGACCGCCAGGACGTCGTCGCGGCGTCGCTCATGCCGGCGTGGACGTCAGCGGTGCGGGGACCAACTCACCACGGGCGTCGTGGGTGAGAAATGACCGGACCTCGAGGTGATCTTCGATGTCGGCCAGGCGGTGATCGACCTTCTCGAGGAGCTTGCGGTTGACGCTGATGAGGTCGGCGATGAGCGCCAGCAACACCAGGAAGATGCCGCCGGTGGCGAGGATGGCGGTCAGGATCAACGACTGGACATGGCCGCTGCCGCCGTCGGTGAGCCAGAAGTAGATGAAGCGCCCACCGAGGGCCGCTGCCGCCGCCAACGACACCAGGCCCGGCACGCCGAAGAAGCGAAACGGCTTGTAGGCGACGAAGGTGCGGATGATCGTAATCGCCGAGAAGCGCACGTAGGAACTGATGGACTTCAGCAGCTTCGACGGTCGCAGGTCCGCGTTGGTGCGGATGGGCACCGACACCACCCGCAGGCGCTGATGGCCGGCCTGGATGATGGTCTCCAGGGTGTAGGTGTAGTCGGAGAACACGTTGAGGCGCTTGGCGACCTCGCGGGTGATGGCCCGGAAGCCGCTGGGGGCGTCGGCGACGGGGGTGGTGCTGGCGGTGCGCACCACGAACGACCCCAGGAACTGCAGCAGCTTCTTGCGCCAGGAGAAGTGGGCCGTGGTGGCGATGGGGCGGGCGCCCACGACGATGTCCGCCCGGCCCTCGTTGATGGGCTTCACCAGGGTCGGGATGTCCTCGGCCGAGTACTGGTTGTCGGCGTCGGTGTTGACGATGACGTCGGCCCCGAGCTGCACGCAGGCCCGCAGCCCCGTGCGGAAACCATTGGCCAGGCCACGGTTGGTGGGGACCCGCACCACATGATCGACGCCGTGTTCAAGGGCAACTTCGACGGTCCGGTCGCGGCTGCCGTCGTCGATGACCAGCCACTCGACGACGTCGAAGCCCTCGACGGTGCGGGGCAGGGCTTTCAGCGTGACGCCGAGGGTCTGCTCTTCATTGAAGCAGGGGATCTGGATGATGAGCTTGCGCACCGTGACTCCTCGGGCCTTCTCGGCGCCAGTCCGGCGCCAGCCGAACAGGCAGCGCGTCGTCGGGCAGGCGCTGGGACCTGTCAACGTGGCAGCGGCTTTGGGGGCAGCGCCCTCGTGGCCTGCTGCCCGTCGCCAGCGGACGGCCGTGCGCGAAGCCTCCACCGGCCGGGCCAGCCAGCCCAGGGGGTCACGGATGGAACACCTCGAATATACACAAGAATCCGACGCAGCCCCTTGCTGTCGGTGCCGCCGTCGACCCCGTTGGCGAGTCTGCCGGGCCATGGCAAACAGACTTCATGCGCTTCATCGTGGCTTCGCTCTCCCTCGTGTCCTGTGTGTCCCTCCTGTCGTTGGGCTGTACGCCCACGAGCTCCGGTGAAGGCGAAGGTGAAGGCGAGGTCGAGGTCGTCGACAGCGGCGTCGTCGGCGAGGGCGAAGGCGAAGGTGAGGGTGAAGGCGAAGGCGAGGGCGAGGGCGAAGGCGAGGGCGAGGGCGAGGTCCAGGGTGAGCCCTACACCACGGGTGTCGCCGAGGACGGCGTCAAGTGCGGCGTCGTGACCTGTGCCGACCCCACGGCGTCCTGTTGCCCGAGCTTCATCCCCGGTGGTGTGCCGAGCTGTGTGGCGGCGGGGGCCTGCCCGTTTGGTGAGGTCCCGTGCGACGGTGGCGAAGACTGCGACGGCGGCGGCGAGTGCTGCTTCGCCAACCTCAGCGTCCAATGTGTTGCCGTCGACCAGTGCCGGGTCCAGACCGGTCAGGAAATCTGTGTGACCAACGCCGACTGCGCCGCCGACGAGACCTGCTGCTCATCGGGCCTCCTGACCGGGTTTGGCCTCGACGCCGGGCTCTGTCTTCCAGCCGCTGACAACTGCGTCCTCAACACCGGCGCTCCCTGAATCGGCTCGGCACAGGGTCAAAGACCATTGAAAAAACAGCGCCGACGAGGCGCTGTTTTTTGTGGCTGACAGCCGCTGGTGAGCGGGGACGACGTGGGCGTGGCGACGTCGTGGAAGACCGTGTGGCCGTCAGTGCATCGACTTCAAGATGAGCTCGAGCTGGCGCTTCTGGCGGGGCTCGGTCTCTTTGCTGACAGCGGCCTGCAGGGCGGCCCTGGCGCGGGGCTGGGCGAGGTCGGCGGCGGCGCGGGCGGCCGCGATGCGGACGGCGCCGTCGCTGTCGCCCAGGGCGGTCTCGACGAAGCCGACGGCGCGGGCGTCGCCGATGACGGCGAGGAGGCGAATGGCGCGGTTGCGCTCGGGATCGCCGGGGGTGCCGGCCTGGCGCACGACGGCGGCGGTGTCGACGTACTCGAGGTGCTGGCGCAGGGCGGCGCCGGCGGCCTTGCGGACCTCGTCGGGCTGGTCGGTGTCGGTGGCCAGGGCGCTCAGGGGCTCGACGGCGGCGCGATCGGTGCGCTTCTCGAGGAGGCGCGCGCAGCCGGCCCGGACGCTGGAGTCGACGTTTTTCAAGCCCGCCACCAACAGCGGCATGGCCCGATCATGGGGCAGGGCGGCGACGGCGCGGGCGGCGGCGGCGGCGACGTCGCTGTCGTCGTCACCGAGGGCGTTGATGACCTGGGTGGAGACAAAGACTGTGGAGCTTGGCTCCCGCATGACCTCGCCGTAGGCAGAGACCGCGGCCAGGCGCACCCGCACATCGTCGGCGTGGAGGGCGTCGCGAAAGCCAAGCAGGAACTGGGGCGAATGGAAGCGGGCCAGGGCCTCGCGGGCTTCGTCGTGGACGTAGCGCTCGGGATCACCCAGGGCATCGAACAACGCCGACAGACCACCGGGATCACCCAGGCGGCCAATGGCGGCGGCGGCGGCGGAGCGGACGGCGAAGGAGTCGTCGCCACGGAGGGCGTCGATCAAGGCGGGCAGGGCGCGGGAGTCGGCCATGCGGCCCAGGGCGACGGCGGCTGTTGCCCGGACTTTGAAGGTCTCGCCGGTCTGCAGGGCCGAGACCAGGCGGCCAAGGCCTTCGGAGGCGGCCGGCGCGCTCGGCTCAGCGACGTCGGCGACGGCAGCGGCGACGTCCTGGGCTGCGCCTGGCAGGGAGGCGAGCACAGCGCACAGCAACAAACCGGAGGAGAAACGAGCCATCAGCGTCGAGGTAGCACGTCGAGAATGACGGCATCAAACCCGCCCCATCTGGAACACCCCGACGGACGGGACGTGTGTTTTCGAGCCGCCCGAGCCGCCCGGGGAACCGCCCGAGGTTTCGGGGGGGGCCAGCCTCGACCCCCAGTGGGGTTTGTCGCCGAGGCGAGTCTCCTGAGGGCGGGCGGGGTGCCTTGCAGGCCACCTCGGTTCTTCGGGTTCTTCGGTTCTTCGGTTCTTCGGTTCTTCGGTTCTTCGGTTCTTCGGTTCTTCGGTTCTTCGGGTCTTTCGGGTCTTTCGGGGCTTTCGACGGGGAAACGTCGTTCGAGCGTTGACACCCTGCGACGCCCTCGGTACCTCCCGTCACGGTCCAACAGGGATCGATAATTTTCTCCCCGCCCCCGTAACCGTACGATGGGCGGCATGCGCTGGAGCGGCGGGAGCCGCACGAGTTAGGGAGCTTGTCTTGACGAAGGTGACCGTTCGCGATGGCGAAACAGTGGATCGGGCGATCAAGCGCTTCAAGCGCAAGGTCGAGCAGGCCGGCATTTTGAAGGAAGTCCGCAAGCGCGAGCACTACCTCAAGCCCTCAGTCAAGGCGAAGCTCAAGGCTCGCGCCGCTGAAGCCCGTGCTCGCAAGCGCGAGAAGCGCCTCCTCCTGAACGGCGTCTGAGGCGTTACGAGGCTCCCGTTTGCCTCGTACGCGTCGACGTCGGTGCTGACTGTGCTGCACCGCATGCCCACGACCTGTCGTCCTGATGTGTCACCCCCCGGTGGCTCGTCATGGCGCAAGGTGGTGGGCATGTTTGCGTGGTGTGTCGCCCTTGGTCTGCTGGGCAGCAGTGCTGCCCGGGCCAACGACGACGACGTGGTCATCATCGACGACGGCGAAGCCGTGGCCGACGACGACGGCACCATCCGTCTTGATGGCGGCGACGACGACACCATCATCATTTTGGAAGAAGACGAGGGGCTGGCGCCTCCCGTGGATGCCCCCACCGGGCCCCTGGGGCGGGTGTGGGATGCCTGGCACGTCGCCTTCGACAGCGAGCTGTTTGCGGCGGCCCAGCTCACCGATCCCGACAGCGGCCCCTTCCGCTTGCTCGGATCGGTCTGGCTGGAAAGCTGGCTGCTGCCGGCGCCCAATTTGAGCTTCTACGGCACCGGGCTCGCCCGGATGGCCTGGGACGGCACCCCGGCGGGCAATGTGGTGGCCTATGCCGACGTGTACGAGCTGTACGGAAAGGTGACCCTGGAGCGGGCCACCGTGCAGCTCGGGCGCCTGGTGGTGCCCTGGGGCCGCACCCAGGCCGTCGGCTTCGGCGACCGCCTCCATCCCCCCGATCTGCGGCGTGGCCCCCCCTTCCCCGATCCCGCCCGCCAGAAGCAGCCCCAACTGGGGGCCCAACTCAAGGGCAGCGTCGACCTTGTCGGCGTCGAGGCCGTCGCCTTTGTGTCCCACGAGCCCACCGAGGGGTCTCTGGTGGCCGTCAACCAGGGGGGCCTGCGCCTGGGGCGCTACCAAACGGCCCTCGCCCGGTCCGCCACCCTGGCCGGTGGCCTGCTGGCCGACGACGACACCGCCAAGGCGCGGCAGCAGACCCGCCTGATGCAGCCGACCCTGGCAGCCCGGGCCTGGCGACGGATTGGCGAGATCGACGTCACTGCCAGCGCCGCCTGGCACTACGACGAAACCCCGACCATGACCCTCGCCGACGACGTCGCCCACGTCATTGCCAGCGAAGGCCTCGCCCTGCGGGGGCTGCCCGTGGTGGCGCCCGGCGTCACCTGTCGCGATCTGTCGACGTCGGCGTGCCTGGGGAAAGAGGCCCTCACCTGGCAGCAGACCACCAGCTACTCGCTGGATGCCAGTTGGGGCCTTGGCCTCGTGGTGGTGCGTGCCGAAGGCGTCGCCTACCCGCGCATCGGCGACGTCGGCGGCAAGACCGCGATCTTGCTCGACGAGACCGGCATCCACTCGGCCCAGGTGTCCCAGCTGTCCACCGCCCTCGCTGTCGAGGGGCAGTTGGGGCCGGCGGTGGATGGTTCCCTCGAGGTCTTCAACGTCGCCTGGGACGGCGTGCCCCAGGAGGCCCGCCTGTGGGGCGTCGAGGTCCTCGACACCGAGGCGCCCGCTGACACCCGGGCCCTGCGCACGGTCCATCGCCTGGCGGGTGCGGCCACCCTTGGCGGCGCCTTCTTCGACGATCGGGTGCGCTGGCGTTTGCGGGGCGAGGCCGGCGTGCTGCAGGCCGACATCCTGATGTCTGCCGAGGTGCGCTACCGCCTGCCGGTCTTTGACCTCTACGTCGGCGGTCGCGGTGATCTCTTCGCCGGTCGCCCGGGGAGCCCGGGCTGGATGCGCCAGGAGGCCAGCCTCCTCGGCATCTACCTCGGCGAAGGCACCTGACAGTCGACGGCTCTGTCGACATCAGCAGGGCTACAGCCGTCCCTGGGATTTCAACATCAGGTAGGCCTCGACGGCCGCGGCCTGGGCCCGGGGCAGGTGGGGACCGCCGACAGTGTCCACGACCATGGCGGCGCTCGTCTGCAACGCGGCCAGGGCCCGACGTCGATGGGCCAGGAGCCTGGTGGCGGCCTCCTCCAGATACGGGCTCATGGGCTCGGCCGATACCGACGGCGACGGCGACGACGGCGACGACGACGACGATGACAACGACGACGATGACAACGACGACGTCGATGTGACGAACCGTCCGATGCCGGGATCGCCCAGGGCCACCACCATCACCAGGTGTCGACCGCGCAAGCCGGCCAGGGCGCGGGCCAGGGCCCGGGCGGAGGCTTCGTCGACGACGTCGGTGACGATACACACCAGGGCCCGCCGTTTCTGGCGTCGCACCAGCAGCGCTGCCAGCTCCTGGTAGGCGGGTTCGACGGCGGTGGCGCTGCTGGCGTTGACGGCCTGGGCAAGGCGGCTCAGTTGGGCGCGGCCTTCGCGGGGCGGCTCCCAGGCGGCGACGTCGTCGTCGAGGAGGCAGATCCCCGCCCGGTCCCCCTTTTCGAGGGCCGCCGCCGCCAGCACCAGACCCAGGCCGAGGGCCTCGTCGAAGCGCTGGCGGGGGCCTTCTGTGTGCTCGGTGGTGCCGAGCAATTGCCGGCCGGCGTCGAGGACGACGATGACGTCCTGGCGGCTCTCGGGGACGAGGTCCTTGACGATGAGCTCGCCCCGCCGGGCGGAGGCCTTCCAGTCCACCAGCCGCACGTCGTCACCGCGGCGGTAGTCGCGCAGGGCATCAAGCTCCCGACCCCGCTCCACCGCGCGCTTGCGTCGTGAGCCGCTGTCGCCGCCACGCACCAGCCGCTCGGCGGTCCCAAGCACCAGGCCGACGTCGATGCCGACCGTGACGACGTCGCCGACACCGTCGCGCCGGTGGCGCCGGCGCACGAGCCCGAGGGGGCCCATGGTGCGGATGGCGAAGCGACCGGCCCCGGCGTCACCACGACGCACGCAGCGCCGTTTGGTGTGGACGGTCACCGTGTCGTCGCTGGCCAACGCCACCCGCACCGTCGTCCAGGCGGGCGTCAGCAGGGAGACGGTGTCTGTGACCTCGACGTCGCAGCCAAACGGGGCCGAGATCTCCAGATCGACGACGACGTCGTTGCCTTCGGTGCAGCGCTCCGGGCAAAGACGGGTCACCCGCACCCGGGCCGGTGACCGGGCCAACGCGGCATCGACGACGACGCAGCCCACCACCGCCAACAGCACAAACGGCGCCATGGCCCCCACGGCGGGGGCGATGAAGCCGCAGACGCCGACGATGCCGGCCCCCACCACCGCCCACAGGAGCCGCTCGGTGGGCTCGATCATGCTGACGTCGACGGCGGCAGGATCGGCAGGCGATCGAGGAGGCCCTTGACGACGGCCACGACGTCGAGGCCGTCGAGCTCGGCGTCGGTCGACAAGGTCAGCCGGTGGCGCATGACGGGGATGGCCACGGCTTTGACGTCGTCGGGGAGCACAAAGGCCCGCCCCTGCAACAGGGCCCGGGCCTGGGCAGCCCGGATGAGCATCAGCCCCGAGCGGGGAGATGCCCCCAGCCGCAACGACGGCGACGTCCGCGTGCCCTGCAGCAGGGACAGCACATAGCGGCGCACGCTGTCGTCGACGACGATCTGGTGCACGAGGCCTTGCAGGTGCAGCAGGGCGTCGCGGTCGAGGATGGCCCGGGGGAGGTCGGCCTTGTGGCGGGCGCCGAGGGCCAACAGACGCAGCTCATCGTCGGCGGCGGGGTAGCCGATGACAATCTTCACCAGGAAACGATCGGTCTGGGCCTCGGGCAGGGGATAGGTCCCCTCGAACTCCAGGGGGTTCTGGGTGGCCACCACGAAGAAGACCGGCGGCAGGGGATGGCGGGTGCCGTCGAGAGTGACCTGCCGTTCCTCCATGGCCTCCAGGAGGGCCGCCTGGGTTTTGGGTGGCGTGCGGTTGATCTCGTCAGCGAGGAGGACTTCGCAAAAGATCGGGCCCTTGTGGACCTCCCAACTGCGGGTCTCGGGGTTGTAGACGCGGGTGCCGCACAGGTCGGTGGGCATCAGGTCCGGCGTGAACTGGACCCGGCCGAAGTCGGCCCCCAGGGCCGCCGCCACCGCCCGCGCCAACAGGGTCTTGGCAACGCCTGGCACGCCCTCCAGCAGCACATGGCCCCCGGCCAGCATCGCCAGCACCAGCTGCTCGATGGTCGCCTCCTGGCCCACCACGGTGCTCTGCAGGGCCTCCAGCAGGCGGCGGATGTCGCGGGCGGCGCCGTCGAGAATCTCTTGTGGCAGGGCCTCCGCAAGCGGCGTGGGGGCAGCGGTCATGGGGAAGCTCCATCGGTCGTGTTGGTCGTGTCGGTCGTGTGGGTCGACGTGAGTTGCAGTGGGTGACGTGGGTCCGTCTGGGGGGATGTGGGTGGCGGCCCGACGGCGGCCAGCAGGGACGCCAGACCCCGCACCCGGGCCTCGGCGGCCGGGACCTCCATGGCGTCGTCGGCCAGCAGTTCGCCCCGCCGGGGGGAGAGGGCCAACATCGTCAGCGGCACCAACAGCAGGGCGCACAGCAAGGCCGTGATGGGGCCCGGCCCCTGCACCACGGCCCGGGCCACGGCGGCGGCGCCGCGGGTCAGGTGATGGCGCTCGTCGACGACGACGCGGCTGCGGGCTCCCAACAGGAAGCGCAGCACGGCGAGGTTGTCGGCTTCGGCGAGGCCGTCGTTGGCGAGGCTGCTGACCGATCCAAACACCACGACGTCGCCGCGGCCCAGAGAGACAACGACGGCACCGACGGCGCCCTCTGACGTCGTCAGCGGCAGCACGCCGACGGCGTCTTCGGCCACATTCACCCGGCCCCGATCCCGCACATAGAGTTCCAGGCCCGGGGGGGCGGCCATGGCGAGACGGGCCGGCAGGGGCGGCCCCGTGTCGTCGTCGGTGTCGCCGACGCAGGCCACCCCGAGCCCCGCCAGCAACGGGCGCAGACGCTTGAGGCGGTCCCGGTTGGGATCGCAGGCGATGACGAGCCGCGCGCCCTGGCGGACGACGTCGAGCAGGGCGTCGGCTTCGGCCTTGGTGAACGCGGTCTCTTCAGGGGGTGGCACCAGGATCACCAGGCTGTCGGTGCTGTCGACGTTGACGCCGGCCACGCCGGCGACGGCCTCGTGCAGGGCAGCATCGCCGTCGACGCGCAGGGGCTGTCGCCCCAGGCGGGACAGGGCCACGTCCAGCAAGAGCAGCCCCCGGGGACCGCCGTTCAAGACCGAGGCGATGGGGTCGCTGCGCCCGGCCGGGCTGTTGCGCTGCAAGAGGGCGGCGCCGACGAAGAGCACCAGGGCCGCCGCCAGCAGGGCCTTCAGGGGGCCAGGAATTCCCTGGCTCATGGGGCCCCCACGGCCGACGACGGCGACGACGGCGACGACGGCGACGACGACGACGACGAGGTCGTGCGCCGGGCGGGTTTCATGGTCTTGAGGGCTTCGTGGGCGGTGTCGACAGCCACCAGCATGGCCCGGGCGGAGGCCACGTCGCTGTGGCCGCCGAAGAAGGCCTCGTCGAAGCAGCCCAGCGGAGGCCCGACCACGTCGGCGACGACAACGGGCAGGCGGAGCAGCAGCTCCCGCGAGGTCCGGGACGGGGTGACGGCCCCTTCGTCGAGCTCACCGACCGGCACCAACAAGGCCCGCCGCAGGTGCAGCAGTGCCAGGCGAGGGTCGGTGTCGATAACGGCTGTGGCCTCCTGGCGGCAGCGCCCAAACGCCTCACGGCGCACCCGTTCCAGGCCCACCACGACGTCGTCCTGGGCGTTCCGGCTCAAGCGGCGGCCCCGGTGACGCCACAGCCGAAACGCCACCACCGAGCCAAACGCCGCCAGCATCGAGAGGTAGACGGTGCGGGTGTGCTCCGAAAAGCGCTGCATGGTCTCGCTCTCGAGGAGTCCCTGCAGAAAGCGCCACAGCTTGTCGAGGACGCGCTCGCTCAAGGAGCCGTCGGCGCGCAGGCCGCCAAAGCGGGGGTCGCTCTCCTTCAGGGCCTGCAGGCCGGCGCTGTCGAGGTCGGGCTCGGGGGAGGAGCCACGGTCGGCGCCGGATGCAGCGGGCGGGCAGGTGAGGGCGGCGGCGCGGGTGACGAGGTTGACGACGCCAGCGTGGTCCGTGCGCCCGGCCTCGTTGGCGGCCCGGTCGGCGAAGGCCCCGGGCAAGAGCGTGACCACGCGGCCGATGGCGCCGACGTCGCCGACGTCGCCAGCCTGGCGGGCCTGTTCGAGGGCGGCGTTGATGGCGTCACAGCGAGGGTCCCGGGCCCCATCGGAGGCCTGGGCCACGAGCATCGTCAGGGTCAGCACCAACACGGGGGCAGTGTGGCCGATCCGGTCCCCCGCCGTCATCCACCGTCGTCCACCGGGAACGACGTCACTCGCTTGGCTCGTAGCGCACCCGCAGATCGAACATGAACAGGGCCACCAGCAGCCCCGACAACGGGATGACGGCGGCGTTGGTGACGACTTCGATGAGGCCAAAGGGCACCGCGAACCACAGGGGGAGCTGGGCCAGCCCGGGGAAGGCGCCGTCGGAGAAGCTCCAGCCGGTCAGGACCGCGACGACGAGGCGGGGCACCACGAACAGGGACTGCAGCACGCTGCTGATGGCGAGGGCAATCAAGAACAACACGCTCAGGCGAAAGCGGGGGGTCTCGGCGAAGGGCAGGCCCCGTGACGCCGTCAACGCCGACGAGCGGCGCAAGGCCCCAAAGCCCCAGCGGCCTTCGGTGATGACGATGGGGGTATACAGGCTCCAGCGCAACGTGAGGATCAACAGCACCGCCAGGCCCACGATGACGGCGGGGATGAAGGCCAGCAGCATCAGGGGCGGGATGCCGGTGGCGATGGCGGCGACGACGCCGATGGCGGTGGGCACAGCGACGATGATCGAGAACGCGCCCAGCATCGCCACCATGAACACGAGGCTGGTGACGATGAGGGGACCACCCCGGGCCAGAACCCGCCGCAACGCGGCCTTCGCCGACGCCGGCTGGCCCAGAAACGCCTGCTCACCGACGGCGGTGACCACCCCCGACACGAGCTGCTGCACACAAAACGACGCCGACAGGAAGCCGACGGCGGCGGCCAGGTTCGGGATGGCTGCGGCGAGGTTTTCGAAGTTGGCGTTGTCGGGGTCTTGCAGCAGGGCGGTCAGCCCCAGCATGAAGCTCTGGGCCACCTCGCGCAGCAGCAGGTCGGCGGCGCAGAAGGGCACGGCGACGGCGAAGATCACCGAGAACGATCGCCGCAGGACCGACACGGCATCGGAAATGACCTCGCCGGTGCTGCGGGGCTCATGGACGACCGCGGCGTGGCCGGGGGACGTGGGGCTTGGCGGGTCAGTCATGGGCTGACGCTACAACAGGGATCTGCATCGGAGCATTCCCGGCCGCAGGTCGTCGTCACGTCGTTGTCAGGTCGGCGGCCCGCGGTCGGCAGGTCGGTGGCCCGCCATCGTCAGGTCGGCGGCCCGCCATCGTCGTCGCCAGGTCGTCGGCCCGTCGTCGGCCCGTCGTCGTCGTCGCCAGGTCGTCGGCCCGTCGTCGTCGTCGTCAGCCCGTCGTCGTCATCGTCAGGTCGGCGGCCCGTCGTCGTCAGGTCGGAGGCCCGCCCTCGGAACGACGCCTGTGCGTCGCGGTGGATCTCAGCGGTCGTCCACCGGCGAGGCTGCAATGCCGCGTCAGACGGGCTGTCAGGGGCGGCGAAACTGATACACCCTGTCCGTCGTATGCCTCTGACAGGTGACCCGATGCCCAGCCTCCGCCCGCGCCGTTTCTCCGCCACCACCTTCACGATGCTGCTGCTGGCCATGCTGCTGGTGGCTGGCAGCGCCCTGGCCTCGGGAGCCACCGACGGCGTCGTCGACGACAGCCTGCCGGGGCAGCTCAAGGCGGCCCTTGGGGCTGGCAACCTGCTGGTGGCGATTTCGCTGGTGATGCTTGGGGGGCTGCTGACGGCGCTGTCGCCCTGCGTCTACCCGCTCATCCCCATCACCCTGTCGATCCTGGGCGCCCGCCAGTCGAGTTCCGCCTTTCGGGGCTTCCTCCTCGCCGCCACCTACGTGTCGGGAATGGTGGTTCTCTATACGACCCTCGGCGTGTCGTTTGCCTGGGCCGGCGTCCTCGCTGGCAGCGCGTTGAAGTCCCCGTTGATCACGATTGGCGTGGCCCTGTTTTGCATCGCCATGGCCACCAGCATGTTTGGCGCCTTCGAGATGGTGCTGCCCTCAAGCTTGCAGACCAGGCTCAGCCAGGCCGGCGGCGGCGGCTTCAAGGGCGCCTTCATCATGGGCCTGGTGGCCGGCATCATCGCGGCCCCCTGCACGGGCCCGGTGCTGAGCTTCGTGTTGACGTTGATTGCCCGCGAGCGTGACCTCGTGAAGGGCGGCACCCTGATGTTCTTTTACGCCCTCGGCATGGGTCTGCCGTTTCTCGTGCTGGGCACCTTCAGCCAGGCCATCGCCCGCATGCCCAAGAGCGGCAAATGGATGGAGACCGTCAAGAGCGTCTTTGGTCTGCTGATGCTCGGCGCCGGCCTCTACTACCTGATGCTCGGCATTCCCATGGTGGCCGAGCTGTTCGCCCCCCTTGGCGCCCGCGGCCTCGTCGTCGGCCCCGCCCTCATCGTGGTCGGCATCGCCATCGGCGCCCTGCATCTGTCGTTCAAATACACGGCCACCGTCGAGAAGGTCCGCAAGGGTGTCGGCGTCACCCTGGCCACCCTGGGCCTGGTGAGCTTCCTTGCCTGGACCAACGCCCCCGCCAAGCCCGTCGAGGGCGCCGGCAAAATCACCTGGGTGAAGGTCGGCGACGAGCCCGAGGCCCTCGCCCGCTTCGACCAGACCCTCGCCGACGCCAAGGCCAAAGGCCTCCCCGTCATGATCGACTTCGGCGCCGACTGGTGCAGCGCCTGCAAACGGCTCGACAAGCTCACCTTCACCGACGTCTCTGTGCAGCAAGAGGCCGCCCGCTTCATCAACATCAAGATCGACGCCACCAACGAGACCGCAGGCCTCACAGCCATCCAGACCCGCTTCGGCGTCGTCGGCCTGCCGACCATCGTCTTTCTCGACAAAGAAGGCCGCTACCTCGGCGACAACAAGGAGCCCCTCTTCCCGCCCGTCACGGGCTTTGTCGAAGCGCCCCAATACCTGCAGCTCATGCGCCGCGTCCCCTGAGCGACAGACCCGGTGCTTGCGTGCCTCGCCTTGTCTCGTTATGCTAAAACTGACATAAGCGAGCAATGGCGACCGTTCCGGACCCACCGTCGGAGATGACCATCCTGAAGTGGGTGGGTTCATCAAGAAAAGACCTGCGCACCTTCCCGGACGATGTGCAGCAGAACATCGGGTACGCCTTGCACCAGGCGCAGGCGGGCGAGAAGAGCCCGAGCGCGAAGCCGCTCAAGGGTTTCGGTGGCGCGGGGGTGCTTGAGGTTGTCGACGACTTCGACGGCGACACCTTTCGCGCGGTCTACACCGTGAAGTTTAAGGGCGTCGTCTACGTCCTTCATGCGTTTCAGAAGAAGTCGAAGAAGGGCAGCGAGACGCCGAAGGCGGAGATCGACCTCGTGCAAGCCCGCCTGAAGGTTGCCAAAGCCGACTACGAGCGAGAACAGAAGGACCAGAGCGATGCGAAAACGTGACTTGGCGATGTCAAAAACCGCAGCGGAGTCATTGATCACGCCAAGCAGCGGCAACGTCTTCGCTGACTTGGGTCTCGACGCACCCGACGAGCTTCGGGCTAAAGCCATGCTCATGTCGAAGGTTGCCGCGCTTATCGCCGAGAAGAAGATGAACCAGACCGACGTGGCTGAGTTGCTCGGGATTGATCAGCCCCGCGTCTCGGGGCTCAAGAACGGCAAGCTCTCGCTCTTTTCGACTGAGAAGCTCATGGAGTTCCTCATGGTGCTCGGCAACGACATCGACATCGTCGTGAAGAAACGCCCGAAGGCCCATGGGCCAGGCCGACTTCAGGTGCTCTCGCCTGCATAGAGACTTCATCGGCGCCAGCCGATGAACGTGTAGACAATTCACCGACATGGGCGGAGCCCATGTCGGTGAATTTCATCGGCGCCAGCCGATGAACGTGTGGACAATTCAAATGCTTGGCGTCTTGCCAAGTATTTGAATAATCATGACTATTCGGGCCCGAAGGCGCGAAGCACCTGTCGGTGATTTCAGGCACCGTCGGTCAGGGCGATGTCGACGAGGCGCTGGGCGAGCTTGGGGTCCACGCCCTTGCCGGCGGCCTTGAGGACCTGACCCACCAGGAAGCCCTTCACCTTGTCCTTGCCGGCGCGGACCTGCTCCACCTGCACGGGGTTTTGGGCAAAGACCGTGGCGATGATGGCGCGGACGGCGTCTTCGGCGTCCTGGCCCTTCGCCAGACGCAGGCCGCGGGCGTCGACGACGGCGTCGACGGCGGCGGCGCTGATGAGTCCCTCGTCGACGATGGTGCGCACCAGGGTCTTGCCGTCGCGACCGGCCAGCTCGCCGGTCTCCACCAGCGTGACCAGCCGGGCCAGGGCCGCCGGTGACGTCGTCGCCGTCGCTGTCTCAGAGACCCCGGCCAGTTCGTTGACGAGCCAGTTGGCGATGGCGCGCTCGTGACCGGGGGCCAGGGTGCAGGCGGCGTCAAACAGGCGGGCAAAGTCCCCATCGTCGACGATGACGGCGGCCTGGGGCGGCGGCAAACCGAATTGGGCGATGAAGCGACGGCGGATGGCGTCGGGCAGCTCGGGCATGGAGGCTGTTTCGACGGCGATGTCGTGGTCGCTGACGACGATGGGCGGCAGGTCGGGGTCGGGCAGATAGCGGTAGTCGGGGCTGTCTTCCTTGCTGCGCATGGAGCGGGATGCCCGGGCGTCGCCGTCCCACAAGCGGGTCTCCTGGACGACGACGTCACCGCGGCCAATGAGGCGGCGTTGGCGGGCGGCTTCGTGTTCGACGGCGTCACACACGAAGCGGGGGCTGTTGATGTTCTTCAGCTCCACCCGGGTGCCCAGGGGCTCGCCGGGGCGACGGACACTCACGTTGGCGTCGGCCCGCATGGAGCCTTCCTGCAGGTTGCCGTCGCAGATGCCGATGGCCATCACCACCGACCGCAGGGCGCGGAAAAAGCGCATGGCGTCCTCGCCACTGTGCATGGTGGGCGTCGAGACCACCTCCAGCAGGGCCGTCCCCGCCCGGTTGAAGTCGAGGCGGGTGCCGCCGTCGTCGTGCAGGCTCTTGCCGGCGTCTTCTTCGAGATGGGCCCGCACCAGGGCGATGCTGTGTTCGGCGCCGGTGGCGTCGTCGACGACGAACGTGACCTGCCCCCCCTCGATGATGGGATGGTCGGCCTGGGATGTCTGAAAGCCCTTGGGGCTGTCGGGGTAGAAGTAGTGCTTGCGGGCGAAGAAGCTCTGGCGCGCCACCGTCGACTGCAGGGCGAGGCCCAGGCGGATGGCGCAGCGGACAGCGTCGCGGTTGAGGATCGGCAACGCCCCCGGCAGGCCGGCGTCGACGGCGTCGAGGTCCACATTGGGGGGCTGACCAATGCGCACCAGGGCGGGCGAGAAGAGCTTGTGGCGGGTGAGGAGCTGCACATGCACCTCCAGGCCCACCACCGTCTCGAAACCGTCAACGAGCAAAGGGGTGCGTGCCGTCATGGTGGTGCCATCATCGTGGTGTCGTCGTGTCGTCGTGTCGTCGTGTCGTCGTGTCGTCGTGTCGTCGTGTCGTCGTCGTGTCGTCGTCGTCAGGGGAGCACATCATCGGCTGCGATCAGGGAACCAGGCCCTGCTGCAGGAAGGTGCCTTCGCCGGGGGCGAGGCGGTCGACGGTGGCCTGGTTCAAGAATTCCGCGCTGGCCTTCGAGCCCCGCAGCTCGGCGTTGAAGAAGCCGATGGCGGTGGCGTTGATGACGGGGAAGGCGACGTCGCCAGGCAGGGCATCGGGGCCGCAGCCGTCGTCGAGGACGTTGCTGACGTCGAGGTCGACGGCGGTGCTGATGGCTTCGACGTCGAGGATGCACAGGTCGGAATAGGTGAAGTGGCCCGCCCGGGTCAGGGACAACCAGGCCTTGTTGTCCTGCAGGGTCTCGTACAGGGGCAGGGCGTTGGTCTCTTCGGGGAGGGTGCCGTCGAGGGTGGCGGACTGGATGAGGGCCGGGGTGCGCAGGTCGCGCATGGGGGTCTGGGATTGGAGGTCGATGACCTCCTGGGACGTGGGGGTCTGGCCGACGATGGCGTCGACGCGGAAGTCACGGCTGGCCACCAGGAACGTCGTCAGGGCGCCGAAGGAGTGACCCGTGATGCCGATGTGCTCCATGTCGAGAATGCCCGCGATGTCTTCGTCGGCCACGCCCTCGATGAGGTCGAGGATGGCAATGACGTCGAGGGGGCGGTCGATGATGGCCTCCAGCGTCGAGTCGGCCTGGATGTTGCCCGTGCTCTTCACCTCGCGCAGCAGGTCGACGACGGTGTCGCCGACGTGGTCGGGGGCGACGACGACGTAGCCATGGGAGGCCAGGGCGATGGTGTAGAAATTCGACTGGATGCGGATGCCGCCCTTGCCGTGGCTGAAGACCACCAGCGGGTAGGTGTCGCCGTCGTGGCGGGCGGCGGCGTCGCGCACCGCGGTGGTGGGCAGGGCGCCGAGGTCGTCGGGCTGGAGGTCGGCCTGCAGGTCTTCGGGCAGGGAATCAAACAGGCGGATGACCTCGCCGGTCTCGCCCCGGGCGCCTTCAACCGCCGGGTACCAGACCTCGAGGGGGATGGTGCGGGGGACGCCGTCTTCGACGCGCAGGTCATCGGCCAGGCTGTAGGTGCGCACGCCGACGGGGTAGGGCCCGAAGATCGACGGGTCGGGGGCGTTGTCGACGTCGGCAGCCGCGAAGGGCAGGGCTTCTCGCTCGTCGACGGGATCGGGCACGCAGGCGCTGCCGACGGCGGAAAGCGGGGCCACGAGCAGGGCCAACCACGACGCGGAGGAGAGCTGGGAAACGCGCATGGCCGCACGCTAGTGCCGGGACGACAGCGGCGAAAGCGGGTTCGGCAGATGGGTGTTGGCGTGTATGGGCGTGCCCCGTCAGCGGGGCAGGGGCATGCCCAGGCGGGTGGCGAGGCCGGTCACGTCGTCGTCAAAGGCACCGCCGGGCCGCAGGCTCAAAAAGACCCGCAGGTCGGCGCGGGCGTCGTCGTCGTGGCCCATGCGGGCGTGGACCCGGGCCCGGGCCTTGAGGGCGTCCGCCGACGACTGACCGGCCAGGGGGGCCAGCACGATGGCGTCGGTGTAGCGGGCGATGGCGTGGTCGAGGAGTCCGAGCTCCTCGGCCAGGCCGCCGGCGCCGAAGGCCAGGGGCCGGGCCCCGGCGTCGTCGGGGTGATGCCGGATGAAGGACGCGCAGACGTCCATGGCGGCGGCGTCGCGGCCAAAGCGCAGGTGCAGCTCGCAGCGCAGGCGCCGCAAGCGGGCCACAGCGTCGTCGTCTTCGTCGCCTCCGTCGGCCACCGAACCGGTTTCGAGGTGGTCGATGGCGTCGTCGATGGCGTCGTCGACGGCCCGCCGGTCATCCCGAAACGCGAGCCCGAGTCGCGCGCTGGCGCCGCGCACGTCGTCGCCAGCCACCATGGCGCCGAGGTCCCGGGCCAACGGCGATGCCATGGTCTTCACCGCCACCGCCTTCGCCCTCGGCGTGGGCGGGCGCGTTGGCGGACTGGTTCGTGTCGGAATCTCGACGACAGCACGCCGCGCCCCGTCGGTGCCCGCCCCGTCGTCAACGCCGGCATCTCGGGCGGCGTCCTCGACGTTCTCGACGTTCTCGACGTTCTCGACGTTCTCGACGTTCTCGACGACGACGTCGACATCACGGGTCCCGTCGGCGTCGAGGATAGCGGCGACGGTGGCGACAGCCGGGGCCGTCGACCCGGCGAACCTGGAGCGCCCCACCACCAGGGCGGTCCCGGCGAGGGCTGCGCCGGCGACGACGACGGCCACGATGCCGGCGGCCAGCGGTGACAACGTCAGACGTCGGGCGACCTGGTCGGCGGCGATGCCATCAAAGATGGCCTGGCGGTGTTGTTCCAGGCGGGCCGCTGTGGCCCGGGGCTGGGGCACAGCCGTCGCCACACGAAGGAGCTCGTCGTCGCTCAGGGGGATGGTCATCGGTGCACCCGCTCGAGGTCGGCGAAGCCAGGGTGGGTCCGCAGGGCGGCGGCGATCTCCTGGCGGGCATAGAACAGGCGGGTGCGCACGGTGGCCTCGGGGACGCCGAGGACGGCGCTGGCCTCGGGTGAGGTCAGCCCCTCAAGATCGAGGAGCACAAAGACCACCCGCTTCTTGGGGCTCAGGGTCAAAAGCACCTCGTCGAGGGCGCGGCTGCGGGCCTTGCGGCTGGCCACCTCGTCGGCGGGCAGGGGGCGTCCCATGTCGGCAACGCCGACGCTGTCGCCGCCGTCGAGGACCGACAGCACCGCCCGCTGTTCGCCTTCGCCGAGCTGATCCACCAGGAACCAGCGCTTCACCCGTCGACGGAGGCTGAAGGTCGTGTGGATGGCGATGCGGGTCAGCCAGGTGGTGAACAGGCTCTTGCCCTCGAAGCGGTGCAAGGAGCGCCAGGCCTCCAGAAACGTGGTCTGGACAGCGTCGTCGACGTCGTTGCTGTGGCGCAGCAGCCGGGTGCACATGGCAAAGACCCGCCGGTGGTGCTTGCGAAACAGGGCCTCAAAGGCCCGGCGGTCCCCCTGGCGGGCGGCGTCGACCAGGGCGGCGTCTTCGTCGACGGCCCGCGGGAGTGGAGGCGAGACAACCAGCTGCATCACGTCGTTGGTGTCGCCGGGCTCGTCCATCGTTCACCAGCATCCTCCCCGGGCCCGGGGCCCGCCAGCAACCGAGGAAGCGGACTCCTCAGTCCGCCGTGCGCGGATCCCGCCGGGGCTCGCGGCGACGCCGTGCGCTGTGATCCGATTGCGCACAGGAGGCGACATGCCATGGGATTGGCGCGCGGATCAGCGCGTCGCCTTGCGGAGGGTCCGGTTGGACCGGATCTTGCGTAGCGGCTGGCAGCATTCCCGCGAACGCACCCATGTCGGTCAATGTAGGTTCGAGAAGGACACCATGCGACTTCCACTGCTCTCCCTCGTCAGCGCCCTCTTGCTGGCCACCGCGTCCCTCCCGACCCAGGCTGCACCGGCCCCTGGCACCACCGACCGCTTCGGAACCCGCGCCTGGTTCACGGGCAGCCAGGCCGGTCCGGCCCCCGTCATCGTCGACGCCCGCCTGGACCTCTTTGCCGTCCGTGTGCCCGGTGCTGTCGACGGCGCTGCGGTGGCCCGCGTGGTTGAAGATTTGCTGGTCAAAGTCCCCGGCGCCGATGTCTCCGTCGTCGAGACCTGGACCCTGGCCGGCCGCGACGCCACCGCCGTCATGCTGACGGGGGCCCTGCGCCCCACCGAGGCCGCCGCCCTGCAGCGCCTCGTCGAGGAGACCGCGGGTGGTCGCTTGTGGCCCGCCGTCGGTCGCGGCCCCCGGGGTGAAAACGGCCTGCCCATCGGCCGGGCCTTCGTCGACGACCGCCTGGCCATCACCGCCGCTCCCGGCCGCCTGGAGGCCGTGCTGGGCCTCGTGGCCGACAAGACCGGTGGCACCGTCATCCGGCGCTCGCGCCTGAAGAACACGGCCCTTGTCCAGGTGGGCGCCGGCGCCGGCTTCGACGCCATCACCGCGTCGGTGCTTCTGCAGGGCACGCCCGGCCTCGTCTCAGCCGAGCCCGACCTCATTCGCGAGTTGGCTTTGAAGGCCACCGTCAACGATCCCCTCTTCACCCAGCAGTGGCACCTCGGCCGCCCCGCCGTCGATACGGTCCCGGGCGTCGGCGAGATCTTCGCCGACGATGCCTGGGACACCACCAAGGGTGATGCCGAGGTTGTCGTCGCCGTCTTCGACTCCGGCACCGATTGGGAGCACCCGGACCTCTTGGGCAACGTCCGTCAGGACTTGATGTTCGACGCCTCCGCCGGCGACGACGATCCGAAACCCGAGTGCGAAGCCAGCCAGGATGGCGCCGGCGAGTCCCCCCTGTGCTCCACCCAGGCCCGCCCCTTCCGTGAGTCCCACGGCACCAGCGTGTCGGGCACCATCGCCGCCGTCGGCGACAACAACCTCGGTGTCGCCGGGGTGTGCCCCGGCTGCAGCCTGGCCCCCGTGCGTTTGCTCGGCGAGCAGACCCAAAACGGCATCGACATTGCCGAAGCCTTCGCCAAGAGCTGCGACCCGACCAACGACGAGACCGGCCGGGGCAGCTGGATCATCAACAACTCCTGGGGTCCGGGCTTTTCGCTCTTCTTCCCCCTGAGCCAGAGCGAGCGCGACGCCTTCGACCTGTGCCGCACGGTGGGCCGCGCGGGCAAGGGCACCGTCATCATCTTCGCCGCCGGCAACGACACCTCTGATGTCAGCAGCGATGCCTACGCCAAGGATCCCTACGTCATCGCCGTGGCCGCCAGCACCAACCTCGACGATTGGGCGTCGTACTCGAACTTCGGCGCCGAAGTCGACGTGGCCGCACCGAGCCTCGGCGGCACCGTCAACGAAGACAACTTCGGCATCGTCTGCACCGATGTGCGCGGCGTCGAGGGCTACAGCATCGACGGCAGCTTCGACCAGGACTACAACCCCGGCTTCTCGGGCACCTCGGCGTCGTCGCCAGTGACTGCGGGTGTCGCTGGCCTCGTGCTGTCGGCCAATCCGGACCTCAGCGCCGAGCAGGTTCGTTTGGTGCTCACGACCACCGCCGACAAGATTCGCGCCGACCAGGTCCCGTGGCGCGACATCTTCGGCCAGGACATCGAGGCTGCGTTCGAATACGACGCCAACGGCCACTCCATCGGCTTTGGCTACGGCCGCGTGAACGCTCGTGAGGCTGTGGCCCTGGCCCTCGACCCCACGTCCCTCGGCAACGCCGGCGTCCGCTGCGACACCGTCGACGCTGCCGCCTGCCCGATCTGTTCGGACAACAACATCTGCCTGACGGCCTGCACCACCCAGTCCGACTGTGACGACGGCTCGGTCTGCAACACCACCCTTGGCGCCTGCGAGCTGCCGTTGCAGGGCCGGACGGATTTCCTCAGACCCTGCAATGCCGACTGCACGTACTGCGTGGGCACCCTCGACACCCAGTTCAACCCGACCTCGGTCTGCAGCATCGAGTGCACCACCGACGCCGACTGCGACCCCTCCTGCGAGCCCGGCGAAGACTGCCAGGTCGAGAGCTTCGACTGCCGCGCCGCCACCGCCGACCCTGCCGGCGTGCACATCTGCGCCGTGGGCGACCCCAACGGCGGCAGCCCCGCCGACTTCGGCGCCTGCTTCAACCAGCAGCTCTTCACGGCGGTCCAGGTCGTCTCGGAAGAAGGCAAAGAACTCTGCGCCGATATCTGCTTCAGCGAGGGCCCCGGCAGCTGCCCCTACGGCTTTCACTGCGCCGAGGTGACGGCCCAGTGCACCCGCGAGAGCCAATTTGGCTGCCGCGAGTATACGTGCTTCGAGTCGGGTCCCGTCGGCAGCGGCACCGGCGACTTCTTCTTCCCCATCTGCGTGCCCAACCCCGGTCACGCCGACCGTTGCACCGTCGACGCCGACTGCCAGGCCGGCGACTACTGCGGCGACAACAACCGCTGCCACTACGACGACCGCGGCGGCTGCGACATCTGCAAGACGTGCGAGACCTCGGCAGACTGCGATGGTCGTGGCGCCTGCATCGGCACCCTTGACGCCGAGGGCAACACCCAGCCCGGCCGGTGCGCCACGGCCTGCGACGACGGCGAAGCCTGTCCCGGCGACGCCTCCTGCCGCACCGTCGACGTCTTCTCCCAGGGCCGCAACGGCGTGCGCACCCAGTCCCTGCAGGTCTGTCTCGACGACGCCGTGCCCGACTTCGTGGGCGCCACCGCCCAGGACTATTGCGGGGACTACACCTGCGCCGTTCCCTGCCGCAGCGACGTCCCCTGCGCCGACGGCGGCGTCTGCACCGATGGCGTCTGCGGCGCGGCCCCTGCTGAAGGCGAGGGCGAGGGCGAAGGCGACGACATTGGTCTTGGCGGCGGCGGTCTGCGCTGCGGTGGCTGCGACGCCAGCGGCCCCGACGCGAGCCTCCTCGGCCTCGGCTTGCTCGGCTTGCTGCGCCGTCGTCGGCGCTGAAGCGACCCGACAGAACGAAACGGGCGGGACGCGGGTCCTGCCCGTTTTTCGTTCGGGGCTTCGATCAGGGGGCTTCGTTCAGGGCTTCGTTCAGGGCGAGGGCGTCTCGAAGCGCCACTCCCAGGCGTTGTGGGCGACGGATTGCAGGATGCCCGTGGGGCGCCAGCCGACGAAGTTCTTCGGCGTGACGCTGACGTCGACACGATCGTACAGGGGGATCATGGGGACCTCCTCGCTGATGATGCGCGCGATCTGCCGATGGAGGCCCCGGCGGGCGCTATCGTCGACAGTGCGCTGGGCTTCGTCGAGGAGCTTGTCCACCCGGGGGTCGCAGAAGCCCGGGTAGTTGCGACCCTGAAAGGCGTTGCTCTCGACGGGTTTCTGGTCGCAGCGCCAATAGGTCTCGTCGACCTTGTTGGGCTCCTTGGTCCAGGTGAACATCACCATGCTGTCGAAGCGACGTTTGCGGATGGTGTCGCCAAACAGCAACTTGGCGGGTTGGTTCTGGATGCTGACCTCGACGCCGACGTCCCGCCACCAGCCTGTCAGCAGTTGCTCGACCTGCTCCCGCAACCGGTCGCCGGCGGTTGAATGCAGCGTGAACTTGAGCGGCACGCCGCCTTTGGCACGCAGGCCGTTTTCACCGACGACGAAGCCGGCCTCGTCGAGCAGGGCCCGGGCTTTCGCCGGGTCGAATGGATAGCGGACCACCCCGGGGTCGTCGTTGTCGTCGGGCTCTGGTGAGTGGGCCACGGGCTGCTTGTCGCCAAACAACGTCGTCGTCAGCTGCTGGCGGTCCAGGGCGTAGACCAGGGCCTGGCGCACGCGGCGGTCTTTCAGGGCCGGGTGGTCGAGGTTCAGGTCGATGTGCTCGAGCATCAAGCCCGGCGTGAAGTGGGTGACGGCTTCGGGGTGGCGGGCGGCGAAGTCGCGGGCCTGGTCGAAGGTGAAGCCGATGACCGAAATGACGTCGACAGCCCCCGACAGAAACGCTGCCTCCATCGTCTGGGTCTGGGGGATGATCTTCCAGACAATCTCATCGAGCTCGGGCTTCATGGCCCTGGCGAAGGGATTGCGGCGCAGGGTGATGTGGCTTTGGGGAACCCACTCGGCGACGGTGAAGGCGCCGCCGAGGACCGGATGGGTTCCCCACGACGACCTCGACAGACTGCGTTTGTCCGTCGTCCAGACCTTCTCGAGCAGATGCCGGGGCAGGGGCTCGTGGTTCCGGAAATACGCGTAGTAGGCGTAGGGGGTCTGCCAGGTGACGATGAGGGTCCGGTCGTCCCGGGCGGTCATGGCCTTCACCCGCAGGGCCGAGGCCCGGTCGATGACCTCCAGCTCGGGGTCGCTCATCACCTGCCAACCAAAGACGAAGTCGTGGGCGGTGACAGGGACCCCGTCGGCCCAGAACAAGCCCTCCTTCAAGGTCCAGGTCACCTCCATGGTGCCGTCTTTGCCCATGACGACGCCGCCGTTGTCGACGGTGGGAATGGTGGTGGCCGCCTGGGGCACCAGCTGCCAGCGCTCGTTGAACACCGTCAGCATCAGGGCCCCCGGGCGCCCGATATGCTCGGCGGCGTTCATCTCCTTGAAGGGCATGAACAGGGTGTCGGGTTCCTGGCTGATGCCGATGACCACGCGCTTCTTCGCCGGCGCCGCCGAAGACGCTGCTGGCGAACCAGCCGATGCTGGCGACGACGACGGCGGTGAGGGCTTGCTGCAGCCCAGCACGAGGGCCAGCGCACAAGCGCCTACATGTATGGAAACCGAGGGAGCGACGATCCGGCGACGGTGCATGGGCCGGAGTCTGCCACGGGTGACGGCCGACCCGTCAGCGCAGGAGCACGTTCTCCAGCTGCGCGCGCCGGTCACGGGCGGCGTGCAGGGTGGTGAAGCACTCGAACGGGATGACGCGTGCATCGAGGGTGCGCAGCCCGAGGACAAAGTCCTGTTGGGTCTGGCTGCCGCCGTGGTCGTTGTCGACGGTCCAGGTGCGGGCCGACACCACCAGGCAGGCGATGTCGATGAGCTCGACATGCAGGGTGCGCTCGGGGCCGAGCGGCAGACGCCAGCGGAAAACGACGCCGTCGCCGTCGATGACGACCGTGCAGTGACCCGCCAGCTTGACCGCGCCGATGACGAGGCTGACGGCGCCGGCGGCGAGGAACATCACCGGGAAAATGAAGGGGGCGGGCACTCGCAGGAAGCGGGCCCCGAACAGGCCCATGACGGCGCCACCGGCGGCATTGACGCCACCCTCGAAGCGGGTCGTCGACGAAGGCCCGGCAAGAACGAGACGCCTGTCGCCGGTCTCCTCGACGTCGAGAGAGACCACGGGAGGGGCATCAAGCCACTGCATCGCCAGCCTGCTCATGGCCCCACCCGGGGCCTGGCCACGGCGAAGGTCATGGTGCAGGCGGGGCAGAGGGGGCGTCCCATGGGGATTTTCACGCCGTCAATCAAACCAGCTCTCGACGGCGACCTCAATGTTGAAGACCGAAGCGCCAACCACGCCGACGCCGGCGTCCTCGACGATGATGGTCCAGGTGCCGTTGATGCTCTCATCGCTCGGCAGCAGGGCCCGCACGTTGCGCAGGACGACCTCGGGGCCGACGGCGCCGGGGTCATTGAAGAGCACCGCACGGGTGGAGTCGCCCGGGTGCTGGATGGAGACCGTGAGGTCGGCGGGGTTCGGGTGGCTGATGACCATCGACACCGTCGTCTTCAGGGACACCGTCGCCACACCCGACACCACGAAGGGAATCGTCGTGGTGGCGCCGGCAATGGGCGCACCCTCCACCAGGACGCGACGGCGCAGCCAGGCATCGTCGCAGAAGCCGTCGACGTCGCCGATGAGCATGCACACGAGTCCTTCCGAGCGCGGGCAGCCGGCGTCGCTCGTGCAGACCTGGCCCCGGGCAGGCTGGGCGTCGACAGCGTCGGTCCCCACGCAGCGGCCCTCGCCAATGACGACGTCGGTGGGGGTGCAGGCGCCGTCGACGCAGACCTCGTCGTTGACCACGCCGAGGCAGAGGCCGTCGCCGCAGGTGTCTGTCGCTGTGCAGGGCGTGCCCTCCAGGCGCTGTTCCACGGCACAGGCACCGATGTCCCCGTCGATGATGTCGGCGACAACGAACGAGGTGTCGGCGAAGAAGGCCCGGCCGTAGCGGTTGTCGCCGTAGGTGGCGGTGATGACGACGATGGTGCGGCGGGTGCCGACGTCGAGGAGGGTGACGACATCGAAGGCGTCGTCGTCGGTGCGCGCCAGGGCCTCGGCGGCGGTGGCGACGGTCTGGCGGGTTGACCCCACCGAGGCGATGAGCTGCTGTTCGGCGACGCTGCCGGCGGCGATGGCGCTGACGTCGTCGAGGACCACGCGGGACAGCTCCACGAGCCAGGGCGAAAAGCGCAGTTCGGCGACGGTGGCGGGCAACACGCACCGGTCCACAAAGAGCTGGTCACGGGCCGCCCCCACACAGTCGGGCAGCACGGTGTCGACGAAGTCTTCGAGGGAAAGGGCGCAGACGGCGTCGGTGACGGCATCGGCACAGTGGGTGTCGAGGGTCGCGGCAACGGGCTCGGCGTCGGCGCAAGCCAGCAGTTGGTCGACGAGGAAGAACGTCGTGTCGTCGAAGTCGGGGTCCGCCTGCAGGGCCGTCACACAGCCGAGGATCCCCGTCGTCACCGAAGCCGGACAGACGAACTCGCCGCCTTCGCCTTCGCCCTCGCCTTCGCCTTCGCCCTCGCCTTCGCCTTCGCCTTCGCCCTCGCCTACGCC